>JAEEGL014392802.1_pt1 | contig 10430 bp, 3 predicted proteins | sample 9134231 | NCBI WGS metagenome assembly JAEEGL01 (sample SAMN16246548, study PRJNA631951) | gut metagenome | biome: gut microbiome; feature: rumen; material: fiber-attached | host: Bos | place: Iran: Karaj | collected 2018-10 | reverse complement strand
GGGCTCAAACAGACGGAGCGAGGGCAGAATAAATATTCCCGCCCGCATATGCTCTTGAATGTTACAACTCACATAAAAACTGTGAAAATCCCACCTATGGAACTACGTAGCGGCACCCCCCACCACACATCTCTGCTTTTCAGCTATAATCACGTTTCCGCAGTTATCGCAAACGTAAAATTCAATCAATATTCTTTGTAAAACATTCATTAACATTGTATATTATGAATTACTTTGCTATTAAAATCAACCTTTTTCTACTCCTTTAGAAAAATAATGATTTCGCAGCCACACCGGTGAATAAACAGCCAGACCTATTTACGTCTTTTTATAAAAATATATTTAATAGGCATACCATCATCTTTTATTAATGCAGATAGAGAATTATTTATATATTTTTATATAGTAATCTATAGCTTCTTCACCGTTCTCAATCTCAAATATCACTCTATTTTCTAAATCTATTGCAGAAAAATCACTGAACATTTCGTTCTCATAATAGATATAAAAAAAATCTTTGATATCAATTACGATAACCTCATACCATTTACTTCCTCCTCCAAAGCCAGGAATCAACCACTTAATGTTTCTATTATTTAATTTCAAATTTTCATATAAATAATCTACATATTCATAAGGATTATCAAAATACTCTGTTGTATACGATTTACTATACTCACGCCTCCTAATTTCATCCAAGGCATTGATGAAAACTTTATCAACATCATCTCTTTCTTTTGTATTTAAAATCCTTATACAGTCAAGATTACTGTATTTTTGATATATTTTTTTATCTGTTATCTCCTGTTTTTTTCTTCTTATATTTTCATTCATAATTATCCCTTTCCTTAATTACCATAGTAAATATGTTCATTTTTATCAGGAATAGCAATGTTTTGATATCTATTATTTTTAAAATCATATGTAAAAGGGCCTGACCCTTAAGTCAGACCTTAAAAACGCTTGACAAACCCTCAAAAAGTTTGATTATTCATTTTATCATAGAAAGCCTTTGGAGCCATTTAGAGAAAACTGTAATAACATTTCTATTTGCTTAATTATATTTTACTCACATCGTTCGAATGCTTACTTCATACATGTTTTCAATTTTTGTTTCTTTCGGAATCAAAGCAAAATACTGCTGATCATTATTTAAAGCAAAGCAGATTGTTTTTATTTGGATATTATCGCCCCAGTAGTTCTTAATCTGTGCTTCATAATCCTCAAAATCTTCCTTATAATCCAACTGAAGAATATAACCTTTTTCTGTAAGATAAAAAACTATAAGTTTTCCCAGAATCATTCCCTTATTTTTTTCTGATATATATTCATCAACCTTATACCAAATATCTTTAAGTTTATATTTTTCCCAAAATTCTTTATCGGAAAGATGGTCATAATCACTGATAAGTTCATTTAATTCCTCATGATAGATAGCCGGTATAACTTTTTCCAGTTCTCTGTTTGCAGGAATGCCCTCTGTTGATATATCTACTGACAATTCCTCTTTCTTTGATTTAATTATTTCTATTTTATGCGCTGGTTTTCCTTCCTCTTTAAAATGCGCAAGATCAAACGGATAGTTTGAATGATTTTTCAAGCTTTTATCATCAATATTAAACAATTTAGAAATAGCAGCTGCCTCATAAGACCATATTCCGTAATATGCTGCCCACTCTTTTGCAGCCTTATCCCATCCTATATCGGAATGTGCATCCAAATAATCATCCATATATTCAACAAGCATCTCCGCCGCTCGTTGCCTATCATATTGAGCACTCTCACATATAATTCCTGCTTTTTCATAGGGAATTTCTCTATGATACATTGTTGACATATACTTTCTCCTCAACCCATATCCTTCCGCGAGATAACTTAATAAAATATCATCATAGCTTTCATTATCCAGCTTATCTACTAAAGGTCGAAGGTTCTCTTTATCCAAATCCAGTAAAATGCCAAGGCAAAAGAATCTTAAAAAAACAATATAACCAATATCTTTCATGTTCAACTCTAAGGTATATTTTACGAACATATTGAATAATTCCTCAAAGCTGATTTTGATATTATCGGAAGAATATTGTATATCTAATACATTTCTAAGCCCAGTTACTAATGTTTTTTTCCTCTTGTAAATGATATCTTTATTATTTCTTGGATATCGTTGTATTCCATTTTTTTCATCTTCTTCCAATTGACCTATATCGCCTATGATTTTTGACAGATGTGGTATTTCAACATCAAATACAGCTTTGCAAAATTTTTCTTTTATCTTATTATCCCTCATTGAATCTTTTACTCCTTATTACGGCCACTCTCCAGTAATCTCCGCATTTTCATTAAGTTTATAGGTTGAAACATTTCCGCTTGAATCGACTTTAGATAGCACACACTCAACCTGTCCATTATCGTAAGCATCTTGGATGTTTAAAAAAGTAGTTGCTGCTTCCTCTTCACTCATTCCGCCATCGATTAATGCCTTGTAAATTCTACTATCTTCAGGATTTTCCCCCTCTCCAAACAACCATGATTCTGACATCTGCTTAACATCCCCTTTGGTTTTTGATAGTTGTGAAGTTCCAAATTTCGATTCATCAATAACATATTTTATATCTGACTTTGAATCATTATTTTTGTACAGTCCATCTATTCCTTTCTGAATCTTATCATTAGGTCCTTCTGGTGCATCTTTTCCGATTGACTCAAGATCATAACCTTTTTCTTTTAATATATCATTATTAGAAAGATTATCATCAGATTTATATTCTCCATAATTTCCTTTTTGTTTACTAGATGCACTACTTGGATCAAATTCATCAAATCCCGCCGCACTACTTCCTGCAGCAGCTTCTGTATATACCGCTTTATTTGTTGATGCATTTTCACAGGAGCAATAATCTGCATACCCATCTGCCAATACAGGCTCAGGAATAAATGAATATGGATTAAAAAGCCTATTCAAATTGTTCCTGAAGTTAAACATACTTTCTTGTAACCCTTTGACCATTCCCTGTTTTAGTTCATTATAATTCGACTTTACAGTATTTTTATACTCTGTGATTTTCTTACACTGTGCATTTATCTTCTTTCCGGTATTAGAAATCTCTTTTCCTGATAATACTCCTCCCAATGCCTTAAATCCAAGTATGGCCGTACCCGTCTCTACCACGCCTCCGGCTGTATGCCTTGCGACTCTTCCCCATCTAACTCCTTCTTTGTCGTCTGTTAATTCCTCACGAAGTGCCATTCCTCCTTTTACGATTTCACCGACAACCATTGCTGCCCCGGCTCCGAGTTTTCCAAAAACAGTTCCCATTACTCCACCGACTACTCCTCCTGTTGCAGTCGATGTTGCGATAGTTCCAAGTCCGTTTACAACAGATCCTGCTATATCCCTAGTTGAACCGCCTTTGTTTACTGTATCTTTGACATCATTTATAGCCTGTGCTGTGCCTGTTACAAATCCTGAGGCTGCTCCTGCGGCGGCTCCTACTATTGTCGGATCTACAACGCCCGATCCAATCAAGGCTCCTGCAGCGGCTCCTCCTGCGGCAGAGGCCAGCATCTGTGTAGCATCTATCTTTTCTCCACTGACAACAGCTCCGACAGTATATGATACAGCTCCAACTATCGCTCCGCCTACTGCTCCTACAAGGACTGTTGGCCACAATCCGTTTGTGTCCACCATTATTATAGGATTTGACAGACAGTATGAATAATGGTTCTGTGTCTCAGGCATAGCTAGTATGCCTCTTACTTTATCCTCTCCCGTGAACCTTCCTGCTCCGGGATCATAGCTTCTTGCCTGCGCATAGTACAGGCCAATCTCTTCTTCTCTATACCCTGTGAACGCAAACGGTTGGATGATGTTGCCTTCCTTTGTATAGCCTTGCTTGTCTGTTCTTCTTCCGGTCTTTGGATCTAGCCTGTTTCCAAACGGATCATATGCATACGGGCTATATGCTCCTCCGTCTGTTCCCGTCAGATACATAGTACTTCCCAGTTCATCAAGCTGATAGTAGTTTCTTTTTCCCTCCTGTTCAAAGCTTACTACATTATCGTCATATATAAAAGTTTTTGTTTTTCCGTTTTTTGTCTCTCCAAGGAGATTATAGTGGTCTCTTGTTACATCCGTAAGATATCTTACTTCTTCAAGGCCGCTCCTTTTTGACACCCTCTGTCCCGCAAAGTTATACGTATAGCTTATCTCTTTTCTAAGTTCGCTCTCCGGATCAAGGACTGTCTTTTCAAGCATTCCCTGATCGTTATAATCATAGATAGCTTTTAAGATATCTCCCTCATACTCACGTGTGAGGTTTCCTCGTCTGTCATAAGCATATGTGAACGTATTGTTTCCTGATGCTCTTTCTTCTGTCTTACTTATCAGTCTGTCTAGAACATCATAGCTGTATACCGTCCTGTTTCCTTCTTCTGTAAGGCTCTCCCTGTTTCCAAAGGCATCATATGTATAACCGGCACTCTTTATGCCATCTTTCTCTGCCCCTGTAAGTCTTCCAAGCTCGTCATAGCTGTATGCATATACCCCACTTACGTTTGCAAGGCCTCTTCTGTATCTCTTTATCTGGGTCCTGTTTCCCTTTTCGTTATAAGCGTATTCGTACCTGTCAAGTATGCCTTCCTTATCAGCGCTTGTAAGGCTCTTTAAAAGTCCTCCCTGATAGTAGTCATAGAACGTTCCCGTACCGTTGGGGAATATTCTCTCTGACAGGTGTCCGTTTTCATTATAGGAATACCTTATACTTCCCTCTTCACTGTCTGATACTTCCCTGAGCTCAATGAGATTTCCGAATGCATCATATCTGTACTCTGCTTTCTTTCCGTCAGGGTATACTATGGCTGTCTTTTCATCACGTGGTCCGTACTCATAGCCAACGGTCTCTCCGTTTGGATCTGTGACCAGGATAGTTCTTCCTACTTCATCTGTCTCTATCTTTGTAAGGCCTATCCTGTCCTGTACTTCCTTAAGGATATTTAATGCATTGTACTTATAGAGTATCTCTTTTCCGTCTGCATACTTTATTCCTGTTATGTTTCCGTTCTTATCCCTTGTATAGACGGTCTCATTTCCGTCTCTGTCTGTAAGGCTCTTTAAGTCTCCCGCCTCATCATAGGTATATATGGTCTTCTGGCCAAGAGCATCTGTCTCGCTTACAAGTTTTCCTGAAAGGTCGTGTTTAAATACAGTCACATGACCGTTTCCGTCAGCAGAAGGATATCTTCTGTCCTGTTGTGTGTTTCCTTCTGTATCCTGTCCGTTTCCTTCTCTTTCTATCCTGCAAAGAAGGTCTAGTTCGTTATACTCATACGTTGTCCTGTTTCCAAGAGCATCTGTGACGCTCTTTAACTTTCCTGTTCCTGTATAGGTATAACGGGTCTTTGCTCCGCAGTCATCAGTCTCTACTACTCTTCCCATCGGATCATAGGAGTAAGTCATGACTCTTTTGTTTGTGCCTGTTACTGTTTTTATCCTTCCTGCCTTATCGTATTCATAGGCAAGTGCAAAGCCGTCTCTTTCTGTCTCTTTACTGATACGTCCACACAGATCATACTCATAGCTCTTTAGTGTGATCTCTTCTGTATCTTCCGCTTTCCAAGTGACCTTAATAAGCCTGCCTTTTTCATAGTGGTTTGTTGTCACTACTTTTGCAGGATCTGTGACTGTCTCTAAGTTACCGTTCCTGTCATAGGTATAGCTCGTGTTCCTTCCTATGGCGTCTGTCATACTTACGACTCTTCCGGCTGCATCGTACTCATAGCAGGTCCTTCCTCCAAAAGCATCCATCCTGCAGGTAAGGTTTCCGTTCTTATCATAGCTATAGGATGTCGTGTTTCCTTCCCCATCCGTTTCCGTCTTTATACGTCCAAGTTTATCATAGGTATAGGAAGTTCCTATCCTTACTTCTTTGTTTTCATCTTCTGTTCCCACGCTAAGAACGTTTCCGTTATTATCATGGCTGTATACGGTCTTTCTTCCTTCAGGATCTGTTACCTTTATCATATTTCCCAAAAGGTCGTAGAAATAGTGTATCTCTCCACCGTTTGGAAGGGTGATATTTTCTTCCTTCCATGATGTGTTATAGGTTATATGTGTTGTCCTGCATTCCTCATCTGTATAAAAAGCAGGCTTTCCTATCTCGTTATAAGTCCACGTCTTTATCGTCCCATTAGGGTTTACTATTTCTTCAAGAAGACCTGCTGTGTTATAGGCATATCTTGTGATATTTCCCAATGGATCTGTAACGGATGTGAGGTTATCATTCTCATCATATGTATAGCTTGTCTCATTTCCCTCTGCATCTATAGTTTTTGTTACTCTTCCGCTGTTATCACAGATATAACGTGTAGTCACGCCTACCTTATCAATGATGGAAGAAATGTTTCCTTTTTCATCATAAGTTACTGATATAGCATTGTTCTCAGCATCCCTTATTCTTACAACCCTGCCATCCTTATAGTCATACTTAATTCTGTTTCCGAGAGGATCGGTTACACTATAGAGGTTGCCATCAAAGTCATAAATATATCTATAAGAGTTTCCTTCTGAATCCTTCTTTGCGATAAGTCTTCCTTCAGCATCATAGGTGTAGCTCTCGCTAAGACCTTCGGGACCTACTATCTTTGTAAGATTTCCTCTGTTGTCATAGCTAAATCTTACCGTATGACCGTTCTTATCTGTAACGGAAGTCTTCTGGTTTCTGTCATTGTATGTATACTTTTCTTCAATGATATTCCCTTCATCAGCTACATCCTGAGATGTATAGTCATCTGAAAGGCCTACATATCTTGTTCCTATATGTCTTCCACGCTCATCAGAGAGGTACTCTACCTTAAGTCCGTTCTGCTCTGTTGCTGTTGTTATATTCTTTTCATCGTCATAGCTGTAAGACATCTCACCACCATCAGGAAATATCTGATGGATGACACGTCTTTGTTCATCATACTCGTTTGTGAGTGCAATAATACCATCAGGGCTTATTACTTTATGTATAAGGCCTGATTCGTTATAAGTATATCTTCTTGTGCTGCCGTTTGGATATGTAGCAGCTGTAAGGAAGTATTCATCTTCTCTTTTCTCGTATTCGTATGTTACATTCTTTCCTTGTGATGATGATACCCTTGTAAGGATTCCGTCTTCATTGTAGAAAAGTGAGATGTATGAGCCTTCCTTAGTCTCTATCTTTACCGGAAGACTGTATCTTATGCTCTCTCCATCATTATCTGTCTTAGTAAAGACGTCTAAAGTATATCTTGTATTCTCGCCGGTATTATCGCCCTTAGCTACAAGATATCCGTCTTTGTCATACTCTTCATATGAGAAGTCTTCCTTTATGAGCTTATAGCCGTAGTTATCCTCTACAAGTTTCCCGGGTTCTCCATGAATCTCGTAGTAAGTCTCAGAAACAACAGATGTCTTCTGGGTATCTTCTTTCGCTCCATCAAAAGTAAGCTCAACAGCAGTCTCTTTCTTAGCCAGCTTACTATTTTCAGGCTTTCTGTAAATACCTTCTCTACCATCGATATAAATCGCTCTTATATCGCCGTTATCTTCTTTTATAAGGCGCACGTCAGAGTTACAACTCCAGCCGTGTCCCATTGCGCCCTTAAAATCAGATCTTGCGTTATAGAACCTTCTGAAAGATATCTTTGTATCAGTTCCTATTTCAAGATCAGTTCTGTCATTTATATAGTTTCCGCTACTCATATTAACAGGATCGTATTTATAAACCTGACATCTATCTACCAAGCCCTGCAAATAAGCTTTATAAGTTTTAAGATATTCTTCCAGTCCTGCTATATCCTTAGGGTTAATCCACTTGATACTATCCCTAGTCTGTTCATACCTTGTAATATCAAATGTTCCTTTTTCCATGCCGGTAATTATAGACTTAAGAAGCTCTACAATCTGATCAAGCAAATCTTTGAATTCACTGCCTTCTATATCATTCGAATGTTCTTCATGGAATTTTAGAAATTTTTCGTTAAACTTAGGCACAAAACCATCTGTCTTATCCTTAACTGTAAAATCATCAAGTGCTTTTACCGATGCCGAAGGATTCGGTTTCGTGTAACTTTTTCTAGATACGGCGCCACATCCTTTCACAACTTCCTCAACATTATCATGTATCTCGCTAATCTTAGGATGCACTTCGCAATAGACTGTATTAAATTTTGCAAAATCTTCTATAATCTTAGTAAGGTGCTGAGTTTTTATAACAGGATCAGCTTTCTCTTCTTCTGAAAGATCCGAAAGAAAATCTTCAAGAAGAGGTACTGAACCCTGAAAACCTTTCCCTTGCATTTTGCCCTGAAGTTGCTGAATGCAGTTTACAATCATACCAATAATCTCAATCTGCTTATCATTCAAAAAAGTCTTAGCTGATTCAGCTTCAGGTCCTGTATGCGTCTCGTCATTTATAAAATCCACAAGAGCCGGAATAAGAAGAGTATCCGACATACTCAGAAATGGATTGTATACAGTGTTAAAACACTCGTCGAAATACTCTTTTATTTTCTTATGGTGCCATTCTATGTTCTCCCCCGAATAATTATTGTTCCCCATGATTCGTTAATTCTCTCCATTACCTAAAATAGCTTACGCTAAGTTACTAAAGATATCTTCCCCTCACAAAACGTGCTTATATCAAATAATATTACCATACAGTAAATTAGCATTTAACATTTGAATTATACGGTTTTCTAATTACTTATGCAACATTTTTCTCCCTCACATTTATATAAAGAAAATCTCAAAAATTCACATAAAAATGGTCTATCAGCTATTAGAACAAGCTGATAGACTCACTTTAAAATGATATTTATGCCTTATATGGGAATAAGGATTATCTTAACTCAAGTTTGATTTATGGGATATACAAGTCAAGACAACAAATATCGAATGGCAACACTATGTTAATATTTCATCAACAACATGTCAATATTTTTCGATTATAATAATCGTTTCTCAAAGAAATAAAAGAACAACTACACAGAGCAACATATAATAAACAAACAGACCTATATGGCCATTTGGGGCAACCTTTTCGTGTGTTGTTACATTCAAGAACATAAAAAAACAGAGTTGCTTATTCTGTTCTCGCTCCAACTGTTTGAGCCCATTTATGGGCGAGTTTTGGAGCGAAGAATAAGCAGCTCTGAATTTTTATGTCTTGAATGTCAACACACGAATCGGTTGCCCCAAATGGCCATATAGGTCGTCCGCTTATCATATGTGTCGCGTATGTTTAATCTTCGGATCCTGCGCCGTGCTCTCGGGCGAGAGGGTAGGCACCGGCCATGAGTTTCTCGTAGGCTTCGGGGTAGCGCTCCTCAAGCTCACTGTCGGAAATCATGAAATAATCTTCAGGATCGAATTCGTTTATCTTGATATAGTCATTCTCAAGATATGCGTAAGGCTCGTTCTCCTCGTAGAAGTTCGGAATGTGCGCAAGGAGTCTTGCAAATACATTACGCCCCTTCTCCGTGAGGTGAGTACCGTCCATGAGATACTCCTCTGCCGTATCAAGATAAAGATCACATTTCTTGTTGTCATTCATAGCATCAAAGTCTATGAGCTTCTTGTCCTCGGCTACATTTAAAGCCTTTCTTGCATAGTTCGCAAGAGTGTCAACTCCGTAGCTTACTACGTAAGAATCTCCAAGGAACTTACCCTGAGAATCCTTGTAAATTCCGTAGAACGGAGTCATCATAACAATCTTGGCATTCGGGCTGATATCTTTAAGGGTGCTGACTCCCACCTCGAGCGCCTCATAATATGAATGAAGAGGATTACCTTCAAACTGAGTCTTATCAAGCGGCATTTTTGTAAAGAAGTCATTTGCGCCGTACTCTATAAAGTAATAGTCAACTTCTTCAGGATCTATCTTGTTAATGTTATCAAGAACTACCGGATAATTGGCAAAAACTCTGTCTTTGTCAACCTTGCCTGCAAGGCTGTAAGCTATTCCGTTAAAAGAAATAGAATCCCACTTATCCAAAGATGCGTCTGATGTTGAATGTTCAAGCGCAGCAGTAGTTCCGCCTATTCCAAGGTTATAAGCAACAGAATTGGGAACTCTTTCAGATACAAGCGAAGCAAGATCTGTTCCGCTGTCTCTTCCGTTCTCAATCTGGCTGTCACCGATAAATACCATTACTACCTTGTCATCATCTGCCTGTGGCTCTTCCTGAGGTTCTTCCTCTTTGGTTGTCGAAGCAACCGAACTTGACTCTTCAAGCATAGGCTGATAAATATCCTCTGCAAAGATCAATGTTCCTCCCTGTGTTGCCTCTTCACTTGTTCCGCTTAACCCTATTGCAAGTTCATCATTTATATACTCAAATGCCGCATCCGCGTCCGATCCAATTGAGGAACAGCCGCATGTCAGCATAACTACAGATGTCAAGCCCGC
>JAEEGL013935789.1_pt1 | contig 10430 bp, 8 predicted proteins | sample 9134231 | NCBI WGS metagenome assembly JAEEGL01 (sample SAMN16246548, study PRJNA631951) | gut metagenome | biome: gut microbiome; feature: rumen; material: fiber-attached | host: Bos | place: Iran: Karaj | collected 2018-10 | reverse complement strand
GTTGGGATGCATCTTTAAACACTTCTATTCAATCTCTTCATAATCGTTTGATCAGATCATTAGCGTTAACTCATGAAGTGGAAGTTTTTTCAGCCCGTCCATTCTCTCGTAAATACTGCAATTTAAAAATGCTTCAAGCTGCCAATGAGCAAGAAGGCAAAATAAATTGGCATTATTTAGAAATAAAAAGAAATAAATTATTCCGTGATTCATCCACTAAATCTCAAATCAAAAAGATGCTTAGCAAGATGAATCTTAAGGATTGTATTATCTTGACAGATACTCTTAATCCTTTGCTTTTAAAGTGTTCTACTTCATTTGCAAAAACATATGGTTTACCAATTATTGGTGTTTGTAATTACACGCCAAGCGGTATTAGAGATACAGGTGTTTCCTATACTAGATACCTCCACAGTTTAGCGGATGATTTATCTGGTTATATCACTCTTACTTCTGGATTGAATGAATTATTCAACAAACAAAACCGTGCTAATTTGACTATTGAAGGTGTTTTAGAAAACAAATTTAGAAACATTGATGTTAAAGAATACGGTAATTACATTTATTACTATGGCGATTTAGAAGAAAAATATGGCGTTTATGATTTAATTAACGCCTTCACAAGTTTTGATAGAGAAGATTTAAATCTTGTTATCGCTGGCTATCACGCTAACGAAGAAAAGATTAATAAAGCCGTTAACGGTCACACAAATATCAAATATTTAGGAAAGATATCTAGTGATTTAGCCTTATCGCTAACAAATGGATCAGTATTAAATGTTAATCCTCGTCCATATTCAGAAGACTTTGACCGTTATTTGATTCCAAACATCGTCTTAGATTATCTTAATAGCAGCTCCTTAACCTTATCGGTTAGAAATAGTAAATTACAAAAGAACTTTAGCGATGATGCAATATGGATTAATTCTTCAGAAAAAGAAGACATTATCGCTGGATTTGTCCAAGCATTGGACATGAATAAAGATAGTAAAGAGGCTATAATTAAAAAGGCCAACGCTGATGTGAATAAGTTATATTCAATGTCAGTTATCAATCACAAAGTCATTCTCTTTTTAAAACAGTTTTTGAAGCAAAGAGACTAAGCCATTTATTTGCATTAATTTGTAATTAATACTAAAATCAACTAGCAGCAAAATTATGGAAAAAGAAATCAATCAACAAGAATTATTAGCTAAGAACCTCGTTTATTATCGTAAAGCGAGTGGTTTAACCCAACTCGAATTAGCGGAAAAGTTTAATTATTCTGATAAATCCGTTTCCAAATGGGAAAGAGGCGAGGGATTCCCTGATGTTTTCGTTTTGAAATCATTAGCGGATTTCTATGGCATTACTGTTGATGATTTCTATGTCCCTGAGCATAAGAAAGTGGCTACCACTAATCATTCATTAAGAAAACAAATCTATATCAAGCTTCTTTCTGTAGGTATTGGTTGGTTGGTGACTTTAATTACCTTCTTCTTATTAAATACACTTCTTGATAAAAATGCTCCATTCCAAACATGGTTAGTATTTATATACGGTATTGTTATTACCGGCATCATTCTTCTTGTGTGGGATTTTATTTATCACCACCGTTTCCTAAGAATGATAGATACTTCGATTATTATTTGGTCGGCTGCGATGACAATCTATTTCACATTGTTAATTGTCAATGTTGCTAACTTGCCATTAATCTTCATCGTGGCGGTGCCACTACAAATATTAGAAATAATTTGGTTCTTATTTAGAAGAAACAAAAAAAGAACTGGAACTAAGTAATTCCAGTTTTTTTATTCTTCGTTTAATCCGTCATTAATAAACAAGATACCAAGTGTTTGCGGACCACAGTGGCTTGTGATTGTCGCTCCTGCGGTTGTTTCATAGATGGTTTTGAAACCGCGTTTTTGTAGAGCATCAATGGCAATCGCTACCATTTCGGGTGTCGCTAGTGTGTGAGTGACAAAGGCGACTGATAAGTCTGGATTAGCAAATTGTTCTAATGTATCACGGCAGTACGCGGCAATAACTTGGCTCTTGCGGCCAAAGTACTTTTTAGCAGGGGCCATTTTACCATCGGAAACAATGATTTGTGGTTTGATTCTTAAGATAGCTGCACCAAAGCGTGCTAAGCCAGAACATCTACCACCTTTATGTAAATATTCAAGTGTTTGAATAACGAAACTCGCTTGAACATAAGGGACACGTGCATTGACTTTCTCCACGATTTCTTGTGGCTTTAAGCCTTTCTTAACTAACTTAGAAGCGTAGATAACTTCAAGAGCAATACCAGTTGATAAACTGCGTGAATCGATAACATAAACATTATCCATTTTCTTAGCAGCGTTACAAGCTTGTGAACAAGCAGCGGATATTTCTGAACTTAATGCGAAGTGGATGACTGCGTCATAGCCTTGGTCAATAAGTCCTTGGAAATATTCATGATATTGGAATTCATTAATCGCACATGTACGTGGAAGAATCTTTGTCTTATCAACGTAATCAAAAATATCTTGTGAATTAATATCGCCATCTAGGTATGGTGTTTCACCAAGTAAGACGGTAAATGGTATGACATGGACGTCATATTGTTTGATTAACTCTTTTGAGAGATCTAATGTAGATTCAGCGGAAATAGCAATTTTCATAACCGCCTAAATTGTAGCAAAAAAAACACATAAGTCTAGAACTTATGCATTTTTCGTATTAATTAATCGCCAAAGATGGCTGAGTCTGCAAGCATGTCATTTTTGCTATTTGTTGTGAACATATCTAACAATGCTTCAATGGTTAGTTTCTTTTTTTCTTCACCTGTAACATCTGCCACTACTTTGCCCTTACTCATCATAATGAGACGGTTACCATATTTAATAGCGTCTTTCATATTATGAGTAATCATGATGGTTGTAAGATTATTTTCTTTAACAATCTTATCGGTTAACTCTAAGACCTTTTCAGCGGTCTTTGGGTCAAGAGCGGCTGTATGCTCATCTAATAGTAAGACTGGCTTAGTAACGTCATAAGCGCGGAGCTTCTTATCTAGGACCGCTTTTAATTCGTCGATTTTAGCCTTTCTCTCGTCTTTACTAAGTTCACTTGATAAAACTTCTTTCTTTTTACTTTTGAACTCGTCAAATGCCTCTTTGAACACTTTATCAATTTCTTCCTTAGCGAGTTTCTTATCTCCATCGTAGAACCAAACATAATCTTTTTTGATTCTAGAATAGGAAGGATCATTTCTGATCGTCGCCATTAACAAGGTGAGGGCTTGTCTTTGGCCACCTGATAATAAACCAACCTTTTGATATAAACGGTCTTCTAAACCTAAACCGAGTTTCTTTACCTCGTTAACAAAGAATTCAACATCACCTTTACGGTATGACCATTTAAATAATGATCTTCTTTTACCACGACCATAGGCGAGAGCGAGGTTTTCCATGATGGTCATATCAGTAGCGGTACCCACCATTGGATCTTGGAAGACGCGGCCAAAGTATGGGGCTCTTTGGTATTCGCGTAATTTAGAAATATCATTGTTATTAAGTAAGATCATGCCTTCATCTGCTGGAATACTGCCGGCAATAAGATTGATTAAGGTACTTTTACCCGCACCATTACCACCGATAACGGTAATGAAGTCACCTTCTTGGAGTGTGAGATTTAAATGATTAATAGCCACTGTTTCACTAGCGGTACCATTATTGAATTTCTTCACAAGATTTCTAATCTCAATCATACTATTCACCCTCCTTTGTTAATTTTTTGTTTTTCCTACCGCGCACAAACTTTGATTTATATTTGTTATAAAGATATGGCACACCGAGGAAGAGGACGACCACGATAGCGGCTAACATCTTTAAGAAATCATCATCAAAGATTTTCTTATTATTAATTCTGATAGCGGCGATGGAATGGAAGATGACGTTATAGATAATTGCGCCTAGGATAACACCAACCATTCTCACTAAGAAGTTAGGAGAAATGTGTTTAGTGATGGCTAAGCCAATAACAATTGAGCATAGGCCAGTAACGATAGCGCCTACGCCTAAATCGGTAGCGGCTCTACCCACAAATTGAGCAAGGAAAGCACCACCTAAGGCGACGATACCGTTAGATATCATTAAGCCTAAAACGATATTGAACTTTGTGTTAATGCCTTGGGCTCTGGCCATTCTTTGGTTATTACCAGTTGCTCTAATCGAAGCACCTAGTTGTGTACCAAAGAAGACGTATAAACCTAAGACTAATATTCCGACCACGATGGCCATTTTCCACATCGCATCGAGTGGATTACCGATGCTAGCGAAAACAGCATGTGTTCTATTGCTAATAAATACAAAGCTACCACCTAATAATTTAAAGTTAACTGACCACAGGACAAGCTGAGTTAAAATACCCGCTAAAATAGGTGGAATACCGAGGAAGGTATGCAATAAACCTGTAATCAAACCGCATAATAGGCCTGCTACTAGACCGGCGACAAGGCCGAGCCAGAGACCGCCTCCATTGACGATAACCAAAGCACATACTGCCCCACCAGTGGCTAAGGATCCATCAACAGTTAGATCTGCGAAATCTAAGACTTTGTATGTAATGAATATACCAAGCGCCACAATAGCCCAAATCAAACCATAGGATACTGCGGCTGGTAAACCTGAAATAATAGACGACATTATTTTTGAATTTCAGTATATGAAGCTGGGACAGTAATGTTTAATTCTTCACATATTTCTTTATTGAATAATTTAGATGGTTCTGTATCGTATTCGATGGCCATTTTGGAAATATCTTCACCATCTTTTAAGATTCTTGTAGCCATCTTGCCAGTCATTTTGCCTAACTTACTGTAATTAATGGATAATGTAGCAATACCGCATCCTGCACAGATACCTTCTTCACCACAGATGACTGGTACTTTAGCACTACGACAAATGGAATCAATTGTAGTAGCGTTAGCAGCACAAGCATTATCTGTTGGAATGTATAAAGCGTCATAGTTACTCACTTGTGCGCTTAATGTTGTAGGAAGAGTATTGGCTTCAGAGAATGAAACGCGTTCTGTTTGTAAGCCTTTTGCTTGAAGAAGTGGCTCAATGGTATCGATTTGGAATTTAGAGTTAGCTTCAGCTGAACAGTATAACAAACCAATTTTTTTAGCATCTGGTAATAATTCTTCAAACATATCAGCTTGTCTATCTAATGGCGCTAAGTCGCTGGTGCCACTAATGTTATCACCAACTACACCATCGAAATCTTTGATATCTAAGGCCACACCATAGTCAGTAACAGATGTACCAAGAATTGGAATTTTTCTTGTGGCGTTAGAAGCAACTTGCACACATGGAGTAGCGTTAGCCATGATTAAGTCGACCTTATCATTGACGAATGAACTCATGATGTTAACTAACATATTGCCATCACCGTTTGCGTTACGGAAATTGAAGACAACCTTATCTTCACCGAGTTCTTCCATGACGGCTTGTTTAAAGCCTTCAGTAGCGGCATTTAAGGCTGGATGGTCAGCGATTTGACAAATACCGATGACGATTTTTCCATCATTGTTGTTACACGCTGTCATCATTAATGGTGCAGCTAATAAAGGTAAGAGCGTAAATAATTTTGTTTTTTTCATTTTATAAGTCCTCCTAATGAAATAAAAATCGGTGTCGTTTTATGACACCAATTAATCATCAAGTTTTCTTTGGTGTCATTGATTAAGATTTTGTAATCAACAACACCTTATAGCCAAAAAGCCAAGATTTATTGATTACCTCTTGGATAATAATAGCTATAAAAGTAATAAAATGCTCTTTTCATAATTTACTTGTCCATTATTGTATCACTTAATAATTTGATGGCAATAAAAAATATCCTTACGATTCATCAGTTCTTGTGAAATGCGTGTAATTTGTTATAATAAATATGTCGGTGGAGCGACCTATATGTTAAGAACTATTTTGAATCAAAAAAACATCTCTTTGTATCAGCTAGAAAAAGCTAGCCATATTTCTCATGCCACTTTAAATGATATTTATAACGAGAGAATTAATATTGATAATTGTTCTATTTCAACAATCAGTAAACTAGCACACGCCTTAAATATATCGATTGAATCATTGTATGAAAGACTATCATATAAGGATCTTTCGTGTTTTGCCTATGATGATGAGTTTGACCTTTTCAAAAGCAACGCTCTCCAACAATTAAAAGTAATGAAACCAGCATCCTTTATCGACTATGTTTTATCAAATGACCTAATTGATAAATACTATCAAGAAAAGGATTATCCAAAGGCGTTTTATTTAATGTCGTTGATTAATCATCTATCCGAAACTGACGATTATCCAAAACAAGAGCAGTTTGATTATCTTAAAGATTTTAAATTAAACAAAATTTATATATCAAAAAGTCTCTATTTATTGTTGTTGACAAAAAATATAAAAATATCTGATGTCTACAAAAACAGTTTAAAGGAATTCACAGACCACAATATCTTGGAGGCAAAAATAGATGATGTTGCGTAATTTAACAAAATCCGAATTAGAAGCAATTTTTAGAGAAATGGGTAAACAATTAAAGAAAAAGCTCAAAGGAAGAAATTTTTCCTATGAGTTAATTGTTGTCGGTGGCGCTTCTATTCTATTGAATTACTCATTTAGAATGTCTACGATTGATATTGACTGTTTGGATGTTAATGATGCTCTAATGAACGAAATTACAAACGAGATAGCAAACAAATATCAATTACCAAACGGCTGGATTAACACAGATTTCATCAAAACTAACTCATATAGTCCAAAACTAATTCAATATTCTTCCTTTTATAAAAGTTACTCAAATGGCGCATTGGTTGTTAGAACAATCAAAGATGAATACCTAATTGCAATGAAAATGGTTGCTGCTAGAGAATATCAACACGATATATCTGATATTTATGGCATCATTAAAGAAAATCCCAATATTACTTTAGAAGATATTAATAAAGCTATTATAAATTTGTACGACTCAATAGATTTAGTAGATCAAAGAATAATAAAGTATGTAAACGATGTTTTTAATAACCCAAACCTAACTAATTACTTAAATCTCGTTGAGAACGAAAATAAAACTAAAGCAACGCTTCTAGAAAAGAAGAATAAATAAAAGCGACATCCATATGGACATCGCTTATTTTGATAATAGTATCTTATTCTGCTTCTTCTGGAACTTCTGGAGCAGGAAGAGATAATTTTTGGCTGGAGAAGAATGTGATGCTTTGTAATTGTGGCATCATGGCGTTCTTACCAGAAGCATTAGAGATGGTCACGTTAACCTTACCCGCTGGGAGAGCAAAACCTGACATCACTAATTGGTGCCATTCTGGACCAGAACCACCATTTTCTAAGTCGACTTGTTCTTCCATCGCTTCACCATTAACAACGAATCCAGCGTTGGATAATAAGTCTTTAACACCATAAACTTCTTCTTCGTTTTCGACTGTCTTATATTCAGAACTGATTAAGAAGACGATATCAACGAATGACTTTTTCTCTAATTCTAAAGTAATGGAGATTGTGCCACCGCTTTGTGTTAAATCGATATAGCCATCAGTCAAATATTCCGTTTGAGAAGTTGTCACTTTAAGATCTTCATCACCTGCTTCAAAGGATAGTTTCTTCCCATATTGAGATTTTAAATTATCATCAAATTCAATATTGTTTGGTTGAGCAGGAGAAAGTGACCTAATATCTAAATCATTTTGATTGAAGTTTGCTTCATATCTTTTATAGGAAGTATAAGAGGAAAGCATAACTGCACCAATAACGATAAAGGTGATGCCAAACACTAAAATAGTAACGACTAATTTAAGATGGTCTAAAACCCAATTAAGAACTTTTTTCATGTTATCTTCCTCCTTTCCTACTCGTCATCTTCCCGTTTGCCAGTAATGCGGTTGCCTAATTCTTGTCTTAATTCCTTATTTGGTACTAAGGAGATAATGCAGCCGTAGGCAAAGAGAACGATTACCAAACCTTCAGCACAGTGGAGGAGTGGTTTCCACCAAACATATGGTGCTTTACTGGATGAAATGATAGCTTTGTGTGAAGTATCGCTGTTATAAACAAAGTTGTCATATTGTGGCATTAATGTACCATAGATAACTTGTTTGGCGCCTTCTCTTAATCTCCATTTATATCTGTTAGTCGCATTCTTTTGTTCTGGATCACTGAAGTTGGAGGAAGAAAGAATGTAATTACCACCTGCTCTGAACTGCATATTAGCGTCTTGTAATGTGCCGTTTTCAGTATAGTCGGTAATCATCATGCCTTTGAATCCCCATTCGTTTCTTAAAACGCCTTGGATTAAAGCTTGAGAACCACCACTCCAAATAGCACCAACACGGTTGAATGAAGTCATAAGCGCGGAGGCTTTACCATTCTTAACGGATTCTTCGAATGGTCTTAAATAGATTTCTCTCATTGCTTGTTCTGTACACCAAACGAACAAGCCAACACGGTGATATTCTGTATCGTTAAGAGCGAAGTGCTTAATAAAACCACCCTTACCACCATCGGCTAAACCTTTGGTGACGTTGGATAAGCATCTGCCTGCTAAGAAGCCATCTTCTGAGTGATATTCAGAAACACGGCCTGCATATGGAGAACGATGGATGTTGCTGGCTGGACCATATAAGTAGTCCTTGCCGCCTAATGACATATCTTTACTTTCGGATAAGCCGAATAAGTAACACATATCATCATTCCAGCATTGTGCTTGAAGAGATGGAGTTGGATAGGCTGTTGGTCTTTTACCACCACCGATATCAGCACCGACTTGAGAAGCACCTTCTGCATCGGAGAAGTTGGAATTACCTTGTTTTGTTAAACCGACAGATGTCATACCTGGACGGCTATAACTGGATTGCGCCATAACTTTAGAAGCATCATTCCAAGTTAATTGATCTAATAAATCTTCCCATAATGGGTCATCATAGTTTTGAACTAATTGTTTACCAAGTTCAGTAATTTGGCCTTTTTCATCCATCACTTTTAAGTCACCAGATCTACCAAATGCAGGAGCTGTATCTTGCTTTGTCGGTTTGCCAAACACGTCGACTTTAGCTTTGTCCCAGTCTTCCGCCATTTTGGTGGAATAGGCAGTTGGTTTACTTGTATCATCGCAAGTCTCTAAACCTTTATTCCATTTTCTTGTTGGATGTAATTCGGTTGGTAATGGAGCGAACTCATCTCTATGGAGGAATTCGATTGGTTCACCAATGGATTTACCATCAGAAGAAACACCATCGACTGGTTCATATTTTTGTGCACCACCTTCAGTTGTGACTTGGGTGAATAATGGTTTAACTTCTGCACCTGTTTCTGGGTCTTCATCCACATCAATTGTATTTGGAACATTGAATTTAATTGGGCTTGTGCCTGATTTAATTTCGTGGGCATTAGTCATTAATTTAAGTTCATAACTACCACGGTCTAATTCATAACCAGCATGACCGTTTCTATTGTCGTCGTAGCAGTCAAATTGTAAGAAATCACGTGTCTTAACTGTAATTTCAACGATTTCGCTTTCACCAGGCATTAAGTTTTTGGTCTTTTGATAGCCCACTAATTTGACAAAGGCTTTTTCAATTTCGCCTGGATAATATTCTGCTGTTAGATAAACTTCAACAACATCTCTACCTGCACGGCTACCAGTGTTGGTAACTTTAACTTGTAAAGTGATATCTTCGTTAGCGAGAATATTGGAATTTCTGCTCGGTTCGGAACTAACAAATTCCCAATCAAATTTTGTAAAGCTTAAGCCATAACCAAATGGATAAGCAACAACATTTTCATAACCATTGTATGGATCGTTGTCCCAGAAGCCTTCTGCATCAGCGGTTTCATACCATTTATAACCGACATAGATACCTTCGTAGTAATCGGCAAAAACAGCGTGACCGTGACCTGAATTAGCTTTACCATTTGCTAAGTTAGCACCACTTGGAACATCAGTGTAGTAGTTAGTTGCTGCTGCTCCACCTGTATCGCCATTATTTGACCAGTAACCAGTTGTGTAATAAGTTGGATTATATTTATGATCAATTGGCCATGTATCAGCGGTTCTACCTGATGGGTTGATATCGCCGTATAAAACTTGTGGAATAACTTTCGCACCAACGGAACCGGTTGGACCAACGAGTAAGCAAGCGTCTAAGCCCGGAATATCTCTCATGAAATCCATTTGCATGGTGTGTGATGAGTTGATAACAACGATAACATTGTTATAATCTTCACCAACTGCAGTTAAGAGTTCTTCCTCTTCTTCGGTGAGTTGGAGATAACCACGTTCTGTATTGACGTTCTTCTTTGATTTGTAGTTGTTTGTTTGTTCGTGTGGTGGGTCTAAGTGTTCGCCACCCCAACGGCCAAGACAAACGATTGCGGTATCGGTAC
>JAEEGL013566035.1_pt1 | contig 10430 bp, 10 predicted proteins | sample 9134231 | NCBI WGS metagenome assembly JAEEGL01 (sample SAMN16246548, study PRJNA631951) | gut metagenome | biome: gut microbiome; feature: rumen; material: fiber-attached | host: Bos | place: Iran: Karaj | collected 2018-10 | reverse complement strand
TTCAGAGAAAAAGATTTGTTTATCATCAGAAGAAAGTTCCTTAGGATATTGCTGATTTGAAAATTCATATAAAATTGTATTATTTGAAGATTCAGTCATATTTAAAGAATCAAGTATTGCAGTTTTATTTGCAGAATTGTACTGGCCACAAAGTTCAAGAGATTTTATTACGGAAGCAATTGTTGAATCTTTTGGTGTAAGAATTACGGCCCAGGAATAATTGCTGCCGGTATCTTTTGAAATTTTAAAATCACAATTAAAATTTTTCTTAAGCTTAGTTACATTTCCCGAAAATACAGAACTAAGTGTTTCTGAAATATTCGCGAATATTTGATTATCATTTCCATTCATTACAGATTTAGATCCGTTTGCAGAAATCTGGACCATTTTTTCTTCTGTAAGGATTAAAGTAGAAGGGAAGGGCTTAAGTGTTTTCCACATAATTCCGTAACTGCAAATAATGAAATTTCCGGAAGACACAAGCTTACGACCGTTAGTTAGTATATGTTTTGTCTGAATAAAATCACCGGTTGTATTCGGATTAGAAGCAAGAGAATTGCAGATATCCTCTAAAGAGATACCGGCTGAATTTTGAGAAAAAAGGAAAGAATGAGAAGATAATAAAAAAAGAAAAAATACAAAAATATGTAAATGAATTTTTTTCATAAAATCTCCTATTGGTTTACTGAATCATCCCAAAAGTTAAAAAAATTATACCACTGATAAGGATACATTTTGCAGTATTTTTCCAGCTTTAAAACAAATTCCTGACATAATTCATCAATGCGTTTTTCTCTATCGGCTCTCTGAACATTTTCAAAAGAAACCGCAGATTTTTCAACATACAAATTATATACAGATTTTAATGTTGCAGATCTTGTTCGCATTCCAAAAACATAATAAACAGGAGCCTTTAGTAAAGCAGGAATTAAAAAAGTTCCGTAAGGGAAAGAAGCTTCTTTTCCTAAAAACATTTTTTTAAGATTTCTGTTTCTTGCATTTGGACTTGTTCTGTCTCCTGCAATTACAACAAGACCGCCGTTTGCAATCTGTTCTTCCAGTTGAATAATTGTTTCCGGTCCAAAATCAGAAGGTGAAATAACCTGAAAATTTACATTTGGATTTATTTCTTTTAAAGTCTGATTAAACTGCGAAGTAGCCTTAAGTTCCATAATAGTAATTATAGAATAATTTTTTGAAACTCCGTTTTCGCCAAAAGTAGAAAGGCTTCTCATAAGCTCAATATTTCCAAGATGTGAACCAAGTAATATGGCGCCTTTTCCTTCTTCCAGCTGAGCCTGTAAAGTTTTTAAATCATCATCAAAAGTATTGAGTTCCTTGTAATAAAACTTTCCAAGCCAGCCTTCCATTTTTTCCAGAACACAAAGGCAGAAAGAAACTATCTGTTTATAAGGAGAAATTCTTTTTGGGATTTGATGGTCCGTATATTCCTGCAACTGTTTCTGATAAATGCTGCAGACAATTCGCGCATGCTTTGAAAAAATATAGTAAAAAAAACCGACCGGGAAAATTAATGAATGAACGAAAAAGCGCGGAAAATATTTTAAAAGATGAAGAAGATATTTTAAAGGTTTATTGGAAGAAATAACTTCTTTTTCTTCTGACCAGTGCTGTTCAGATAATTCATTATTTACTTTTTTGTCCATTTATTTTTCTGCCTTTAATATGATTTCTTATAAGCACAATTGGGAAAATGAATAACAAAATAGCACTAAGCCGGGTATACATAACAGAAATTCTTATTGTGTCTTTTACGTAATTATAATTTGAAATTCCATCTGCAGGATAAAATATTTTTACAGGCTCAGAAATAATTCTTATTCCTTTCCAGCAGAAATGAACGAGAATGTCTATATCAAAGGCCATGCGGTTACTGACAATATGATGACGAATAATTTTATAAAACGGCTTTACAGGATAAACTCTAAATCCAATCATTCCGTCAATAATTTCTTTAGAAAAAGTAACTACATGAAGATAACCGTTTGCATATTTTCTGCCGTCTACACGCTCTCTAGGAGCAGATTCATCGTATTTAGGAATTCCGCAGATAACGGCATCTGGATTTTGTTCAGATAGTTCAATAAAACGTGGAATACTTAATGTATCATGCTGGCCGTCGGAATCGAGCTGAAGAATATGTGTAAGTCCCATTTTGTAAGCTGCATGAACGCCGCTCTTCATGGCTTTTCCCTTTCCATGATTCTTTTTATGAGTAATAAGAGTTACTGATGGATAACGGTTTACAGCATCCTGAATAAACGCTTTATTTTTTTCATCATTTCCATCATCAACAACAATGATAGGAAAGTTATAAGGAAGCAGATTCTTTATAACTGCATCAAGAGTTGAACCATGATTATAAACAGGAATTACAAATCCAAATTTCATTTTTACCCTATTTTTTAATTTTCCATGAGCACATTGAAATTTCCAGAAGAATAAGTTTTTTCTTTAATTTCTGCATCTGCCATAGTAAATGATATTAAATTTTTGTCTTTTTTAAAAGTCAATTCAAGGTTAATTTTTGATTCAGGTCTTATAGGAGCTGAAAATTTAATTCTCTTAATATTTGGAACATATCTCTGTGTTCCAAAATATTTTCTTGAAAATCTTGTTATGATTTCAAACTGAGCAACTGCAGGAAGCAGTTTATATTCAGGAAAATGACCATCGAAGAAATCACTTGTACCTGGTATAGAAAATTCGAGAATAACTGAATTTTCGTCTTTTGAAATAACTGTTTCATCTTTAATATCATGATTATTAAATTCTGACATAAAAACCTCTTTATTCATTAAATAATGCTTCAATTTCAAGTTTATGCTTTTTTCCCTGTACATCTACAGGAAGTTTTTCCATAAATCGCCATTTTTTTGGAATAACAACATTTTCAAAAAACTTCATAAGATAGTCGTGAAAATATCTGTTAATTAAATATTTTTCCGTTTCTTTAAATTGCTCTTTACCTTTTGAATTCAAAACTAAGGCTGCAGCAAGATACTGTCTAACTTCGTTGCTTAATGCAACAACTTTTACATCTTCTACAAGTCCGCTTTCCAAAAGGCGGTTTTCAATTTCTGTCATGGAAATTCTTTTCTCTTCAATTTTTACAATTGAATCTGAACGGCCTTTTAATATAAAGCGGCCGTCTTCATGTATTTCTGCAAGGTCGGCTGTAGCAAAGCCTTCCGGATTTTTTATGTATGGAGAAATAATTCTAAGACAGCCATCATCTCCTAACCAGATTTTTGCGTTATCAAAAGGAGTCCAGATCAGGCCGTCTTTATCCTGCTGTCGGTAAGCAATTCCGGAAGTTTCTGTTGAACCATAAACTTCAAGCGGATAAAAATTAAAAAGCTTTCCACAGGAAACTGCAAGCTCCGGACTAACAGCACCGCCGCTTGAAAAAATCCAGATATCTTTCATATCAAGTTTATCTTCAACTTCAACAGTACGTTTAAGGAAGGCAGGAGTTGCAATCAATATATATTTTTCGTCATTAAGTTTTTCAAATTCTTCAGGGAATTCAATTCGGTTTCTGCGGAAAGGAGTTCCGAGTGTAAACGGAAGAGAAATTCCAAATAAGAAACCATAAATATGATGCTGACTTACGGTTGTAATTAATTTGCGGCTTGTAATTTCGCGTGCCCATTTAGAAATAATAAAAGCATTGTCTTCTTCAAATTCCTTCATTCTTTGAGGAACAGCTTTTGGTTTTCCTGTACTTCCTGAAGTGAAAAGGAAAATTCTTGTCTGTTCTGAATTAATTTCTGGAGTTGTACGGTAAACTGAAGTTTGAGGAGCTTCTGCTTTTTCTATAATTTCCGGAATATAATCATTTTGAATTCCGTTTACTTTCTGATCAGTTATGAAAATCATGTCAGGCTTGCGGACATCGGCCATAAAGCTTTCTGTAATATTCTGAGTAAGGTAAACTGCTTTTTTACACTGAAGCAAAGCGACAAAAGTACAAATAAAATACCAGTAATCTTCGCTGTGCAAAATATATTCATCAGCATTTTTACTTTCTACAAACTGTCTGATTTTTGCAGTATCTATTAAAAAATCTTTCCAGGTTTTATATATTTTTTTTGACCAGGTATCTTCAAAACAGAGAATATAATCATCTTTTCTTGAATCTGCATTAAACTTTGAAATAGGATATGCTTTGATCATTTTTTTGTCCACAATTTTTCTAATAATAAATTCTACTACAAAAAGAGTTCCCATAAGGATATAAGAAATACCGCCGTTATAGATTCCCCAGATTTTGCTGGACAATTCCGGTGATACTCCGAATAGTTTATCTGCAAAAGTTGTACAAAATGCAGCAGTTCCATTTAAAATAAAAAAACTGCACCATATTATAGTTACATTTCTGCAGTATTTATAAACCTGCTGTTCGTAGGAAGAACCTTTTATTGATTTGTCGCTCAAAGTTGCAAATCTAAAGATTATATTGGGCGGCATAAAAAGAGTGCTCCCAAAAATGAAGAGCAAAGTTAAATTAATAACAACTGAATAAATTTTTAAGAAAAAATCTTTTCCGGTTATAAAACAAAAAAGACCGGCAAAAAGAAAAAGAACGGAACTGAGTAAAGGTTTCCAGTCCAACGCACTTTTTTTACCAGTCTTTTGCTTTCCTGTGGCACTTAAAAAAAATGCAGCAGCTAAGGCGACAATACATAAAGAAAGTATTTTTGTATTTACCTTAAAAATAACCAGTAATGAAAAAACCATTACTGGATAAATTGCTGCAATTATATAAAAAAGAGCCTTAAGGAACTTCTTCATATTATGGTATTTTTGTTATGCCATGTAAGGAACAAGTGCGTCTACAACATCCTGTACTGTTTTTACAGTCTTGAAAATTGAAGGGTCAACATTTCCTTTATCAGCAGGCATAAATTCCTTCATCTTAACAATCAAGTCGATTGAATCAATGGAATCCAAATCCAAGTCATCTCCAAGAAGTGCATCTGGAGTTACGTCACCTTCGTCCAATTCAAATTCTGAAACAAGAATACTCTTGAGCTTTTCAAAAATTTCGTCTTTAGACATAAAATTTCTCCTATTTATTTTTTTCACTGGAAATGTAATCTGCCAGTGCATTAACCGATGCAAAGTGTTTTTTATTTTCTGAACTTTCAGCAGAAAATTTGATTCCAAATTTTTTCTTAAGTGCTACACCAAGTTCCAGAGCATCTATGGAATCAAGTCCAAGACCTTCACCAAAAAGAGGTTCTGAATCAACAATATTTTCAGGCTCAATATCTTCCAATTGCAGTGCAGAAATTATTGTCTTTTTGATTTCGTTTTTTAATTCATCCATCCTGAACCCTCAAAACACATTAATATATTTTTATAAGTTTACTATAAATAAAGAATAATTACAATAAGAAGACACTTGTTCAAAAGGTCGATAGAAGCTGAGTGACGGGGTTCGCAAAGAACTGTAAAAATATGGAAAAATTTTCGGCGAATAAATAAATTGCGAAGACCTGAGTGAATGAATGAAAAATTTTGAATCGGAGAAAAATTCAGGTAATTAAAAAATCAATTTCGCGGCAGACTGTTCGGATATCAGAACATGAATAAAAACCACTTATTGCCGTTGCAAAAATAAATTTGATATATTTACTTAATGAGCGAAAATATTCAAACAGACACTTTATTAAACGGCTATAAAATTCTCCAGAATCCAAAGGCTTTTATGTTTGGAATAGATGCAGTCCTTCTGGCAAATTTTGCTTTATGTGAATTAAAGGAAGAAGAAAATATTTTGGACCTTTGTACAGGGAACGGAATAATTCCTCTTTTACTTGCAGGTTCAAAAAAAGTAAAGAAAATTACAGGCGTGGAAATTCAACAGGAAGCAGCAGAGCTTGCGCAGAAAAGTGTAGAAATAAATGAACTCAAAAATAAAATATCAATTATAAATGCAGACTTACGAACGATAGTTAATAACAAGGGAAAAGATAATTCCCTGTGCAATTTTAAGAAACACAGTTTTTCGTGTATAACCTGTAATCCTCCGTATATGATTGCCGGCCATGGAAAAAATAACCCGGCCGATGCAAAGGCAATTGCAAGACATGAAATTTTCTGTACGCTTGAAGACGTAATTTTTACCGGCGAACAATTGCTGGCAACTCATGGAAAATTCTTTATGATTCACAGACCATTTCGATTAAGCGAAATTTTTTCGATTATGGAAAAGTGTAATCTTGTACCAAAACGCATTCAGTTAATTCAGCCGCAGGAAGGTAAGGAAGCAAATCTTGTTTTAATAGAGGCAAGAAAAAATGCAAATGTAGGACTTAAGGTAGAAAAAGTTTTAAATGTTTATGAAGCACAAAAAGAAACAGGCCTACAGAACACCCCTGAATTCTGTAAGCCTGCCCAAGAAGGAAAAGTTAAAAATGATAAAAAGTTTTATACAAAAGAAATACTGGAGATCTATAAATCTTTCAAATAGAAATCAAGCATTTTTAATGTACGGTTAATCGAAGCTTCGTCTGCCGGTAATGCAAACAAGCTGCCAACACCACTTTCCGGATTCTGTCTGACAGTTTCTTTTCTTGCAGCAATAGATAAATCTCTTTGCTGTAAAATAATATTGCAGATTCCTGAAGAAAGTTCACGAAGTTCTTTTTCTGTTTTGTTTTTAATTTTTTTGCAGTCGGCAAAAGCTTTTAAAACAGATTTTACTTCATCACAAAGTTTTTCAACTTCTTTCTGCACGGTGTTGAGTGCATTCAAATTAAAATATTGTTCTGAATGAACAAAAACATACATCTGGAAGAGAGGTTCGTTTTCATAAATTTCAAAAAAGTGTGTAATCTGTTTTTTGAAAAATGAAGAAAGAGTACATTTTGGAGATTTTATCTGCTCAAGAGAATTTTCCTGCAAAAGACCTGCTTTTGCAATTTCCTGAGAACAGAATTCCAAAGTAGCTTCGTACATGGAATCTCTACTTTCAAAATGATTGTAAAGTGAGGCCTTCTTTATTTCCAGAATTTCTGAAATATCAGATAATGAGGTCGCACCGGCACTTTTTTCAAATGCAGAAGAAATAAATGCTTGAATGATTTTCTCCTGCGAAATATTCTTCTTACTCATATTATAAATATCGGTAACTAACGTTAATTAGTTTAATACAAATTTTATAAAAGAACAGAAAAAATAGATAAAAAAAACCGAATGTCCTAACTAACATTCGGTTTTTTAGTGCCACTTTTTGCAAAGCAAAAATGCGGGTGGTTTCGAGAGCCTCAACCTCCGCAGATTAAGCTTAATCTCTGCTTTTAATTATTACTGCATCACTTTGAAAGGATCTTCTGTGCGGTACATTTCGCGCAGCTTTGGCTTTTCAATTTTTCCTGTCGGGTTACGTGGAACAGGCGCAAAAATAATCTTTTTTGGTCGCTTGTACTTTGGAAGTTCCATACAGAAATTATTTACGTCTTCTTCCGTGCAGGTATAACCTTGTTTTACTTCAATAATTGCAGCGGCAATTTCGCCAAGGCGTTTATCTGCAAGACCAATAACGGCAACGTCTTTTACGGCTTCCATCTTGTGCAGGAAGTCTTCAATCTGAACAGGATAAAGGTTTTCACCGCCGGTAATAATTACGTCTTTTTTGCGGTCAACAAGGTAAATAAATCCGTCTGGATCCATCATAGCCATATCTCCGGTGTAGAGCCAGCCTTCTTTATCCATAACTTCTGCAGTTGCTTCCGGATTTTTGTAGTAGCATACCATTACACCAGGACCAAAAACGGCAAGTTCACCAACTTCGCCCTGAGCAACTTCTTTTCTATGTTCGTCTACAATTTTAACTTTCCAGCCATAACCAGGAATTCCAATTGCACCAATTTTATTATCATTTCCAACGCCAAGATGAACACAGCCTGGACCGATACTTTCTGAAAGTCCGTAGTTTGTATCATAATCATGATGAGGGAAATATTTTTTCCAGTCTTCAATAAGTTTTTTAGGAACAGGCTGAGCACCTATGTGCATAAGACGCCACTGATCAAGCTGGAAATCAGAAATTTTCAAATCGCCGCGATCAAGGCTATCAAGAATATCCTGAGCCCAAGGAACAAGCAGCCATACGATTGTACAGCGTTCATCAGAAACAGCTTTTAAAACAGTTTCTGGTTTTGTACCGCGAAGCAAAACAGCCTTGCCTCCGGAAATTAATGAACCAAACCAGTGCATTTTTGCGCCTGTATGATAAAGCGGTGGAATACAAAGGAAAACATCATCCTTTGTCTGACCGTGATGATTCTGCTCAACTGCCGCAGAATGCATAAGTGCACGATGCTTGTGCAAAATTGCTTTTGGAAAACCTGTTGTTCCCGAGCTGAAATAAATAGCGGCTTCATCATCATCAGTAATTTCTATATTTAAATTTTCAGATGAATAATTCATTGCAGACATAAAATAGCTTTCCGAAAAACTTGGAGGAATTCCTTCTCCAACGTAAATCAAAAGCCGGCGCTGCATGATTTTTTCTGAAATAGCTTCTAGACGTCCGATAAATTCCGGCCCAAAAAATAAAACAGAAATATCTGCAAGATTCAGACAATAATCAATTTCATCCGAGGCATAACGGAAATTGAGCGGAACAGCTAAGGCTCCTGTCTTTAAAATTCCAAAATAAATTGGAAGCCATTCAAGACAGTTCATCATTAAAATTCCAACTTTATCTCCACGATGAACTCCGCGCTCCAAAAGATAATGAGCACAGCGATTTGCTTTTTCATTAAAAATACGCCAGCTGATTTCGCGGCGGTAAGGCAAATTCGGTTCAGGTTGAGTTAAGTCAAATTCTTTCCAGGTAATTCTTCTTGTATCCCTAACTTCAGGATTCAATTCAACAAGAGCACAGTCATTAGCATAAAGCTCTGCATTTTTTTCTAGATATTTTGTAATTGGCATAATAAAAGATTATAACGTACAAAAAAAATTTCTGCAATTTTAATAATATTTTTTGGCGGGTTATTTAGCGGATGAATTTTTTTTTGTTTTTATTTATTATAAAAAAGACAGAGAGGAAAAATGAATAAAAAACTAAAATCTGTTTTATTCTGTCTTTATTTAATAATTGATTTTCTCGTTTTTATTTTAGCTATTATGTATAGAATGATATTGTATTTGAATATAGATCCTATTTTTGGTATTGATTTTATCATAGTTTATTATATTCTTTTAGGAACTTATTTATTAATCAATTCAATAATTGGAATTTTGTGGGCTCGGAAGCATTCAGCAGATGTAGATTTTGAAATTTCTAATATGTGGTTCTTTCCAATGTATTTAATAAATATTTTAGGATTTTTTGTTTTAATGTTCCCTTTTTGCGCCGCATGTGGTTATTTTACAGACAAGGAATTTTTTGTAGCGGCGATGTTTCTGTTGATTTGTTTAATAATCATTTTTATGATTTTTGGACAGGTAAAGTGGGAAAAAATGATTGTCACATATTTGAACAATAAAACTATACAAAGATATATTTGTATAGAAAATCCAATAAAATGTATGATAACAATTTTATTGTTAGCAAATCCTGGGGTATAAAAATGAAAAAGTTGATTTTAAGTTTGATTCTGTTGATTTCTTCAGGAATTTTATTTGCGGAAGAATTATATTGTGATAATTATATTGCCAACAGATATGCGGAAACTTATCCGGATTATATAATCACAAAAAATAATGTAACAGTACATGATGATTTTCCAGGAGGAAAAGTTTTATTTAAGCTTAATGCGGGAGAAATTGTACACATAAAAGAATTCTTCAAAGAATCAGAAGAACTTGTAAAAGGTACATATGCATGGTGGTTTAAAATTTCCTGTTCAAAAGGCGAAGGCTATGTTTTGGGAAGATACATGACACCAAATTTTATTGAAGTTGATTTTGATGACAAATCAACTTCAGAATATATCTGCTACATGGCATATTTTAAATGGCGAATTCTTCATGAATCTGATTGGGTTAGCAAAAGATATGTGAAAGATGAATTTTTATATATTAAAGACAGAAATGTTTTTTTAATTACTTCATCAGAATATCCAAAATTGACTTTGTTTAACGAAGAAACTCCTGTTACAGATTTTTCTGTATTTTTGGATGCAGATTATGATTCAGGATATGAAGATCCGAATATTATAGTTGTTTCTGAAAAAATTCAGATTGGTGAAACTTATTATTACAGGGCAACCTTATTTAATTTTTCTGAATCAAGCAGGGCCGAAAAGCCGTATTATTATTTTTGTGAAATTGTAAAAACAGATCTTTATGATGAAGATGATGTGGGTTTGCAACCTTATTTAATTTTCCCGAATAAAACATATAGTGTACGCTGGCGTGAATGGGAATATAACGAAATAGATTAT
>JAEEGL013011310.1_pt1 | contig 10430 bp, 12 predicted proteins | sample 9134231 | NCBI WGS metagenome assembly JAEEGL01 (sample SAMN16246548, study PRJNA631951) | gut metagenome | biome: gut microbiome; feature: rumen; material: fiber-attached | host: Bos | place: Iran: Karaj | collected 2018-10 | reverse complement strand
CAAGTAGTCCGTTCACGGACAGGCCAAGTAACGAACTGCGGGATGGCTTGAACACAAGCCAGCGCCTTAAGACGCAGGCTGGCACTCCTAGGGTTATACCCTAAGTGCAAACCACCCGTTTTCACGGGTGGTTATGATTTACTGAATATATCTGTTTTTGTTCTGCAGAATGAACATTATCGTAAAGCCGAAGGTAAGAGCTTCACTGGCCGCAAAGGCAAACCAGACTCCCTTAAGCCCAAACATCATAGGTAAACCGATAATGGTCAGGTTGGAGAATATGAAGTTCTCCAGTGCCGTCAGTATCGTTGAAGTTCGGCTGTTGTTCAAGGCGACAAAGGTATCAATGGTAAGAACGTTGAAACCGAAGAACAGGAAGGCCAGTGGAGCGACCATCAGACCGTAATCAGCCATGGTACGGACATTTTCCGTAGCATCGGATTTAAGATAGATGCCCAGGATCAGATTCTTGGCCAGCAGGTAAGTCAGGATGATTATTACTGTCAGGCCGGCTGTAAGCTTGAGAACCTGAGTGATGATGCGGCGGATCTTCTGCTTGTTCTGCTCACCGAAGGCATAACTGATCAACGGGCAGACAGCACCGCTTAAGCCAAACAGACTGCTGGTAAACATGAACTGAATGTTGGAAACGATAGTATAGGCTGAAACACCTTCTTCACCGCCGTATTTCAGCAATACCTGATTGCCGATAAAGCCGTTGACGGCGATTGCCAGGCAGGTGAAGAACTGCGGGAAGCCCAGCTTGAAGCATCTCTTCATTAACGGAAGGACCTTGCCCTGCGGTCTGGTAAAACCAACTTCACAGGTTTTGCCGCTGTAGAATACCAGCCCAAAGATAATAAGAGCTACATGCCCGACCAGGTTGGCATAAGCCGCTCCAACCATTCCCAGCTGCAATCTGGCAATAAACAGCCAGTCAAAGAAGAAGTTGCTGAAGGCTGTTATCAGCATTGTTATCATGGCAAACTGCGGTTTTCCGGCTGTTACATAGAAACGGCTGAAAAGACCTTCGACGATGATCATCGGCAGATACCACCCGGCAACGCTGAGGAATTTCTTGATGTAAGGGAATAAGAGGTCAGTAGCTCCCAGAGCTCTGATGAAGAAGTTTTCTCCCAGTTTGAGGACAATGGTTATGAACAGACCCGTAACCACGGCAGATATTACCATGATGGTAAAGCTGCGGTTGGCTTCTTCGCTTTTTCCTGCTCCCATTTTGGTGGCACAGTAGACATTTACGCCGCAGAACAGTTCGCTTAAGGCGTTAATGACCATGAAGATAGGGAAGACGATGCTGAAGGCAGCCAGGGCATTCCGGCCGACATAGCGCGACAAAAACAGACCGTCATCGAGAGTCTGCAGTAATGACAGAGCAAACTGAGTAAGTACCGGTGATGATACAAACCGGATCAGTTCCCATGTCGTATAGTCCTTACCAATAGTCTTTGTTTCGCTCATCGTTTTTCCTTTCATGTGTGGCACACAGATAGCATTATACAATACTGATACATATAGTCAACTTCAGAGCAAAGAAAAACCATGGATGACCATGGTTGCTCTGTTACTACTTATTATTGCTGTTGAGTCCGTATTTCTTATTGAATCTTTCAATACGGCCAGCTGCTGCCTGGAAACGCTGTCTGCCAGTATAGAATGGATGGCAGTTTGAGCAGGTGTCAACACGGATTTCCTTCTTGGTTGAATGAGTTGTGAACTCAGCTCCACATGAAGTGCATGTTACCTTTGTTTCGTACATTGCTGGATGAATACCCTTTTTCATAAAACATCTCTCCTTCCGCCTTGGATATCTGATCAATCCAAAGTAAGTGCTCCTATATTTTAACAGTTATATATAATGATTGCAAGGTCTATTTTTCTAATGTTTCAAACGTTTCCTGCAGTTTTTCATCACCTGAGGAAATAAGCTTTTCAGTGCATCTCTGCAGTTCTGTCAGGTCCCGAACAAACTGTCTGAGCCAGTTGTAACCGCAGGTAGGGGAATCGTTTACCAGTTCATCTGCCAGTAATTTCCTTTCCTCTTCATCAGGTTCATATGACCTGAATTCTGCGAGGAAACGGTCAGCATAATCCTCCTGATCTTCCTTGGCTTCTCTTATCATGGCCAGGATACGTGACAGCGGTCGCCCTTCGTTATAGGCTTTTTCTATCAGTTCCCTGCGCCACTGTTCGGTTATCTCACTGAAGATGTAAGCATCCTGAAACCGTGAATAGGCATCATGGTCCTTTTGCCACATTTCCAGCAGAATGCCATCGTACTGTTCGAAGACCTTTCTGGCTTCTTCCAGGGTCATTCTTCCACCTTCTCACGCCAGATCCTGGCGCCGATGTTCTTCAACTTGAGGTCAAGGTTTTCGTAACCTCTGTCGATATGATAGATGTCATCAATGGTTGTGATTCCTTCTGCCAGTAATCCGGCAACGACCAGACCGGCTCCACAACGTAAGTCGGTAGCGGTAACTTCAGCACCCTTGAGCTTCTGACCGCCGATGATGGTGGCCTTAGGAGGGGTAACGCTGATGTTGGCGCCCATCTTATTGAGCTGTGCACCCAGCTTGAATCTTTCCGGGTAAATGGTTTCGGTAATGTGAGATTCACCGGCTGCCTGTGTCAGCAGACTCATGAACGGGGACTGCAGGTCGGTGGCAAAGCCCGGATAAGGAGATGTCTTGATATCAACAGGCTTGAGTTCAGGTGAACGGTAGATGTCGACATAGTCGATCTTGGAGTCAATGTAGACACCGGCTTCCTTCAGCTTGCTCATCAGGGATTCCACGTGATATGGAATGACGTTTTCCAGTCTGACATGGTCAGCCATGGCGGCAGCGAGAATCATGAAGGTTCCGGCCTCAATGCGGTCAGGAATGATTTCATGGAAGCATCCGGTCAGCTTATCGACACCGTCAATGGTAACGGTACTGGTACCGGCGCCTCTGATCCTGGCACCCATCTTGTTAAGCAAGGTGATGACGTCGATGATCTCAGGCTCTCTGGCAGCGTTCTCTATAATGGTACGGCCTTCGGCATAAGCGGCAGCCATGATGATGTTAATGGTGGCACCGACTGAGGCAAAGTCCAGGTTAATTCTGGCACCGACCAGTCGGTCAGCTTTCATGTGAATGTATTCGCCATTGTCCTCAATCTCAGCACCTAAAGCTTCAAATCCCTTCAGGTGCAGGTTGATCGGTCTGGGACCCAGATTACAGCCTCCAGGCATGCGAATCTTTACTTCCTTATACTTACCCAGCAAAGCTCCCATGAAGTAGTAGGAGGCTCTTAAACGGCTCACAGCCTCAATGTCGAGGACCTTGTTAGTCATGTGTGACGGGTCAATATAGATCTCATCCTCGTTGTCGGAACGGACATCCACATCAAGATATTCCAGCAGTTCCTTAAGGGAACCGACATCGGATATGTTAGGTATACCTACCAGTTTCACCGGTTCTGTTGCCAGAACGGAAGCAGGTATTAAAGCTACCGTGGCGTTTTTGGCCCCGGAAACGCGGATGGTACCGTTAAGACGGTGTCCGCCTTCTATTTTTATTACTTCTTTCATAAGGGTGTTCTCCTTGTAAAGTCTTCTTCAAGCATAAGTATAACACAACAGAGCTTCATAATGATAGAATAGAGTCATGAAGATAACCAGACAGATCGTATTGTTTTTCATATATTACTTCATGCAGTTCTTTGCACAGGCCTTTTCCTATGCCCTGCTGATAACGTTTCTGGCTAATCTGGGTTACACTGCAACCCAGAGAAGTCTGTTTTTCGTTGTTGATGCAATTCTGGGAATGGTTCTGCAGATCATCCTGGGATATCTGTGTGACAAACATCAGAAAATCAAGCCGTATCTGTATGTATGCATAGTGTTCTACATGATTGGTACTTTCTTCCTTTACAGAACGACTCAGATGAATTTCATGCTTCACATGCTGCTGGTACCGATCGTTGGAACCATGCTTAAGCTGGTCATGTCACTGTCTGATTCTCTGACCATTGAAACCAGTGAGGAAGTCAAGAACAACTACGGTGTCATCCGTCTGTTTGGCTCAATTGGCTGGGCAATCGGTTCACCAATCACCGCCTGGGTCGTGGAGAAGTTCGGCTACAGTTTCATAGGACCGGCATTTGTTGTTTCCATGGGAATTGGCTGGCTAACCATTGCCGGAATAAAAGATGTCAATAAGGTTCATACCAGCGAACCGCTGAATTTCAGCGATGTCAGACAGCTGCTGAAAAACAAAGCGTATGTGATCGTAGTGGTTATTCTGTTTCTGTTCTTCATTGTAGACATGGTTCAGAGCTACAGCGTGGTAGATAAGGTCTGGTATCTTGGCGGAAGCGAAAGGGATATCGGTAACTACTGGCTGCTGGCAGCCATGATGGAGCTTCCGGTCTTCTTCTTTGGAGGGAAGCTGATACGGAGATTCGGAGCAGCCAAGCTGATGATAGCATCGGGATTCTTCTATGCCGTCAGATATGCCATCTTCGGAATGGCAACCAGCGTTACCCATGTCTTCATCGGCGGAGTTCTGCAGGGGGTAACATATCCGCTGCTTATGATCTCCAGCAAGATCATGGTTGACGAGCAGAGCCCGGACAACATGAAGACCAGCGGTCAGCAGGTAGCAGGATCCATCTATAACTGTGGTGGTGCACTGATAACACCGGTCATGGTTGGCTTGCTGGAAGACGGACTGGGCATTAACCCGTCACTGTATGCGATTGCCGCTCTGGCAATGATCCCTACGATTCTGCTGGTGTTTATAAACAGATCAGGGAAAAGTGCATCAAGATAATAAACTAAAAAACAAGGCAACCATGAAGGTTGCCTTTAATCTGCAGCAGTTGTTCTACAGCAGGTTTTTCATTTTGATAATGCCGATGATCAGCATTAATATTGCCACCAGATATAAAGCTATGGCTGTTCTGTCTGATAAAGGTCTGATGAATCTCTTTGTGATCAGTGTAGAAACCAGAATGAGCATTCCAATAAAATGAAAGATGTTCATGTTACTGATCCTTTCTTCCCAGCAGCCTCATCTTGAAAGCATGCATCTTTTCCATTGCACCGGTAGTATACATTAATCCAAACAACAGTGCCGTAAAGGTAAAGCCAAGCGTACAGCCCTTTACAAAATCGGTCCGGAAATTATCCTTAATGTCCATTAAATATAGAGCATTATTGACTATCAGTGCCACGATGCCGATTATGAAGTATACCTGTGTGACTTTAAGACTGCGTCTTTTTTCCTCGTTGCTGTATTCGGCAACCTTTAATACCGTTTCCTTTAATTCCTTATCCATTTTTTCTTCTGTCCTTTCTCCATCTAGTAATTCACGGAGATCGACATCATAGAAATCAGACATTTCGATAAGTATGTCCAGATCAGGCATGTTGCTGCCGGTTTCCCAGCGGGATACCGTGCGGCGGGCAACGTTGAAATGTTCAGCCAGCTGTTCCTGAGTCATTCCTTTTTCCCTGCGTAATTCCCGAAGATTCTTTCCGATTGCGATCATATCCATGGTATGTCAACCTCCTTTACACCCTCAGCATACTGCCGGGGACTGATTAAGAACAGGACACAGAATGAGCATTGGCCTGTTTTACATAAATGAGACAGTACATGTCTCACAATTATATTAACTGATAAGGGGCTTTCTTAAAAATGTTGTTGCCTATGATGAATTTCTTAGGATCAACTCTGCTGACAAGTTCGCTGGAAGTTATGAAGTCCTTTGATATTCTTACCAGTATCTGCCTGCCGTTTTTCTCAACCAGGTAGTAGCCATCCGTATTGCTTGCATAGTCAGCCAGCTGGCTTGCACCCCAGGATGTAATTAAGTCAAGCAGATATTCCCTGCCGCTGAGTTTCTTTGAACGGATCAGCGGATAAATTGCGTCAGCATCTTTGTATTTCCAGCAGGCAGCTGCGTCTTTTTTATCTCTGCACTTACCGGTCTTTTCAAATGATTCCAGTTCAATTGGCTCTCTTGTTTCATTGAAGGTGATCTTTTCATCTTCATCAAGCAGATAGTCGATACTGGTATTGAGAAGGGAAGCCATTGCCTTCAGGTTATTAACGTCAGGCATGCCGTTGTCTGTTTCCCATTTTGCCACGGCTGATCTTGATACGCTAAGTTTTTCAGCCAGCTGTTCCTGTGATAATCCGGCTTCCTTTCTGGCGTTTTTCAGTTTTTCTCCAAATGTCATGATTAAGTCCTCCTTTGCCACTGACGTGGCCATCCTTACGACTTCATCTTAAGAGTACCTGACTGTAACAGACAAGGGATGGTCTGTAACATTACTGTTACTCTTCGTAACATGATGTTATCTGATTATAATGAAACCATTGACTTACCCAGCTGATATGCGTTCCGGCATTCAGCAGGGAATACTGTTTCATGTCGCTTGATTTTGTCCTGCGGGTCAAACATTGACCATGGCCAGTCTGTCTTGCTGTAGTCTTTCAGCTGCAGGGTATTCCCGCAGACAAAGACCTCAGTTGGTCCGACAAAGCGGTTAAGAGTAGCACGGTAGTTCTGCAGAAGATTCTGATATCCTGTATCAGGAGAATTACAGGTCATTACCAACAATACCGGAATCATGCGTTCGTTGCAGCATGGAGTTTCCCTGTTATAAGTGAGACTCTGGAAAACAAGTCTTTCATAAAGAGCACGGAATGAAGCTGTCATTTCACCAAGATAGTTAGGTGAACCGATAATAAGACCATCCGCTTCCCTGATGGCATCAAGTACCGGTGTCAGTCCGTCTTTACAGATGCAATGTCCCTTATTTGCTTCTTTCTTGCAGCCAAAACAGGAAATACATCCTGTATACTTTTCAAGTTTGAACAGATCAAAGCGAATGATCTGGGCTCCTGCTGCTTCAGCTCCTCTGGCCGCTTCAGTAATAATGGTATCAGTGTTCCATCCTTTTCTTGGTCCTGCATTTACTACGACTATTTTTTTACTCATGTATTTCTCCTTTCATGAATGATAAGATCTTCTGTTCAGTTCAGTTTCTACTTTATTTAAAGTATCAAAGAATCGATGGGTGGCAATTGCCGGTCCCATCAGCAGTAAGCCAAACACATTCCAGTTGAACATGTGCTTAAAGGATGTGTATGGTCCGGGAATGCCCAGTTCAATTGCCTTGTCCTTAAGCTCCTCAGAGATCCTTGCCATCCATACGAGGGTATAAATGAAGAAGTCAGGTATGCCCTTGAGATAGGCAATATGATATTTCTCTGTCTTGTGACCGAGAACTTCATCTATTTCATCCTGCAGTCCGTGGGGCATGTAAAAAAGGAGAAAGATTCCGGCAGTGAAGAAATCTATGAATCCTATCCAGAATCCCTTGCGGTCTGTATGTTTAAATCTTATTTCCTGACTACTCATATAGATTAACTATAACATTAAATAACCAATATCAGCCCTTTTACCATATGCTCATATTGTGTCGTGTTTTTGGTTTTCTAGAGTTATTTTAACTGGCCGTTTTCCAGAAGGTACTCTCTGCCTTCTTCAGGGAAGAACTGTGTGCTGTTAACAGGATCAAGGTTTTCCGGCTTACTGGAGTGAACCGCGATGACACTTTCAGCACTGATCTTTTCAATGAACTTCCTAAGATGCTCAGGGTAAGTATGGGAGAAGGAGTACAGATTGGTATAGGATCTGAACTGCCAGCCCAGTTTGGCAACGACATTGCCCATTATCTGGTATTCCTTGGTACCCTTTACCAGAGGTTCACCAAACAGATGGAAGTATTTTCCCGGCAGCTGGTCAAGGTCACTGAGCGACAGGATGTTGGCATAACTGTTCTGAAGCAGATACTGCTCAGGATGCTTTCTGATCTGTTCAACCGGAATTATCTCCCGGGTTTCCCTCATTTTTTTCCGGAATTCAGGAATATGCTGATTATCCAGCCACCATACAGGAACTTTAATTCCATACAGTGACTGCAGAATAAAGGCAAACGAAGGTTCAAATACGGCTGTTCTGCCCAGCTTATCAGCCAGATTTACTATCTGTTTCATCATCGCAACATCACGGTTATACATGTTGACAACACCAAGTCCGGTGAAATCTTTCAGTGATGAATAAACATCATCATAGATGTCCTGCTCGGAAATGAGTTCACCGGTAAATTCGGCAGGGGAGGTAGTTGTGGCATCCACAATCAACAGGTCAACCTTGTGTTTTGAAATCAGATCAAGTTCTTTCCAGGCTTTTTCACTGTTAACACCGTGGAATCTGATGTCGCCACTGTAGTAAACGGTACTGTCCGGTGTTTCGACCAGGAAACCGGAGGAACCAGGACATGGATGATCAGAGAAATATGGCGTAACTTTTATTTCTCCTACTGTTACTGTCTGATGATAGAAGAACGGGGTAAATTCACGACGAGGTTCCTTTTCGTTGACAACGTTCAGGGCATTTTGCAGCCTGATCCCATCTTCATGAATATATACAGGAATATGAGCATCTATTTTATCAGCTTCACTCATATGATCAAGATGAAGATGACTGATGAATACGGCGGTATTTGCTGCTGAATCTTCATAAGACTGTAATGGTAAATCCTGCAGGTCCTTCCGGGAGAATACACCGGGAACTTGCGGTATTCTTTCCAGTAACAGGGCATCTTTTACCCGGTTTGCCTGTCTTGCTCTGACTTCACCGTCATAGACCTGTGAAAGTGGGGTAAACGGAGCACCGAAATCAAGAATGATGCGGTCCTTATTGAAGGAAATGGCAATGACGACACCCATGCCGTGGGTACCGCGGTAAATGTTTACTGTAGTCTTATTCATAGTCAGTTTCCTCCATGGTATTGTTTTCACGGTCATACACATAGGTTTTCTTTTCCTCTGCATAGAAATATGGTCTGTTGAGATTGGCAATCATGCCTTTGCGGTTGGAAGTGTGGCATGGAATCGTGAGGCTGGCATTGACCATGTCGATGTAAGCCAGGATCTGACAGTTCTCGGCATGAGGAGAGAAGTAGCCGTCTTCACCGAAATAGGATTTCCAGTAATCAAGATGGGCCAGATCAACAATTCTCCTGAGGTTTTTCAGCTTAGGGTCAAAGTCTCCTAAAGGCGGTCCTGAGTGATGCAGGAATAATGTGTTGGTATTACGGTAATCCAGTACTTCCAGAATGTTGGCGTAGGTTATCTGTACCATGTATTTCTCAGGATCCTTCAGTACGGTTTCCTTGGATATTACATTATTGAACTGTATTATTTCTTCAAGATATTCAGGTTCTTTCTCATAGATGTCCGGAATCATGATGTTGACCGGATAGCCAAAGAATCTGTTGATCAGATGGGCGCTTTCCGGTTCATAGACCAGGATGCGGTTGTTTTTCTGAGCGATTTCGGTGAATAACATTACATCGCTCATTTCTCTTTCGTAATAATCAAACAGTACCAGACCGTGACAGTTCCGGACTCTTTCGCTGATTCTTTCCTTCAGCCTGTCAAAGGTGATCATGCCTGCTGGCGGATCAAAGGTCGGTGTGAGTTTTTTCTCGGGATCCAGCGAGGCAAAGAAACGGGTTCCTTCGCAGACCAGAATGTCAGGTTTCCGTCTGTTGAGATATTCGATTTCCTTCAGAATGTTGCCTCTGTATTTACCGTAGACAAAGACGTCTCCGGTATGGTGGATCTTCAGATCCGGGGTTTCAATGTAGAAGGAATAATCCTGATAGGAGTCATCGTTGAGAATGAAACGGGTGACATGGATGTCTCCGACATCGCTCTCATCCGGTATGTCATCATAGACAAAGCCGCGGATGGACTCAACACCCATGTTGACTTCTTCCAGAGCCTTTTCCAGTTTCTGGGCAGGCCGGGAGAGGTATACCTTTACTTTCGGGGAAATCATTCCCATCATGCGCATGTGATCAAGGTGCATGTGAGTGATGTAGAAGGCCTGATCTGTGATGTCGAAATCTTCAGCGGCAATCAGGTCAGGATATCTGTCCTGAATGTCTACCTTACGGTAGATGCCGTTGATCTTTGGTATTTCATTTATCCACAGATAGTCGGAGACGAAATTTCTGCGCAGGTTCACTGAGCCGTTGAACATGTCAAAAGCAGGATTATAGGCCGTACCGGCTTCAAAGAAGGCACGGCAGTCATTATATCTGACTTCCATGATCACGCCGCCGATGGTGTCCAACCCGCTATGAAAAGTTATAGTGGTTCGGTTCTTCATTATGAGTACCTCCTGAACATTTAATTATATCATAAACCGGATACGGATTCCTGATGAAAAGGTTTTTGCCAATAAACCTGGTTAAATGCAGGTTTGAGGTTTTATCGCAATTCATTTTGTGGTAAAATTTACAGGAGTAAAGAGGCAGACAATGACTAGAGTTTTAT
>JAEEGL010597504.1_pt1 | contig 10430 bp, 7 predicted proteins | sample 9134231 | NCBI WGS metagenome assembly JAEEGL01 (sample SAMN16246548, study PRJNA631951) | gut metagenome | biome: gut microbiome; feature: rumen; material: fiber-attached | host: Bos | place: Iran: Karaj | collected 2018-10 | reverse complement strand
AGTATTTGAGAAATTCGTTATTTTATTAGCTCCATTTGCTCCACATTTAGCTGAAGAGTTCTGGTCTTTGTTGTGACATGAATTCTCAATATTTAAGAATGCTAAATGGCCTAAATATGATGAAAATAAGTTATCTTCAGATTTAGTTAAAATGGCTGTTCAATTTAATTGAAAAGTTAGATGAACGATAGAAATATCTAAGGAAGCTAGCCAAGATGATGTAATGAGTGCAGTAAAAGCTGATAAAAAGTTAAGTGGATATTTAGTAGGGGAGCCAAAGAAGGTGATTTATATCCCAGGTAAGATATTAAATATTGTATTGTAATTAAATTCTTGATATTAAAAAAGTCTCCAATTCGGAGACTTTTTATATTCTGAAATTATATATTATTTAAATTCAACATGTACTAATTCTGAAGTATCTTTATATCTACATGTTCAATTGTTTCCGATACGATGTGAGTTTTCATCAAGATTCTCTGTTAATCTGAAGTTTGAACATTCAATAAATACTTTTCCTGTTCAATAACAATCTAAGTCTTCACAATGGCTAGGTAATACTCGGTTAGCTTCTCATGTAGTTGTTACATGTGTAATTGTGTAATTCTTTTCGTTTGTATTAGGAGTTTCTTCGCTGATTGTATTCTCTTCATTATTCTTAGTAGTTTCATCACTACTTGTATTTTCTTCGTTATTTTCAGTATTTTCCTCATTGTTGTTTGTTGTAGAGTCATCAATTTCTTCTTTTGCTTTTGAGTTGAATTTAATATCAAGTATTGTTTGTTGTATGAAGTTAACTAAGTCTTCATCATGTTCTTCATCTTCTAAGATTTTGTCTAACATTTCATTTAGAGAATCTACGATTTCTTCTGTTTCTTTTCAGCTTTCTAGAAGTTTATCTATTTTAATACGATAATTATCTGAAGTCATTTCTTCTTCAATTTCTTGAATATCTCCTGTTAATACTTCCTCTTCAGAAGTGATATTTTCATCTTCTTCATTATTTGTTTCTTCTTCATTGTTTACTTCGTCTACTACTGTATTATTTTGAATCATACTATTAGTGTCATAGAAAATGTTGAAAATTTGATCTTTAGCTAATAAGAAAATTCCAATTAATAGAATAGCTCCAACAATGATTCAAGATATAATTCATTTAATGAATCATTCTTTTTGAGATTTTGATTCGTGAGTTTTAATTAATTCTAATAATTTTTCTTTTTGAGCTAATCTATTTTTTTCTTGAGCTTCTGCATCAGTATTTTGTTGTACTTGAGCAGTAGTCTCTTCTACAGATTCTTCATTTTCTTTATTTGTGGTATTAATCATTTTATTTTCAAATTTTCATAGAATAATTCAATTGTTATTTTCTTCTGGTTCAACATTTGTAGGTGTATCTTCATGAATTTCTTCTTGAAAATTATCATCTAGAGTTGGTTGAGTTTCTATACTTTCTTCTTCTATAGGAGCTTCGTTAGAGAAAGATTCATTATTATTATCTAGGTTAATGCTACTATTCTCTTGTGTAGCTTCCATCCCATCAAAAGACATACTTTCTTCTTGTGTGCTGTTATCTTCAAATGAGATATTTTCTTCTTGAGTCTCTTCATTTTTATTGAGGTCTTCAGAAGCATTATTATTGAACATCTCTGATAAATCTTGAACTTTTTCAACATCTTCTGAAATTGTAGATGTTTCATTCTCAAGATTTTCTTCAAAGTTTGTTTCAGGTGTAGTATCACTATCATTTACAGAAGGATCGATAGTTTTTTCTAAATCTGACATGGTTTATAAATTAGTAACTAAAATGTGTATGATTTGGATTAAAACCCTTTAAATATTTTTTGAAGCTGTCTTTTTTTTTGCTTTTCTTCAAGTTCTTGATTCCTTTTGATTCTTAGTTCGTTATAATATTTATCAGTTAAGAATACAAATTTTTCGAGTATTGATTTAGTATCATTGTATTCGATTGATGTTTCATCTAATTTATTCACTTTTTCATATAAGATTACTTCATCTACAAATATATTTAGTTCTTTATCTTCATTATATGAGAATTCTACTAAGTGTTCATTCTCTTCTCAGATGTTTTTATTTGTTTCAACTTTTTTAATGAAAAGATCTATAGGCTCATTCGGTTCTTCTATTAGATAGAATAAGTATTCAGTAGTTAAACTATCAGTTCTTCATCATAATATTTTGAAGTATTGATTTAGTTCTCAATTTCTGCGTTCTAATTTGAATATTTCACGTGAGTTTTGTACTAGTATCATAAATTGCTGACTGAGTGCATCATTTGCAAAAAATTCAGGTTCTTGTTCAAATATTTCCTCATCAGTAGGTTGATATTCTTCATCATCTTCGGTGTCTGGTAAATCTTGTCATTGTTCTAATTCAATTTCATCTTCTGTTATTTCTTTTCACATAGGAGTATGTTTTTTAATTTTTTTCTTGTTAGGTTTTTCATCTTCATCTTCTTCTTTGCTTGTATTTATGTAAGATACAGGAATAATTTCTTCATCTTCTTCATCTTCATCATTTTCTTCTTTGTCTTCTTCATTTTCATTAGTCTCTTCTTCATCAATTTCTTCAGTTGGAGCTTCTTCTACTATCTCTTCTTTATTATTTTCGTCATATTCATTATTGTTTTCTTCTGTATCTACTTCATTATTTTCTATTTCTTGTTCATTATTTTCTATTTCTTGTTCATTATTTTCTATTTCTTGTTCATTATTTTCTATTTCTTGTTCATTATTTTCATTAATAAATTCTTCGTTATCTTGAATGTTTTCTTCATCTTCATTTTCTTCTTCATTATCAACTATTTCTTCTACATCTGTGACTTCTTCATTACTATTATCTTCTATGTCTTCTTCAATCGGTTCTTCTATCTCATTAACACCTTCTGTTTCATCATCAACAGTTTCTTCTGGTTCATCTTCTTCTGCTATTTCTTCATTTTCATTGTTATCTTCTTCAATTGGTACTTCTATATCATCAATATTTTCTACTTCTTCGTCATTATTATTCTCTTCAGTTTCATCATCTATTTCTTTTTCATTTTCAATCTCATCTTCATCATTAGTTTCTTCTTCGATTTCTTCATCATCTTTCTCTTCTAATTCAACATCTTCTTCTGATGTTTCATTTAATTCTTTATCTTCAATTTCCTCGTCTTCTTCATCTTCTGTTTCTTCTTCGAGATTGTCTTCATTATTATCTTCATTTTCATTTTCTTCGTCCTCCTTTTCTTCGTCCTCTTCCTCCTCTTCTTCTTTTTCTTCATCATCAAAATTTAGCTCATTATTCTCTTCTGTTTCTTCAGTTTTGTTATTATCTAAGTCATCAAAACCTAATCCATCATCAGATTCTGATTCATCCTCTTCATCTTTAACATTTTCTGCTTCTTCGTTATCTTTCGTATCTTGGTTGCTATCTTCATTATCGTTGTCATAATTTAATTCAAATGGATTAAATATTTCATTATTTCCCTCGTTATTTTCTTCTTCATCATTGAAGTTTAATTCAAAAGGATCGAAGAACTTAGCATTGTTTCATGATTCGTTGTCTTCATCTTCTTCATCAATTTCTCAGATTCATTTAACTTCTTCTTCATCTTTTTCTTCAGTTGTTTCTTTATCATCTAAGTCATCAATATTTATTTCATCAGTATCTTTGTTATTATCGCTTTCATCAATTTCTGTTTCGAAATTAAAGTTATTATCTTCTTCATTATTAGTTTCTTCTTCAGTAACTTCTTCAGAATTTTCTTCATTTTTATCATCAGCTTCAATTTCTTCTTCAATATTTTCTTCTACTTCTTCATCTTTTACTTCTTCAATATCATCATTAGTTTTTTCATAATTATCTTCTTCTAATTCATTATTTTCATTATTTTCGGTATCTTTTTCTTTATTATCTCATTTTATTTCATCAATAATATCATCTAGATTATTATCATTGATAAGGTCGTCTAATCCTTCTGTTGAAGTCATCTCTTCGTTTAATTTATCTATTTCTTCTTGTGTATTATAGCGAAAATCCAAAAAATCTTTTGAATGAAAATCTAGTGTTCATCAAAAGAATGAGCGTTTTTTTGGTGATTCATGATTCTTTCAGTTTTCTATTCACTGATTAGAGTCTTGCATATCAATTAGTATCTGTAAATAAAATTTACTATATAATTATATTTATAAGTGTTGAAAAAGTCAAAAAAAATGGGACTTTTTTGGGTAAAAATCTTATTTTAAAAAAACATAAAAAAGATTTGTAATTATAGGTGGAAAATATATATACGAATTGTCGTATTTTGAAGCGACAAATTTTATCTGTTTATATTGTTAGGTTAAATGAGTGAAGAAATGATTATTAGCCAAACTAAACTTTTTGTTGGAGGGCTAAATTGGCAAATGAGAGGTAATGACCTCAGAGAAGAATTTTCACCTTATTGAGAAATCGTTTTCGCTAGAGTAAATCTAGATAGAGAAACTAAAAGAAGTAAGGGATTTGGATTCGTTGAATTTGCTAATGCAGATGATGCAGCTAAAGCTAAAGCTGAAATGGATTGAAAAGAAGTTCGAGGAAGAGCTATTAAAGTTGATTTCGCGAAAGAAGATCCAACAAAAATGTATAATAAAGCTGAAAGAGCAGCTGAAGCTAAAGAAGAAGCTGAAGAAGATGAAACTGTAGTAGATGAAAATGCTTTCTAATGTATTATTAACTACTAAGAATAATCTTAAAATCCTGTGTTGAGTGGCACAGGATTTTTTTACTTTGAAAAGATGTAATTAATTAATATATTATAATTAGTTTTTAGTTTGGTTTGTTAATTATGCAAATTGAAAATAATGTGGATTTAAAACAGTATAATACATTACAGATTCCTGTAACAGCAAAATATTTTGTAAAAATAGAAAAGGAATTAGATATTTTTGAGTTGATGAGAACTGATTTATGGAAGAATGAAAAACATTGTATATTGAATGGAGGATCTAATATATTATTTATGAATGATTATGATGGTATTGTATTAAAGATTGAAACTAAATGAAAAGAAATAAAAATGATAGAAAATAATAAAGTATTAGTTGAAGTTGAAGCAGGGGAGATCTGGTCTGATTTTGTTCAATGGAGCTGTGGAAATAATTATTATTGAATTGAAAATTTAATAGATATTCCATGAAATGTTGGTACAGCTCCTGTATCAAATATTTGAGCGTATTGAACTGAAGCTTCTAGTGTTGTTTTTGAAGTTGAATGAATTGATTTAATTACATGAGAAAAAAAAGTTTATAAGCAATCAGAATGTGAGTTCGCTTATAGAACTAGTATTTTTAAACATACATTAAAAGAGAACTTTTTGGTAACTAAGGTTAGATTTTTATTATCAGTTCTTGATGAATTTTATACTCCGAATCTTTGATACGCAGATATTCAAAAGTTTATGGAAATAAAATGAATAAATCCAAAGACTCCTAAAGAAGTTGCAGAAATGGTTAGTGAAATAAGAGCTAATAAACTTCCAGATTGGCATAAAATTTGAACTGCATGAAGCTTTTTTTCTAATCCAATTATTAGTTTACAAGAATGGAATGAATTAGAGAAAAACTTTCCAAATTTATCACATCATGAGTGTATAATATTTGGCGAAAAAAAGATGAAACTTTCGGCAGGACAGTTGATTGATTTATGTTGATTGAAATGATGGAGGATTAAAAATTGAACGGCTTGAACTTATGAAAAACATGCTCTAATACTTGTGAATGAGTGATGAAATGCTAATGATGTACTTGAGGCTATGCATTACATTCAAAAATGTGTTAGAAATAAATTTTTAGTTCAATTAGAACCTGAGGTTGTGTTGGTGAAATAAAAAAAGAGCGTGAGTAAATGAAACACGCTCTAGTATTTGACTATTCCCACCAGGACTCTAACCTGGATATCACATAATACATGTTTTTCTCAAGTTGAGAGTTAATTGTTGGTTAGTTAATGCAATTATTACGTACGTTACATGTTTTAATAGCTGAACATTTTAGGGTTGTCATTCCTAAAATCTTTTTTTGTTCTAGTCTACCATATGATGTCTTAACATTAGACGATGGGAAGTGGTTCAATGTATAATTATTCGAATATAAAAATCAACACTTTTTTAAAAATAATATAAATGTAAATATTTTTTAAATTATTCAAATCTTAGAGCATCAATTGGTTGTAGTTCTGCTGCTTTTTTAGCAGGTCAGATTCATGATACTATTCAAATTATGAATGTTAGGGTAGTGGCAAAAACTACGACACTTCCTGTCATTGAGACATTAATTCATTCGATATGGAAACTATTTACTAGTTGGATAGCTAACCAGGCCAATATGATTGCGATAATTCATCCGATAGCTGTTACTACGACAGACTCTATCAAAAACTGTGTAATAATATCAGCATTTAGTGCTCAGATAGCCTTTCTAATTCAGATTTCCCTAGTTCTTTCAGTTACTGAAACTAACATAATATTCATAACTCAAATTCATCATACTAGTAATGATATGGATCATATAGCAGCAAGCAGATATGTAAAAATTCACATAGCCTTATCGATAGCATCTCCAATCGCAGATAGAGAAGTAACTGTAAATCCTGCTAAATCAATATGACTAACTTTATACTTTCTCATGAGAAAATATTTAATTTTATTCATCCACTCATCTACATCATCATCGTATCATAATACAACTGTTATACTTCAGATTTTTGTAGAATTGTTTATTTTCTGTTGATAAGTAGTAATAGGAATAAAAACTTGGCTAAATATACTTTCTTCATCTAAAACTCAGATTATTTTAAATTTTCTATTATTGTAATATACGTATTCTCATATAGGGTATACATCATCAAATAATTCATCCACAGCATTTTTATTAACAATAGCTACATCTTCATTTTTATCCATATTTCTTTCTGAAAATTTATCTCAGTAATTTCGATCTAATGACATTTTGTCAAAATAATCTATGGGTACTCATAGAAATTGTCACATAGCACTATCATTATCTGCATTTTTCAGTGTTCAAAGTGCTGAATTGCTATATGTTACTTTGTCATTTAATTCTGGGAAATAATATTGTAATTCACCAATTAAATCTGTGGTTAACGTAATAGCTTTTACATATCAGTGAACATCGTCATTTGTCCGTTGAGTATATCATCAGTTTGGTGTAATAGTAATATTATTTGTAATCAAAGAAGCCATCTGATCTTTTACTCATTGTTGGGCTCATGTACCAAATGACATCAAGAAAATTACAGAAAAAAGTCAGATTACAATTCCTAATACGCTCAAAAATGATCTCATTTTGTTTGAAATCAGGTTTCATAATGCATCTTTAATATAAGTGGTGAAATTCATAAATAATATTTAATGATATTAAATTATTCTTCATCATGGTGAAGAAATTGTCAGTCCTTCATTCTAATCATTTTTTTAGCAGCTTCTCAAATGTGACGATCATGAGTAATTAATAGAACAGTTTTATGTTGTTCTTCATTCAATCTTTGAAATAATTCCAAAATTTCTTGTCATGTCACAGAGTCTAGAGCTCCAGTTGGTTCATCGGCTAGGATTAATGACGGATTAGAAACTATAGCACGAGCAATACATACTCTTTGCTGCTGTCATCAGGAAAGTTGATTTGGTAAAGCATTTAATCTATTTCCCAATCAAACCATTTTGAGAGCTTCCGCACACCTTTCTTTTTTTTCTTTACTTGGTACTCACATATATGATAATGGTAGAGCAACTTGTTCTCGAGCACACATCCTTTTTAGAAGATTATATCACTGAAAAACAAATCAGATTGTAGTCCTACGAATCATAGACCGTTCATCCGCTGTCATAGCTTTTACTTTTTCTCACCTTAGAAGATAATTTCCACTTGTTGGTTCATCTAGTAATCAAACTATATTCATAAGAGTAGATTTTCCACATCATGATGGTCCCATAATAGAGATAAAAGCTCATTCATCAATCCAAAAATTTATTCATCTGAGAGCATGAACGGCCTCAATTCAATTTTCAGGATCATCTATACCATATTGTTTTTTTACATTAACCAATTCGATTAGGTGAGAAGATCATTTCTTTGATTCAGAGTCTATTTCTTTTTTACTATTCTTTCAAAACATTTATTTTCATGAAAGTGTTAAAAACTTACTATCTACCCATTCATCATCATGGGAATCCTCAACCATTTCTATTTCAGCCACCCATTCATCATCCAAAGCTATTCATATTTTCCCTTATGTTATCTCTTGCGGCTCCACGATCTCATAATTCTATAGCAGAAGATTCTGTAGATAATCACATATTTAACATGGCTTCAGTACTATAAAACATAGATTTAACGACATCTCATGCTTTTAGTCAGCCTATGATTTCAGTATTTGTTTCATCTGATTCTCAGATTTCCACAGGACTTTCTATCCATTGTTCTCATTGCTTTAGCATTACCATATTTTGTCATGAAATAGTAGTAATAGCCTGAGAAGGAACCAGTAAAATATTTTCAATTTTACTCAAAATAATTTTTGCACTTCATCCCATTCCAGCTAATATTATTTCATTTGGATCGTTCTTCTGGAATGCTATAGTTACAGGATATGTAGTGGTCATAGAACTTGTATTTGGAATTGTATTAATTTCACTAATTTTTCAATAATAAACTTCATCAGGATATGCATCCAGATAAACTTCAGCATCCATTCAGACTTTTAATTGGATAATATCGATTTGCTCTACATCAAAGCTCATTTCAAGAATATCATTACTTTCTACATATATGTATTTTGGATTGGTATTATTTGACGATGGGTTAATGGAATCTCAAACCTGAATATCCATTTCTGTAATTACTCAATCAAAATTTGCAGTGAGTTCATAGTCATCATATTTGTCTTTAATATTTTTTAGATTTCTCTGAGCCTGTTTTAATTGGTTCTGTGCTTGAATAATTTGAGTTTCTTTTAGACTTTCTCATCATGCAATTTTGTTTAGATTTCTGATAGCAGTATCAATGTTGTTTTCTAAATTTGCTTTATCTTTTTCTTGCTGACTTTTAAGAGAGTCTACTTGAAGATTTAGTTTATCTAAATTTGTTTTAGCTTTATCTAATTTTAATTTTGTATCTTCAAGTGAAGTATCGTCATCTAAATCAGCTAGAGTGCTAACTTTTGTTGTATATAATTGAACATATTTTACTCATTGAGCTTGTAAGTCTGTACCAAAATTTTTAGCATCAGTGTCAATATTTGTTAAAGTATAATCGGAGCTAGTATAACTAGCTTTAAACATATTGTAGTTAGTCTCTCACCAATCTACTAATTTATTTCATAAAGTTTTTACTGTCGCATATGCATCTACAACTTCTTCACTTGTTAAATCTGAAATAGATTTAGAATCAAGAATTTCGTATTTTTCTTTGAGAACGTTTAGTTCGCTATTGATTTCGTTATATTCTTTTTCAGATTGATTTTTTGATATTAAGTCATCAGCTCAAATTCAGTAGTTTCTTGCAACTTCATATTTATATTTATCTGTTATAACTAGCTTTTTATCGTAGTTATCTAATACTCAATTTACATCATTTATTATTGTTTTTAGTTCTAATACAGCGGTTTCTAGGGTTTGATTTCTTTTTCTAATTGTGCTAGATAATGCTAAATCGGCATTTGTACTATCGCTTCAACTTAATAATTCGTTGTAATCAGCTAAAGTGTCATTGTATAATTTTTGGGCATCTTTAATTTTTTGTTCTAATTCTTGCATTGCTAATTCTTGATCCTGATCAATTGTTTGTTGCTGTAATATTAATGCATCATAGCTGGCCTTTTGCTGAATGTATTCTAAATCTAGGTTTCTGCCATCCAATAAATCTTGTAAATTAGTCTTTAATGTATCTATGTTTAACTGAGCTTGAGCTACATTATTGTCTAAATCATCGGTTGAAATCTTAGCAAGGACTTGATTTTTTTTGACAGTATCTCAGACTTTTACGTAAACAGCAGTTACTTTTCATTGAGTCATAAAAGTTAATTTCTGAGAATCTGCAAATTGAGTAGTTCATTGTAAAGTCAAAACATTTTCTAAATCTCCAGTTTGAACAGTGCTTTCCATATCATAGAATACTTTAGTTTTTGGAGATTTATCCACCCATGGTTGCCATTGGTATAAAACGTATGCAACTATTAGAGCAATTACTCATAATGCAATCCAGTGTCTTTTGAAGAAATTATCTCTTTTCATTATTATGTATACTATGTTATATAAAATAAATATTATTTAAATTTTTTTGGAATCCTTTTATCTCTACCAGTGTCAGTTACTCGTTCTTTTAGCGATTTTAATCACTCCATTAATTCTTTTCACTGTTCAATTAAGT
>JAEEGL016904520.1_pt1 | contig 10431 bp, 6 predicted proteins | sample 9134231 | NCBI WGS metagenome assembly JAEEGL01 (sample SAMN16246548, study PRJNA631951) | gut metagenome | biome: gut microbiome; feature: rumen; material: fiber-attached | host: Bos | place: Iran: Karaj | collected 2018-10 | reverse complement strand
GAATACCAGCCGTAAGGAACGGGACGTGTAACGCTTGCGAAATAATCATCCCAGTACTGCTTGTGCTCGGCGTCCTGAGGGAAGAGGCTCTTATAGCCTGCCCATACATCGGCGTCAAGGTTGATGGGCATCGGCATTGAAGAGTTCTTAAGAGCTACGCCCGATGCATTGGTATATTCGGGATTCTTGTAGATCTCAAGTCTGGTCTTCCAGCCGTCTACGCCCCAGCCCATGAACTTAAGGAGCAGATATGCTTCGTAAGGATGCTTGCAGGATGTGGACACGCCGCCCATGTACATGTTCGTGATAACGTTGTGTTCCTTCTCGTCAACCACATTGGGTGTAACATAAGGGATGATGTCAAGTCCGTACTGATCCTGATATCCCTCAACACCCCAAAGGTTCTGATATGTCCAGAAAGCTTCGGAGAAGACAGCTACATGACCGGTTGCTCCGAACCAGGTGCTCCAGTCGCCGGACCAGTCTTCCATAGCCTGTGTGTTCTGCTGAGGAGCAACGTATCCGCCCAGTTTGAGGTCGGAGAACTGCTGCTCGCCGATAGCCCAATACTGAAGGTCAAAATCGTTTCCGTCGAAGCCGAACTCACCCTTGATGGCACGCTCAGCATTGGTGCATGCGGCAATACCGTAAAGCGAATCCAGTCTGTTGTAATAACCGAGTCCGTAATACTTCATGCCTGTACGATCATCTACCGTAGCCTTCTTGATAAGGTCGATCATCTCGGACCATGTCCAATCTGTTCTGGGCATCTGAAGGTTGAGCTTTTCAATCACGTTCCTGTCGATGAAAACGGCGCTGGGCCAAACCATCATGGGCACAGCAAATCTTGCCTTTGTATCAAAGCATCCGATACCGTATTCCTTGATAGTGGGGAAAAGGTTGTTGTTCTCGGGATCGGCATCAAAGTACTCGCTGATATCAGCCCAGTACTGATTGGCAAGAGCCGTATCGGAGTCCGTTCCCTCGAATACATCCGGGAAATTGCCCGCAGATGCGGCCGCGGAGAGATCCGTGCTCATATCCTCGATCAGACGGCACTCAACGGTGATGTTGGGATACTTTGCCATGAAAGCATCCGCCATGAGTGAAGCGGTGGTCTCATCTTCATAGTGCCAGAAGGTAAGTGTGATCTTTTCCTTGGTTACTTCGCGCCCTGCGATCTCGCCGATACCCTTTGTGGCATTGATGACTGCATCATTAATGCTGATCTCGGTATTAACGTTGGGTGTTGACTGTGTTGCGTTTCCGTTTTCCGCATCAGTCTTTTTTCCGCAGCCTGCCGACGTTACGATCATAGTTACGGCAAGTGCGAATGCAAGAATTCTTTTCTTCATAACTCCTCCTTTTATTATTTGAGTTATTGTGATTTATCCAAACCGCATCATGCGGTCCAAGATCGTATTATTCGCCCGTGATACCCGTTCTGTCGATACTTTCGACGAACTGTCTCTGAAGTATCAGGTACATTATGAAGAGCGGCATTATACTCAGAGCGGTGGCCGCCATCCTCACGGATTCGTTAAGGCTTGTGGCGGTGTCTCCCACCGAAGCCTTGGTGTTAAACGATGAATCGAAGTTTTTAAGCTGGATCACGAGATTGGTCCATATGCTCTTGGTCGAAAGCCCTCTTACGTACATCTCCGTGAGATATGACTCGTTCCAGTACCACACGAAGGAAAATAGAACCACCGTCACAATGACCGGTGTCGCGGAAGGAACCGCTATCCTGAAGAAGGCTCTTATGTGTCCCGCTCCGTCGATGGATGCCGCTTCCATGAGCACCTTGGGTATCTGCTTAAAAAACTGGTAGAAGATAAGTATAAAGATGGGTGCGTTCAGACCGTTTCCGAAAAGAGCCGGGAAGACGAAGGCAAGTATCGTTCCGAGTATGCCCATTTTGTTGTAAAGGACGTAGGTCGGTATCATGGTTACCTGGCTCGGAAGGATATAGGAGAAAAGCAATATCCCCATCATTATCTTCTTGCCTTTGAATTCGTATTTTGCAAAGCCGTAGCCCACCATCATGCAGATGACCACGTTGCAGAGCGTTGGCAAGAGCGCTATAAGTATGCCTTTGCCGAAGGAAGGCCAGAAGTCCAGCGACTTTGCGGCGTCGGTATAATTCTGAAGGTACAGGCTGCTGGGTATCCATTTGACGGACGAATCCAGAAGATCGTCCCTGTCCATGAGGGAATTGGAAAACATGTACAGCATGGGATAAAGATAGACAAATCCTATGCAGATCAGCAGTCCGTAGACAACAAGCCTCTTGCCGACGCCGTCCTTTTCCCTTGTACCGAAAACAAAGCGGTGAAGCTTTTCTTTACTGAATCTTGGCGCGTTTCCGGGCATGTCGTCTGTTCCTCCTTTGTATTTTTCTGTATTGCGCCTCTTCCTTTCTCATCATCCGCTGCCGTTTTATAACGAGTCTGTCATAGGAATCCTTTTTGGAGCCCAGCAGCAGGAAGAAAAGAAGAACTATAAGCGTTACAACTATCGCATACATCCACGCCATGGCGGATGCATATCCGTATCCCTTTTCCTTGGTTCCGGAGAACATCGCACTCTCGATCATGTTTATCAGCTGATTCTGCTCGTTTCCCGAAAGAAAGATGACGGTGTAGACCGCATTCAAAAGAACCATGGGCTTGATGGTCGGAAGCGTGATCTTCCAGAAGCATTCCCAGCCGGAGCCGCCGTCGATCTTGGCAGCTTCGTAAAGCGCGGGATCCACCTTCTGCAGAGCCGAAAGGAAGATAAGTATCTGTACTCCCGAGTACCAGAGGATCATGATCATGTTGGAAAAGATCTCTCCGACTCCCTGGGCTGCCTTAAGGGGCAGGAAGGTGTTGAATGCCGAGATGATGGTCTGAACGTTCATCGATGGGATCGTGGATGCACCCTCACTCACCAGCATGTTCATAACGGGTCCGCTCACTATGATCACGGGAAGGAAGAAGATAAGCCGGAAGAAGCCTCTCATCTTTATCTTGCCGTTCAGCATGATGGCGATCATAAGTGCGAACACCACTATGATGGGCACTTCCACAATGGTCTGCCAGACGTATGTCACGAGTCCCTGCGGGAACTCGGCATTTTCAAGCCAGATCTGTGTAAAATTTCCGGTGCCCACCCAGATGAACTTGGTCTCGATGGGTGTGATCCTTATGTTGTACCACACATAACGGAACGATTGTCCCAGCGGATACACGAGGAAAAGGAGTACGCCGATGAGCCACGGTGCCACGAACAGATATCCCATCCGGGCTTCGCGCTTTTCAAGCTTACCCTGTTTTATCTTAGGTTTTTTCTCCCTGATCTTTTTTGCCATCTGTATCTCTCCGCCTTTACTGCAGCACTTTATATGTCATGGGTGCGAGCCTGTTACCGTCAAGGGTGACATCGCTCTCGCCGTAATTGACATAGATCTTTACTCCGTTATCATAGGTGACCCTGACGGCCGTGCCTATGATGTCGTGAGCCAGGATCGTCGCACCTTTGACCCTGTCATTGATGCCTTTAAGTTCACGGCTGTACTCTTCTATCATGTCCGCATAGGCCGTATACTGCGAACTGTAAACGTCATTAGAATTGGTATAAATAAGCTCCGAAGAGCTTTCCTTCGTTATATAGAACGAGGGATATGTTCCGCTTTCCACAAGCTTTAGGAAGAATTCCTTCCTGTTGGCCTCGAAGTTCACATACTCGGAATAAACAGGCATTACACCCTTTAAAACTATGGAAAGGAAAGGAACGAAAGCATCTTCGATAATGTAATTGGAGCTGTAGAGCGGCATGTCGAGATATGCGCCCGTATTGCCCCAAAGATATGCGGCGGGCTGTTCCATAACGATGTCCAGTTTCTCATCGGCAGCCTTCATAAGCTCAGCGTAGGCATTGCCGCACTGATAGCGCGTGTAGTTTTTGCCGCTGTAAAAGTACGAGAACATGTTCGACGTTATCCCTGCCACGCAAAGACCGTTTACGCCCTTCTTATCCATGCCCTTTACAAGAGAGTTGACGCTCTCCGTCGTCTTCTTCGGAGTGAGCCAGTTGAAGGACGAATAGACTTCCTTATGCGTCTGTTCCTCAAACTTACGTTTGTTGATCCTCTTTATGGTATTGAAGGTGGCATTGTGCTCGTCGGGATTGATCCTTAACGCATCGTTGTAAAGATAGAACCCGATGCCTTTGTCCGCGGCTTCTTTTGCAAGCTTCGTGAGATCGGATGTCCCCCCGATACCCTTATCCGCCTTGTATTTTGCAACAGGCGTGTCGTAGATGCCGCCGTCCTGCCAGCCCTTGAACACGGTAAAGAGATCCGTTACTCCCCGTTCTTCCAGATCCTTGTATATGTCTCTCACATCATCCGCAGTCGTCATGACAACGGAACTTGTGCCGATGACCCAGTTTTCGCGGTCGGTCCCGAGGAAATCCACTCTGGTCCTGAATCCGTCATCCGTCTTCTTAAGGTCGCCCTTTGCCATCAGATAATCGCGGTACGCATTTGCCATTCCCGCATAATTCGCGCGGTCTCCCGAAAGGAAGATGTAGCGCACCTGAAGATCGGAGTGGGATCTGTCACTTTCCGAAAGCTTGAGGGAACCGGCAGTGGAATTGTTCGATGTGGGCTGTGTGTAGTATTTTCTTTCAATAAACTTGGCGTAAACTCTGTTGTAATTAACCATTACGCCGTTGGGCATGCCCTCGATCGAAGCTCTCATGGCTCCGTCTTCGACGATGCCGAGATAGGCCATTTTGTCATCCGTATGGGCAATTCCGAACACGGGAGCGATTATCTGCTCGGAGGGATTGATGCTTCGATAGCGGTCCCACAAAAGGGATTCCACCTTGTTGTCTTCGAAGCCCACGTCGTTACCGTAGATCATAGCCGAATAACCGGACTTGTATCTGCCTTCCTTATCGTTAAGGTAGATCAGGGCACCGTTTCCGTCCGGCACGAAGATGTAGCCTTCCTTTGTATCCATGTATGAATTACCCATATAGGGGTAAAGGGATATCGTACCTATTCGGTAATCGTTACCGTCCTCTTTGATGGAATCGTCGGGTACGCGTACCGTAAGCCCTTCATCCGAAAGCTGTACCTCAAGAGTGAGCCCGAGCTTATACGATGTCCAGTAAATGTCCGCGCTGAAGCCGTTCTTCGTACGTCTGACCTTCTTTGTAACCCTGTCATTAAAGGTATTCGCCTGCTTGCTGTCGTCGTTTCCGGTGATCATGGTGAGAACAACGGCCGAATTCATAGCACCGAACCATGTTTTGTTGCTTTCTCCGTCATCGTAGGTTATGCAGGATTCCATTGTTGATCCTGTCTTATTGTCTTCTACGATAAGTCCCAAAGTGTCTTCATTCACATACAGCGTATAGCCTCCGGCAGATGTGATGCTCTTATACCCTTCAGCCATCTCCGCTGCCTTGACGCTCTCCGGAGTAATACGGGTGACAGAGGCAAATATGCAGAGGACCGTTGCAAATACCGTTATCAGGGAGGTTGTTTTTCTGATTTTATCTGTCAAATTTGTACACCACCTCTCTCGGTATCTGCTGAACGAAGTCGATGACCTGCGCCCAGAGAACATAGATGATAAATGCAAGGAGACACACGATAAGGATCGTAAATGCCGTAAGTGCTATGATCTTCACCGTCTCTTTGACCGCGTAGTCGTTTATCTCCTTTACGGAGATGAATGCAAGGACTGCGATCCATGAGAACATGAAGAGACGTCCGAAGGTGACGAAGAACTGTTCGTTTTCGGTCACTGCATGGGACAAAAGGAAGATAACGGGTGTAAACACTATGAAGGGCGCAAAGCTGTAAATAATGCTGCAGTATATTTCTTTAAGCTTTCCTTCGCCGTCGTTGATGGTGCACATAAGGTAATTGCAGACAACCACCAGAAGGAGCGCCAAAAGTATCATGCCTATATCTGAAAGTACATCGAAGCTTCCCTCTCTCACCGTCTTCATGAGGAATCCGCAGAAGTACTTGTTGATGATGTACATGAAGATCATCACCGCAAGCAGGATGTTGGAGCTGAGAAGCGAAACCGCGCCTCTGCGCTTGATGCCGTAACAACCTTCGATAGGATGTCTCATGAAGTAGAACATATAGCCGGTCTGTTTTACGAGCTTCTTCTCGCCTATCACGGCGATTACATTCTTTACGGGCTTCATGATCCCGTATTTCTTATCAAAGAACCCGACAAGCTTCACTGCGATCAAAATACCGATCATTATCAGGGCAACCGCAGTCAGATGATGCTTGAGCCATGCGTTTCTTATCTCCCAATATGCATCCGAGTAACCGTCAAGATCTCGGGACAGTCTCGCATATTTAAGTGCTTCCCTGTAATTTCCTTCCTTATAAAGAGCTTTCCCCATAGCCATGTTGGCGTAGTCGAAGAGATTGTTCATCTCAAGGACCTTGGACAACGGCTCTTTGGATTCCGTATAACGTCCTTTGGAGAAAAGCTGTAACGCTTCGTGAAGGTAATTAACGAACTCCGTTGTCTCATATACCTGGATCTGCGCCTTGTCGGAATCCAGAACATAGAGCTTGTCGTCCTTACCCACCTTTATGGCTTCAACCTTCGTTGAAAGTCCTATCCTGTTATCGCCGTCGTCGGCTCCGCCGAACACGAACAGGAGATTTCCCTCGTTGTTGTATTCGTATATGAAGCCCTTCTGCGAAACGACGAACACGTTGTCATGATTTCCCACCGCCACCGCCGCGGGAAGATCCTCGTAGGATTCGGGCTTTATCATGTTTACGCCCGCGATGTTGAGTCTTTTTAACGACTCTTTTTTCTCACCGCGGGTAACGGTATAGATGATACCCTTTTCATCGATCGCCATGTTGTCAGGCGTTGCGGGTATGTTGCTCTGCATCTTGGCCCTCTGGGCATCGGTGAGTATTGATCTCCAGATGATCCTAAGGATCGACCTGTCGGTGCTGTTTGTTCCGAAATACCCGAGGAACGTTCCGTCCTCTACGGGGCTTATCTCTACGATACCGTTGGTGTTGGATTCACAGATCACATACATCGTTCCGGACTCGTTCACGACGATCTTTAAGGGCTTAAAATCCTGTCCTTCGCCGTACATGGCCTCCTTGGGCTTTTTGTATTCTCCGGTGAGCTTGCCGTCGGGGCCGAACACCCAGATGGTCTTGGCATCACGATCCGCAACATAACATGTCCTGTCTGCGGTAACATACATGCCGCGGGGTCCTTGAAGGATCCCTTCTCCGAAGGTCATGACGAGGTCGTAGTTCTTATCGGACACCACAACTCTCTTGTTTCCGCTGTCAAGGATATAAAAGCCGCCGTCATCGGTTATCGTGAAATCCGTGGGTGCCGAAAGGCTTTCGTTACCGATCTTGGTGATGGTGGTATAGGGGAGATACGCCGTCTGTGTAGCCACCACCGAGTCGTATCCGTCAACGGTATAGGTCTTGTAAGGTGCGTCCGCCCGTACGGTGAACAGAGGTCCCGCCGTTGCAAGCAGGGCTGTAACCACAAGCAGGAGCACGCTTTTCTTAAATATCTTCTTCACACCCATACCTCCTACTTGATTCCCGAATATGCCATGGTGTTCATAACCTGACGCTGAAGGATACAGAAAAGGATCAGGTTGGGCAGGAACATGATGAGCGAAGCCGCCGCCGATATTCCCTGTCCGGCAACGGTATTGGATGTTGATGAGCTGGCGAGAGTGTTCATGTAGAACGCCAGACTCTTAAGGGATTCGTCGTTGATGTAATAATTGGATGCCTCGATATTGGTCCATACCTGCTGGAAAACAAGTATCGCCGCCGTCGCGATGGCAGGCTTTATGAGCGGCAGGATGACCTTAACGTAGATCGTCCATTCCTTCGCTCCGTCCATGTAAGCCGCCTCGATCAGTGAATCGGGCACCTGATCCACGAACTGTTTTATAAGAAAAAGTCCTACAGGCAGAGCCATGAGCGGCAGGATCTGCGCAAGGAAGGTATCAACAAGTCCGAGCTTGTTCACGATGAGATATCTCGGTATCATCACCGCACAGGACACGAACATTAGGGCGATCTGATTGATCTTCATTATGGATATCCTGCCCTTGTAGCGGAGCTTGGAAAGCGAATAAGCCGCCATGGTGGAGACAAGGAGGGATCCGAAGACCACAGTCACGGTGATGAATATGCTGTTGAAAACATATTTACTGATAGGTATGCCCGCCGAGCGCGACGCCTTCATCAGCTTTCGAAAATTGTCAAGGGTAGGATGAGTCGTGATGAACTTGGGCGGGAAAGCGAACAACTCCTCCATCGGTTTAAAAGCATGAAAGAAGATGAATATGATCGGCACGGCAGTGATTATCACCAGCGGCAGAACGAGCAGAATGATCTTTATCTGGCTTTTCTCGAATCTGTCGGGATTCATTTGATGACCTTTGTAAGCAGCCATTGTCTTCTCCTTTCCTAATCTTTTTCACCGAAGAGCCTGTTGGAGAGGCTCGAGAATATCTGTACGATGAGGAGCAACACTACCGATACGGCAGCCGCATAACCCATCTCATATCTTATAAATCCGTAATCCTCCACGTGGTTCACGATCAGCTGAGCCGCATATCCCGGTGTCGGGTTACCGGCAAGGAGTGTCGAGATCATACCGTTCTGGAAGGCTCCGACTATCTGCATGACTGCTGCGAAGAGCATCTGCGGCTTCATGCAGGGGATGGTCACGTAGATCATTTCCTGAAAACGGTTCTTGACGCCGTCGATCGCTGCCGCTTCATACAACGCCTCATCCACGTTCAGAAGACCTGCAAGTATGGACAGGAAGCCCACGCCCATGCTGGACCAGAGTCCGATGATGATGACGATGGGAAGAAGATAATCGGTATTGACCAGCCAAATGATCGGTTCATCAATGGCACCTATGCTCATGAGCCAGCTGTTGATGTATCCGGTCTGATCTCCGGTAAAAAGTATTTTCCACAGAACAGCCATCGCAACACCGGTTGTCATGCTGGGCGAATAGAGGATCAGCGCGAAGACCGTCCTCAGCCCTTTCGGAAGATTGGCAAGTGCCCACGCAAGAAGGAATGAAAGCACATAGCCGCCAACACCGACTATCAAAGCGTATTTCACGGTGTTCGGTATGACGAATTTCATGAACGTGTCATCCGAAGTTATGAGATTGATATAGTTCAGAAATCCGACAAACTTCGGGAACTGTATCGCGTTGTAGTTGGTGAAGGACATGATCACCGCTATGACAACGGGTGCGAGGATGAACAGCGAGAAAAGCAGTGCATAAGGCAAAACGAACAGGTAGCCGTTCGGATTGGAATGCATGCGCCTTCCCACACTCGATGACTTTTTTATTTTTGAGAAAACCTCATGTTTTAACATTATTCTCTCCCAAGTATCTCCCTGACTCTTTCGACGGACGGAATGTAATACTCCTTGATCACATTGCCGTCTCCGTCAATGTAGCCGAACTCCTCAAGTTTTCTTCTGACTTCGCGGTCGATGACCTTGACCGCATCGTCGATCCTGGATCTTACCGTATCTCCGTTAACGACTATGTCGTTAAAAGCATTGCTCATCTCTCTTTCAAGCATGTAGCTTCCGAGGAATCGCGGTGCCTCGAGTATTTCCTCCGCCTGAGCGAGTATCATGTTTTTGTCCGATGTCGGATAAGGCAGAAGTTTAAATGCCTCCAGGTTGGCCGTAGGCCATATGTACTCGTCTCCGTAGATGATCTGAAGCATTTGTCCGAATTCGGCCTGTACCTCCGTCGACGACCACCAGTCCATGAACTCCCACGCCTGTCTCTCTCTTGCAGGATCGGAGGAGAACATTACGGTCGATTCCGCGCCGCCGGACATATATCTGTTGACGAGTCCCGTTTCTTCGTCATATACGCCGGGGATCGGGGCTATCGACCATGAATTGGCTATCTCGGGTGCGGCGTTCAGGATCAGGTTGTAGCAGTTGAAATCCGCTATGCCCAGTGCAAGATCACCGTTTCTGAAGTGCTGATAGAAATTCGGCACATCCACGGGAAGATCGTAAAGTGTGAACAGTTCCGTAAGCTCCGTGAAACCGTATACCGTTTTTTCGCTGTCAAGCATTATATCCAGCGCCGTCTCTCCGTACAGAACACCGCCGTTCTGATAAACGATGGGTGTCGTCGCATGGAAGTTTCTCATGCCGGACATGGATGCGGAAGGATAAAAGACGTTGAGTCCTCTCATCTGAAGATCGGGAAGCATGGCTACCAGATCGTCAATGGTGTCGGGAGCGGTGAGCCCGAGCTTGTCGAGGATATCGCTCCTGTAAAACAGCGAATAGAAATTCATGGTTTCGGGAAGTGAATACAGGCCGTCACCGACGATGGAAGG
>JAEEGL016632886.1_pt1 | contig 10431 bp, 7 predicted proteins | sample 9134231 | NCBI WGS metagenome assembly JAEEGL01 (sample SAMN16246548, study PRJNA631951) | gut metagenome | biome: gut microbiome; feature: rumen; material: fiber-attached | host: Bos | place: Iran: Karaj | collected 2018-10 | reverse complement strand
ATTCATCAATGTGAAATTCGATTTATAAATTTGAAATTCGTATGTTTCATTAAATATATCTTTTATAGTGTAAACTGTATTATTTATTGGATTATTGGTTGTTGTAGTATTGGAAAAAAACATTATTAATGGGAAATAAAATGAAGGGGTTAATATAATTTTATTTCCATTTTGAGTTGCATTTATAATGAAAAATCCTTTATTTATTAAAGGCTGTTGACTTGTATTTCCTGAGTTTTGTAATATATATGAATCTGGCTTAAATGTTATGGGATATGTTATTGAAAGGATTTTTGAAATTATAATTATGAAATTGATTATATTGAATAACATTTATATTTATAAATTAAATAATTGCTAATATTTTTTGATTATTTTAATATTGGATTTATTTTAATTAATCATTTTTATTATTATTCATTTTATAATTGTTTTTAAAGAAAAAATAATGTTTACTTATTTAACTTTTATATAGTTTTTTCATAAAATTTAATAAGAAAAAGAACATATTTATATATTTAAACAATATTATTATATTCAGATTTATTTACTCTTGGTATTTTTTCAAGTAAAAAATCTTCTATATTTTTTTTTGTAAATTTCTTAATCGCCAAAGTATATTTCATGTTTTTTTTTTTTAATCTTGTTAAAAAAGTATTCAATAAGTATTTATTTCTAAATTTATATTTTTCTTTAAATTCATTACTTTTCATTTTCCAATAATAATTAAAAATTGTTTCGAATTTTAAATTTAATATTTCAATTACATTTTGAAATTTCTCTTTATTTTCATAAATTTCTTTAATTAAATCTTTATTATACATATCATTCATTTTTAAATTAACTTTGCTTTTATAAAGTTTAGACACTTGAAATTTTTCGAAAATATCTTTTAAAGTTAATTTAATAAATCTTAAATTAAATTTCGTTGAACAATCTTCTAAAACTTTTCCACTAATTTTTCTTAATTTCTTTTTAAATTTAATATTTTTAAGTGTTTTGTTTAACCATTCTAAAATAAATTTCATACAATAAACTTTACATTTATAATAAATTTTAAAAGTTTGAGGATTATTATTTTCTTGATTTTCATTATTTATATTTTTCCTTTCATTATATATCATGTTTTTTTCATTAATATTTATGTTTTTTAAATCTTTACTTAAATTTCTTTTGTTATTTAAAAAAGAATCAAATTTACTATAATTTAATTTGATTACTGAATTTTTCATTTGGTTTTTAAGGTTAGTATTCATTTCCAAAGAATTCTTAGAATTATTTACATTTGATAATAAGTGGTTATTCAATATTGAATTTACTTTTTTTAAAATGGGATTATAAGAAATTTTTTTTGGTCTTTCTGTGGTCTGTAATTTAATAATGTTATTATCAAAATTGATTTTTTTATTTTTTGAAGTATTTAAACTTTTGCTTTTGCTTTTTGAGATTTTTTTTTGATTTTCTTCTTCTGGTTTTTCAATTATAATCTCTTCTTTGTTCGTTTGTTTTATCATTTGATTGAAGTGTAGATTATAAAATAAGTTTTTTAATTCAGTTTAAATTAAAATTCAATTTGAGAAAAAATCAAAAAATCCGAAAATATGAAATTTAAGAAAGATTAATTGGAAAAAGAAACGATAACTTGAATAAAATGAATAATAAAAGAAAGGTTAGAACATTAGTGAGAGAATTTTCAATTTTTTTATAAGTTGTTTTAAAAAAATATTATAATAACTAAAGAATAATTAAAATGATAATTTCAATAAATTATTTTAATATATTAAAAACTTGTTAATTAAATAGTTAAGTTTATAATAATAACTCGAGTATTAAATAACTTAATATTTATAAAAATTTAAATTTAATTTAAACTATTTAATTCTATAATTAATGAGGAAAAATAATGTTAAGAAAAAAGTTAATTTTAGAAGAAAAAAATAAAAAAGTTTAGATTAAAATTAATAAAATGTAATTAAATTAAATTATAAATAATTTAAAAAATAAATAAAATCAAAAACCATTTAAAAATAATAAAAAAATATAATAAAAAGATAATATAATTTTTTATTTTTAAATAAACAAATTTTTTTTTTATTATTTAATGAAGATTGATTTAATACTGAATATTTCTTTGGAAAAGAAGTCACATAATAAATTTAATAAATATGAAATAAAAAAAATTGATAACAACTTTTAAATATTTCAATTTGAGTATTATACTATAAAAAACAAACAATTTTCATATCAAAAATTTTTAATTAAAAGATTACTTATAAAAAAGAATATAATTTCTCTTTTACAAATAAAAGTTTTTTTAATATAATGAAAGAAAATTTTTCATCTTTGATTCCTTTTATTATATTATCTAATCGGGGATAATAATCTGTAAAAGTTATACATTTAATAATAATTATTCCAATTAAAAAAGAATAAAATAATTTAATTAAATCATCTAAAAAATATAATTTATTTTTATATCTTTGTAAAACATCTATTCCCTCAAACAACAAAGTATTTTCTGTAAATGATATATCAAAATAAAAGAAAAAAACAAATGAATTAATATTTATTAATTCAAAAAGTAAATTGTATAAATAGTTCTTAATAAAATAAAATATCTTATAAAATTATGACATTAAATTTTTAAAAATTTCTTCTATCTTTTTAAAGTTTGCTCACACAACAAATGAAAAAATTAAAAAAATTGAAAAAGAATTTGATGAAAGACTAAAAATATATTAAAGATAATTCATTGGAAATATTAGGTGAAATATTTAGAATCCCATTTTTCAAGAAATATTCAAAAAAAGGTTTTAAAGTTTTTCAATTAAAAGATAAAAATAATGTTTCTGATTCAATTTTGATTGATGAATATGCAAATATTGGAGGAGCTTTATTAGGAAATTTTTTTGAAAGATTTTCCTTTAAAAGAATTTTAAATTTGGAAAAAATTAAAATTTATAATTTTATTATAATATATTTACAAAAAAAAGGATTTAAAAATAAATAAAAATGCCAAGAAGATGTCCTTCATGTGGAGGTACTGGAGTAGTATATTGTGCCTATTGCAATGGTAATGGCTGTAATTGGTGTGATGGGGAGGGTCCTTGTACATGTCCTATTTGTGGTGGTTATGGTTGGGTTGATTTAGATGATTAAGATTTAATATTAAATAAATTTATTAAATTTATTGTTAGTTAATAATTAAAAAAACTGTTAAAGCGAGAATCCTTTTTTTCTATATGAAAATCTTTTATCTTTATTTATAATACAAAAAAGTTTTGGCTTATTTTTGTGGATATGAATAGAAATATAAATTAAATTGTATTCATACTAAAAAAATTGTTTTTCTATAATTTCATATCATTTTTTGATTGGATATATTATTTATATTTTCTTTTCTTTTTTAAATTTTTGTTTTTGATTTTACAACCGATTTATTTACTTATTTAATTCATTTAATCCTATTCTTTACTAATTCAATTTTATAAAAGTGATTAATTTTATAAAAAAAAATATATAATTATAATTGTTCATATAAAATATTTAACTATTAATATATATTCCCTAATTTAATTATATGTATAAAGTCCCTGAATAAAAACTAAATTATTTATTTTCCAAATACTCAATTTGATTTTGTCCAAACTCTATCTCTAAGCTTTTATTTCCATTTCCAGTAACTTGAATAGAATAATGTTGAAAATAACAGAAAATATGACTTAAAGGTAAATACCCAGAATAAATTTTCCAAGTAGGATCAATAGCACACCAATTATTTTTATATTTAACTAAACACCAAGCATGAGGACTACATTTTTTTTCAGTCTCTTCAGTAACAAATCCTCCTATTTTAATTGAAGGAATACCAATTGAATTTAATAATGTTTTATATAATTGACTTTTATGTTCACAAACTCCTTTCTTTTCTATATAAATTTCTTTTGATGTTTTTTCTAAAGAAAAATAATTTATGTCATATTTAATATTTTCATTCACCCATCTTGCTAATTTAATAGGTATTGGTTCTTTTTTATCTGATTTTTCTATTATATCAATCGAAACCCCAGAAAAAAAATTTTTCTCTTCTTCTGAAATTGTTATTTTATTATATTCTTCTGGTATGTTATTATAATTTTTTATAAATTTATTTTCTATTATTGATTCTATTTCTAATTTTATTTTTTTTTCTACATTTGAAAATGGAATTTTTATTATGTCTTTATCTTTAAAAGGACTTTCTATTGTTTCTTTGAAATTGTTATCTTGATATATTTTTATATTATTTTTTTCTAAGTTATAATATTCTTTATCACCTTGTAATTCTTTTCCAAGTGAAAGAGTTGATGATTCATTTATTTGATTAGAATTATTTATTAAATATATTTCTCTTATTATTTTAAATCTTTGTGATTTTTTTGTCAAAAATAAAATATCTCTTAAACCATTTTCAGGGACATTTCCTTTAAAAAATAAAGTATTATCTTCATCAACCATAAAAACATCATTAACAGAAGAAACAAAAATAATATTATCTAATTTAATATTAACATTACAAACAGCACCAAAGCTACTTTTAGAAATATAGAAATAATCTCTTATATAAAATAACATTTTTTTTTTTCTAATTCCTTTAACTTTAAATTTCAATTCAATTGATTGTTGATTAAAAAGTTTCATTTCACTAAAGCAAATTAAAGGTTGTTCTTTACTTATTTCACATTTAATTTCTTTTGATGAAGTTTCAAAATCAATTAATTCTATTTTATCTATATCATCAACTAAATCTAAAGGATAAGAGTATTTAGAAATATAAACATTGCCTTCTGCTTTTGCTTCTAAATTTATTTTATATTCTATTATTCTACATTCATCATTAATAAAATAATTTGCTTCATAATAAGTAATATAAGTGTGGTTAATTTCTAAATTATTTATTATTTCTTTTTCAAAAGTAAAACTTGTATTTTTTAAATCTTTATAATTTTTAACATAAATATCCTCAAACAAATTCCCTTTTTCGTTTAAAATATCATAAATTTCTTTTTCTATTTTTCCTGATTTTATTATTTCTTTTTCATTATTATTTGAAGGTAAATTTACTTTATTTAAATTATTATCTTTAGTAATATTTTTATGATCATTTATTTCTTTTTTTAATTCTGAATCATCGGGTTGAAAAGGTCTATAAATTGTTTTAATAAGAGAAAACTGTTTTATTATTCTTAATGCTGTTTCTTCTGAAGGTTTTATCATTGGAGTTTTAGAACGAAGATTTTTTTCTTTTGTTTCTATTTTATTTATTTTTGTTAATGTTTCTACTTCTATATTTTTATTCTTTATTGTTCTTGATTGTTTTATTTTATTGTTATCTGGTATTTCTATTGTCGATATATTTTTTTTTTTTGTTTTTTCTGTTTTTTTAGGAATTTTATCCTGTTGGGTTTTTTTTTTTTCGGTTTTCATTGTTATTAGATTTTTTATGTTTTTAGCTGTTTTGTTTAACGTATTTACTTTTTGATAAGTATTTAATTTTTTTCTTGGTTCTGGAGTGTTTATTTTTCTTTTTTCTTTTTCATTATTTAAATTTATTTGATTGGGATTTAATTTTTTTATTGGAATTTTTTCTTTTTCGTTTTTTTTATTTAAATTTACTATTTCTGTTTTATTTATTTTATTACTTGTTGTGTTTAATACTTTTGGAATTTCTTTTTCTTTTTTCTTTTGATTTATATTTGAAAGTGTTTTTTTATAATTATAAGAAAAAATATTTCTTGTTGAATTTTTTGTTGAATTTTTAGTTGTTTTTTCTTTTGAAGAATTTAAAGTATGATTATTTGAATTATATGTAATATTACTTTTTTTATTTTTACTTGAATTATATATTAAATGTAATTGATCGTTTATTTCTTTTAAATACTTTTCAAACTCTAAATATCTTTTTTCATTTGAACTTAAAGATATTATTAATTGTAATTTTTCTGAGAATTGATTAGAAATTTTTTTCAAAAATTTTATTAATCCATTCTCTTTAGACATTTTATTTTATATTAAATATAATTTATTAATAAATAATAACTATTTAAAAATCTACATTAGTTGTTAAATAATTTTTCGACAATTGATTAAAACAATCAATAGCATAAATTTTTAAATTATATTTTCCTTTATCAAATGATTTTTTAATTCTTAATGTTATAATATCTTTTCTGTCTTTTTCAAATAAATAAAAATCAGAAATATATTTTAATTCAATTTTAAAATTATCATTTTCAAAAATTAACAAATATGAATGAATAAAAAATTTATGTTTAGCTTGTTTAAAACTAACAAATTTAGCTTTTCCCAAATTTTTATCTTCACTTTCATAAAAATTAATTTGATTAAAGTTATTATCAAAATAAGGAGAATCAATATTTAAATTTCTTTTATTTTCTTCATATAAAAAATCATTTTTAAAAATAGGAGTTTTAATAATCCAATTGTAATTATAAATTTTATTTTCTAATAAAAAAACTCTTTGAATTAAAATTTGAGTATTATTAATATTCATAATAATTCCCATTGGATTTAAATAACTTGTTAAATTATTTCCTAATTCATCTTCTACTTCATTTTCATAATTTTCTTCTATTTTAATAAAAGAAGTTGATTGAAGTTGAATTGAAGTGAAATTTTTTTGATGAATACTTCTCTCATCTATTAAAGGATAATGTGAATGTCCACTTATAAAAATAATTTGATTATATTTATTTAATATTTCTTTTATTTTTATTTGTCCTTTTTTTTCACTTCCATATACTGTGTTTAATATATTTAAATGTGATATTATAAAAATTGGTTTATTTTTTTCTTTAGATAAATTAATTGTCTTTTTTATTTCTTCTTCTAAAAATTTTTCACCCGTGACTTTTTTTTCGTTTTCAAATTCTAAATTTCCATATTTTATAAAATGATAATTATTAATTATAATATTTCCAAAAGTAGATTGATTGAAAAATTGTTTGAATTTTTCTCTACTTATTTTTTCTTTATTTCCTATTGAATTTATATTATAATCACTATGTCCCATTGTTAATATTAAAATTGGTTTTTCACTATTATCATAAACTTCATTATATATTTTTAACCATTCTTCATAATTTTCATCTTTGACTGAATTAACTAAATCTCCTGTGATTATTATAACTTGGACTTTATTATCTTTTAAAGTGGTTAAAGCTCTTTTGAAATTTTTTCTTTTTATTTTTGAATAAATATTTTCTAAATCAGAATCAATGTGATTATCACTTATTAATCCTATTTTTAAATTTTTCCCATCTCCTATTGTATAATTTAATCTATCAATTTCAGGGTTTGATATATTAAAATTATTATTTTCTTTTTTTTTATTTTCATTTTTATTTTTTACTTCTTCTTCAATGGTATTATTTATTTCTTTGTTTATATAATTTTGTTCTGGAGAGATTTTGTCAAAGTAAAATATGAATGAAATAGTTAAATAAGTTCCTAATAATAGAAATATAACAAATATCAAAAAAATTTTTATTTTGTTAAACATAATTTTAATTTTTTTTGAATTAAAAAGAAATTTTTAAATAATTTTATTATTTTTATATATATTCTTTTTTTTTGTCTAATAATGGTTTTTTAAAAAAAAATATTTATTTAGGAAATTGAAAGAATATAAAATAAAAATGAATAATAAATGTTCTATAAAAAAAACAAAAGTTCAAAAAGAACAAGAATTTAATATTGATAAAATCCATTCAAGAAAAAATTCAAATAATTCAAACAATAATGAAATAATAAATAATGAAGAAAATATAGAAAAATTAATTTTAGGGAAAAAAAGAGAAAAAAGCACAATTCAAATAAATGAAGAAAATCAACCTAAAAAATTAATAAAAATGAAAAATAAAACAAATCACAAAAAAATTTTAGCTGATACAAACTCATATGACTTAGTTCATTTAGAAAATTTTTTACATGAAAATAATAATATATTCTCCTTTTATGTTATTATAATAGATGAAATTGTTGCAAAATTTGGTTTTATATGTTACTTTTCAATAGATTATCCAATTTTTTTTTTTGCTTATTCTAAAAAGGAAAAAATAAAAAAACCATATAAAATATTAAAGATAAATAAAGTTAAAATAAGTGAAAAGCAATTATTAAATATAGAAAAATTCAATTTAAAAATAAGCAGAGAAATTTTTCCAAGTGATAATAATAAAATATTAAAAGAATCTGAAAAAGATGATTCTTATCATTTATCAGTTCCTATTATAATTGATCCTAGTACCAATATTCCAAATATTGATTTTGATATAATTGAAAAGTTTATTGATCCTCATTTAGATAATAAAAAAATTAATTTAGATGATATGAAAAATAATAATAAATTAATTTATAATAAAACAAATCAAGAATTATTAGAATATATTAATCACTTTGATAAAGATGATTCCTTTGATAAATTTATTAAGATTTTATGTGAAAATAATGAAAAATTTATTAATAAAGTAATTGAAAAGGAATTTACTGTTGAAGAAAATAATAAAACTTTAAATGAAAAGAAAAAAGTAAGAAATTTAAATGGTAAATTTATAGATTATTTAAATAAAAAAATTCCTCATAATTGTTCTGCAATATCAAGATTATCTAATTATTTAACATATAAAGCTAATAAAAAGTTAATAAATAAAATAGTTTATTTAACAGTTTTTTCAGGAAAAAAAAATGAAATTGTTTTATATAATAAAGATAAAGATGAAAATAAACAAAAACAAACATTACCAAAAGAAAAAGAAAAATATATTCAAACATTATATCCAGAAGATGAATTAATATACTTTTTTTATTCAAGAGAAGATATAGAACAATATATTCAAATTCCAAAATTATTTGTTTTTTTTATTAGATTTTTATATCCTTATGAATTAGTTAAAAGGATTAATATGGAAAAAAATTTAAATAAATATAATAATTCTTATCAGTATTTTATTTATGCATGTACTCCTCCTTCTTGTGGTTTATTTTTTAGTTATGAAACTTTAGAAACTTTAGGAGATACGATTTTAAAATTTTTTATCACTTCTGAAATTGTTTTTAATATTTTTCAAGAAGAAAAAAGACATAAAATAGGAGATTTAGAAAAATTAAGAGTTTCTTATATTAATAATAAATATTTATCTGAAAAAGGAAGAGGATTAAAAATTGGAAATTATATTATTTCTCAATATTCAGTTGATTTATTTAAACAAATAAAATTTGAAATAAGTGATAAACAAATTGCAGATATATTAGAAAGTTTAATTGCCGCATGTTATTTATCAAGAAATAATTTAATAGATTCTTTAAATTTCATTCAAAAATCAAAAGTTTGGGAAAAATTTTCAGAAAGTACTTTAAAAAGATGTAATGTAGAATATTCTTCTTTTGATTTTAAAGAATATATAATATCAAAAGGGAAAATTCCTTTAAAAAATATTACTTTTTTAGAAGGAGTTAACTTTTTAAAAAAAGAAAGTGAATATATAACTATTGAAAAAATAAAAAAATATTATGAAATACATAAAGATTATGTTAATTTTCCAGAATTGAATAAAAGATATAAAAGTTTAGAAAAATGTGTTGGATATCAATTTAAAAATAAACAAATATTAAGAAATGCTTTTAGTTCTGCGAGTCATGATGAAAAAAATAATTATGAAAAATTAGAATTATTAGGTGATAGTATTGTAGAAATTTATATTGAATTGTTTTTATATAAAATATTCTCTCCTTTAATTTATGAAAATAATAATTATCAAGCATATAAATTAAATTTATTTAATCAAGCAAAAAAATTTAATAATTCTACTGTTACTAAAATTAAATCTTTTTTATGTTCTAATAATTTTATGTGTAAATTATCTTATATTTGGACTTTACCTTTATATTTTAAATTCACAGGAGAAAAAATAGGAAAAAATTTTGAAAAGTTTTTAAGCGAAGAAAATATCAAAAAAATGCTAAATAGGAAATTTATAGAATATGAAAATCCAACTTGTGAATTTCCTAAATTTATTGCAGATATTTTTGAAGCTTTTATAGGAGCAATTTATACTGATAGTAATTTAGAAAATTGCTTTTTATTATTGAATAAAATTTACTTTCCTTTTCTATTATATTTTGTTTATTATTTTGATGAAGTTAAAATTTCTTCTGTTAATGATTTTTCTGATTTATGTGGTGAAATCAAGCAAATGCCAAATTTCTTTTATTCTAAAGATGAAAATGGGATTAATATTGTTCAAATTAAATTAAATGATAAAGTCTTATGTGAAGGAAGAGGTTTAACTACTGATGAAGCTAAGCAAAAAGCTGCTCAAACTGGTATTCAAATGATGAAGAATAATTGGGGAATGAAAGATTAAATTTATT
>JAEEGL015704493.1_pt1 | contig 10431 bp, 11 predicted proteins | sample 9134231 | NCBI WGS metagenome assembly JAEEGL01 (sample SAMN16246548, study PRJNA631951) | gut metagenome | biome: gut microbiome; feature: rumen; material: fiber-attached | host: Bos | place: Iran: Karaj | collected 2018-10 | reverse complement strand
CTATGGGAGGCAGCAGAACTTCACGGGGCAGCATTTTTGGGCGCGCGGCTACTACGTAAGCACCGTGGGGCGCGATGAAAAGGTGATTGCGGAGTACATCCGCAATCAGGAGAAGATGGACATTCAGGAGGACCGCCAGCTCGGGCTGGGGGGCTGAAGTCGGACGGGCCGCGCCTTCAGGCGCACCCAATAACTAAGTAACAACCAATATCCGCTTTGAGCGGGCCAATCAAGCCACCGCCTTTAGGCGGTGGTATATGACTGTATAAAAATGACTTTATCCCAGTAAAACAGGAGTGATGTTTCATCAGAACTAATGTCTTATATCCTTTGACATAGCTAGTAGCAAAAGCTATTGGTGCTTCTGCATTGTGAGTTTTCAAAAAAGAATCAATAATATATAACATACTGGCTTATCGCACAAAAATTTGGCCTTGAGTCATGCCTTACCATTGCCTCATCACATCGTACGTAACCACACTACTTTTCAATAATCTCATGACTAAAGGAGGCGGAAATATGAATAAAGACAATGACAGCTTTCAAAATAATATAAATGATATTCTTTGTGGTTGGAAACAGGGTGAAGCACCTTCCCGTGCAGTTCAGGCAATTGTTACATGTATCGAGAAAATAAATAAAAATTTTTCGTCAATCACTTCCGAAATGAAAGCGGAACGAGTGGAACTTGAAAAGATGTCCGCGGAAACGAAAAACGCAAGGGAAGAACATACACGTAGTTTTCAGCAATGGTTGGACGTAGCTACCGATGATAACCAATATTTTAATTCTAAGTTGAATGATATTGAAAGGTTAGACACGACTCCTGAGAAGGACGATGAAAACAAGGGAGAAAGCGGAAACTTGAGGCAAAAGAGGGAAAACAGCGCATCTTTGAAGTATTTTTGAATAAATATGGAGACCTTATTCCAATTCTAAATGTATGGTGTTAATTCAACTTTCTTCGAACAGAAAGAAACAGATTTATCATGAAAATAAGTGAAATAAAAGCACAACTAGAACAAGCGAGAAATGCATTGCAGGATGCCCAAAATCGGCTTGAGGAAGCTAAGAAAGCTAAAGAGGAAATGGTTGCGAAAGCACAAGAACTTGTCAATGAACGTCGAAAGTCTTTGGAAAAATCGGAATCTGAAATTGCTTTAACAAAGGCAAGGGCGGACGGCTTCAAACAATCCTTTGATAATGCGACGAAAAAACTAGAAAGAAAAATCGCTGAAAAGACAATTATTGAAAATAACATAATAAGCTTACACAATCAGTTTATAAATTGTAAAAGTAAATATGATGCACTGTATGCTGAGGAACAAAAGCTTCAAACACTGCAGTATCTGCCTTCAACTACTCCGGAACAGAGAGCCGATTTCCGAGTAAAAATAGCAGAAGTAAGCCAAAAGAGAGAACAGTACCATAGTCAGATGGATAGTCTCCAGAGTAGAATCTTTAGTTTGCAAGATAAATTGCCTCGTGTGGAGCAGCAAATCAATGAGTATGTAAATCTAGTAAACGAGCTTAGGCCAAAAGTGGATGATGCAAATAGTAAGTTAGAAGAGGCTAATGCCTTGGGAAAAAAGAATGAGGAGCTGTTGCATGAGGCAAATGAGAAATTCAATCAAGATTTTGAACGTGGACTAACTCTAGTCCGTGAAGCAGAGACAAATAAGCAACGTATGGAAGAACTAGTTAGGTACTGGATGAATGCCCTTGAGTCTGCTGAAAGCCTTTTAAATGATTACGCAAATAAACAATATGATTGAGATATTGATGAACAAAACTAATTTTTCTTGTAACTTAAGAAAATACGACTTAATGCCATTTTTGAGAATAACGGCTACATCTTAATGTGCGATTGGAAATGCATGGGGGTATTACACAAAAAGTTTGTGACATTTATATCAATATAGAGCGATCAAGTCGGTTGGATTTATCACTCGCCATGCTCTTATATGGGAGGCTTAAATCAAAAAACTGCCTTAGGAGTAGACATTTACTTTTGGGGGAAAATTAAAATAGTAATTTGATGAATATTTAATAATAAGGATTAATAGATAATGTCGACTAACATTAATCAAGATATCAATAATTTGATACAACAATTAGATGAACTGATTCGATTCCGTTTAGTAGAGTTTAGAATAAAAGTTTTTGATGCAAGGAATCAAATAGCAATATTGAAGAATGAAAAGATTACCCAAAAACACAAGGGATTCGAAGATGTTAAGAAACAAATGGAAAGGCAATTCAATAAATCATGGGATGAGTTCGTTACAAGCATGAAAGCGCATATTATTTCCAGGATATCGACGCGAGACATGCTATCATGGCAACAAAAATATGATGAAATAATACAAAAAAATCATAAGAAGTTGGATTGTATCTGCCGCAATATGATAGTCAATGAGGAAAAAGAGCAATTTTTACAAAGTATTTCTGTTGAAAAGGATGAGGTTTCTTTTCCCGTAAAAGATTGGGCTAATGAGCTCAACAGTAAGATTTATGAACTATCAATAACTATCTTGAGGTTATTGAACAATCCTATACAACACGACCATTTTGATGAGAATGCTCAAGTTTTCACCGCTAGTCCTGTGGTGAAAATGATGGAAAAAGAAGACTACATAGGTGCAGTTAGAATCCAAGCAAGGAAGGCAAATAACGTTGTTCTTGATACGCTTTATCCGCTGTTTATCGAGCGCGAGGCGCTTAATGTCATCTCATACGATGTAGATGGAAAAGACCCACGGCAGAAAGCCGATATTTATGAAAAACTATCTAATATATTGGGAAATGCATGTTTCCAAGAAATGTGCCGTAATTTTGGAAAGAAAAATTTCTTCATTCATGTTTGGGTACCGGCTTCCAAAAGAACGATTGCAGACAAAGGCTTCTTGAATTCCTTGAGATTTTTTCAGGACTTTTATCAATCAGGACAATTTATCACTGAGTACAATGACAATGATATCAATAGATTAAACAATACCGTTGATAAAGTCGCTGCAAACACGTTTAACCTGTTGATAGTATTATATGCAGGGGATGATCATAATCAGAATCTCAAAAAAGTCATGGAGGCAGCCGCTGTCAACACTTCCAGTTTTCTGACTATATGTGTCTGTGAGGAAAATCTGCTCGATGAATTGAAAAATTATAATGGAAATCGTGATGGAGCCAATTTGATTACTCCCCAGGATAAAACAACGGATTTCAAATCAAAGCTAATTTCAATTGCGGCAGATAAACTTGTCGTTTCCCTTCAAAGAAAAATCTGTGGGATAGATATGACAGTGCAAAAACTAATATCTGCCAATGTAGAATGTGCTTCATGGGAGAAAAATGAAAAAGTCGGTTTCAATATGCTTGGACAGCGAACTCTGCATGAGCCGCCACAAAAGCCAGTAGCAGGTGAGAGTATGGCAAAGATAGGGACGTTGAATGGATATCCGTACTATTGGCGATATATCGGAGGAAAGGTACCCCCGAATGCATATGTGCATGGAGGTACAGGCACAGGAAAGACCCATTGGCTCATTCTCTTCATATATGACATCGCTTCAAAATATACCCCGGATGAGGCGGTGTTCTATTTGTGTAGCTTCACAAAAGGTGACAATGATTTTCAGGATATCTGTAATCTGCCGCATGTGAGATTTTCTGTATTCAGCGAAAATGCGAATCCGCTATTTTTCGAAATGATGCTTCATGATTTGATGAAGGAAAATCAAGAGAGGATTCATTTCATTAAAAGATTGAATGAGATTAACAAAAAATATAATAGGGCGTTCAAATTGGAAATTGACGGATATCACCAAGCCTCCAAAGAGTATCCAGATGAAAAACTGCTTCCTCTGCCAATGATCTTTTTAATCATTGATGAGGCAAGCTCATTGATTAGCGGGACAAATAAAAGTTTTGTAAATCTAGGGGATTTGTTCATTGGACTATATACCCAATGCCGGTCTCAGGGTATTTTTGTCATTTTGGGGTCACAAGAAAATAAACTGTCATTTAATAGTGAATATAGTAAGTTTATTTTGCATGATTTGTCGCTTGTTCCTCCTATTACCGCATTAGACGATTCAAAAAGATATAAATCAGTTTCGGCATTTCCTCTTGGAACAGGAACAGTTGTCGCGCTTGATGACGTTGAGGTTCCAGACAATAATGATGTCATTGAGAAGAATAATGCTGAATTTAAAAATCAGATAATGGCGCTTGTATCTACCTATAAAACAACTTCGACAACGGCATATCCACGTTTCCATTTTGACGACGGAAGTCTTCCCAGTATTGATACAATTTCCATTCTTGGAAAACAAATCAAGGACGTGCTGGACGCATCGACCTCAACCTGTTTGGAGATATATCTCGGCCTTTTCTTTGGTAGCCACCAAAAAGAGACGATTAGAAGCCTTCGCGAGCCTTACACATTCAGTCTGGATATGAACAATAGTCAGGATTCCTCAAAAAATCTTCTGATTATAGATGACGCCAACAAGGACAATCCAACATATAATTCCTTCTGGATGTCCTTCATGATGTCAATCCTTTTGCAGAAACAGGCCAAGGTTGAATGTTATGTTTTTGACTTTGATCCGGCAAATAGAGAAGCCTTGCAAACCAGTTTGGCTTCAATCCCAACAGGAACAAAGCGAGATGCGATAATAACTGTTTCGGATTCTTTTGCGGATTTGCTGACAGTGCTGCCGCGTTGGAAGACTACAGCTGAAAACAAACAGAAAGAACATCATAATCCACCCTCTTTCTTTATTGTGACCATTAATCTCGACAATCTTGAAGATGCCTTTACAAACTACAATAAAAACAATGGAGAACGTGACAATCCGTCACCGTTGGTTTCTGTTCCGGAACCGTCTATAGCAATTGATCCGTTGGATTTTGACGATGAGGATATTAATCTCCCTGAGGAGGATCTGGAAAAATTGTCTGAGGAAATAAAAAGAAATATAGCAAATGAAGGTAATGGCAAATCTCTTCTTGACGAGAAAGGAACACAACATCCAACGCCTGAACCTGAAAGTCAGCGTCTTTCTTTTGATTCCTATAAAGAGTTCAATAAGTATTTGTCCTCCTTGTTAACTCAGCTTAGAGGCGCTAACAGGAATGGGTGCTTTATTTTCCTGCAATCAGGCATGTGTATAGATGATAATCTTCTGGATTCGCAAGGTCTCGATAAAATGAGATTTATAGGCTTCCCCTGCTCTCAGGGACAGTATAACGGTATTCTCAGAAATCTTCCGCAAAAGGGAGATAAAAACTGGGCGAAAAATGCGGGGGCTTACTATGGCTCTGGCAATGAATTGAGAAACACGAACTCGGAACCTTTCCTTCCCATTGAATTGAAATCTTTACAGAAGTTGGCTCAAACGATAGGGGGTATGTAATATGCGGAGACTTATAGAAAACATATTTCAAATTTATGAGACTGATACGGCAGAAAGTAAGAATGCATTGGGCGAATTGTATTTTGATCTCTCTGCCAGTACTGTTGTTAGTGAAAATAAAGCGCTTATGCAATTTTTCCAAGCCCCTGCCCCTGTCGTGAATCATTCTCTTGCACTGAAGTATTTTCATTTGGCGGAAAGTCAGAACCCTTCTGCGCTATTGACCAAAGGCAGGCTGGCTTTGGGATTGGAAGCATATTTCGCCGCAAATGCGGAACCGATTGTCCAAAAGAAGAAAGAATTATACCAAGATGCTAATGCATACCTAATGCTTGTCGAAGAGAAGCACTCAGGAATTATTCCAGTAACCATCTGTGGTAATTTAGGAATGTGGTTCTTAAAAAATGGTCAGCTTGATACGGCACGATATTGGCTGTATTTATTGAAGGAGTCACACAGGGTCAAGCCGATACTGCATAAAAGTCAATACTATATCATGCAAAACTATCGTGCTGCTGCAATAGCAAAAAATCAAGATAACTTCAAACATTTCTGCTATGAAATGATTCAAAAGAACATCCCACTTTCAAAAGAAACTTTTTTCAACTATATGAGATGTCTTTTGAGGCAAGCATTTTTGAATCAATCTGACATTTACATTCTCTCATGGATGTATCATTCTGATTGTGTGCAGGAACCTGACAAAAAGCAAATAACGTCAAAACTTGCGAAGCATTATCAATACGTGCATAATTGGTTGGCAGCTTTTCATTGGGCTGCGAAAAACGGGGACGGAATATTCAAATATGATATCTACAAAGCCTTGAATGATTCTAAATCGAAATGGAGTATCTATTTGTTGAAGAAATACCAGATCACGGCGGGAGGTGTGTTGATGCTTTTGGTAGCATTAATCACTATGTGGTTGAATATGAATCCACTTCCTAAAAGCATGATTATTTCATTGTCTGCGTTTATGTTAGTTTTAATTGGTTGTGCAGTTCATTACTTATCGACAATAAAAGGACAACGCCTCGGGTTTCTGTTGGGGGTGTGCGAAATAAGTTCAGGTTGGGCGTTGTTGTCATTATTGAAGGCTATAAGTCATCTACACATAATATTGGTGGTATTACTGTCAACATGTGTATTTTCATTGGCGTACTTATTGATTCTCCTGTCCATGCCGGAGATGTTTAAGTTTGTAGATGATAGTTTCAAGGCTGTAGGTAATCTATTTCCCAAGTGAGGCAATAAATGAGTGAGACAATCATACAGGAATACTCTGGTAAAATTGAAGCTACTAAGCAGAAGGTAATCGTTGATTTTGATGAAAAAGTCAATAGAAAATGTCAACAGATTGACGGGCAGACAATTGATGGAGCCAGGATAGGAGGATTAAAAAAGGCATATCTTTCGAAACTATGCAATAACACAGATAATAAGTTATGGGCCTATTTTCTTGTCTTGCTGGATAGAAGAGGAGTGCATTTTCATCTAGATGATTCATTTTTTGCCAATGACAATCACTTGATTTCGCAGATTGACAATGATAAACTGTCTTCAGAGTTCGATGGCGACACACAGGATTATATTGCGTTACCTGCGAAAAGAACGAGGACAATCCAGACAATATTGCTTTCAATGCAGATTCTTAAGTACTGTCTTGTGCCAATTGTTAGTATTATATGTGCTGTCGTATTGTTTTGGGGAATATCTTTGCGGAATGGATTGTTTGTAAAATCACAAGATAATGATGACCATATTAATAGTTCGGCGGTTAAAGCAGTGGTGAAAGAAGCATTACGGCATTCAATGGACAGCAATAAACGGTGAAGTTTGGTATAGAGAAACGAAGAATATGATAAGATGACTTAACAGGAGAAATGTGAGTTATGACTATTGTAATTATGCCTGAAGAAGCTAAAAAACAGTTGAATGCACTTGACGAATTGCTGAAGTCATATCAACTTTCACGAGCTGATGATTTGATGGAGCAGATTGAACCATATTGGAAAGGCTTAAAAGCACAGGACTTCAAGAATAAATATGTTGTCATAAGAGAACAGCTTTCAGCTAATATTGAGAAAGCAAAAGTCTTTTGTAGTCAGGCCTTTGAGACAGTGAAAGAGGGAGAAGAGCTAGATAGTTCAAGATGATTAATAAAGTAAATTTTACGAAAGAGAATTTTTTGTTGAAACGATTTTTTACATCTGACATAATGGAGCTCATGAATCATGATAATAAACTCTCGTAAGTTGGCGGAATTGATTTTGGAACTTGATTCTTATAAAAAAAGCCTTGCATCTAAAAACGAAGAACTAACTCAAATCATAAAGTGCATGGATTCAGCTTGGGAAGGAGACTCACAATATGAAGAAGTTGGCAGTCCAGCGCTGAAAGGCATCATCAAAGGGAATGACGAGGCAGTGGAGCTTTTGAGTCAAACTTTGTTTGATTTAGAAGCTTGGCTGGAAGCCGTGAAGTTGTTTGAAGCCAAACGCGGAGGGAGGGGGATGTGACAAGCTGAAGATGAGATATAATCAAAATCGTTAGCCTCTAAAAAGTGATGAGTCGGTGGAATGTACTTTGCAAGTTGTTCCAGTCATCTTTAGATCAACTGTTACGAGCTGATGTTTTTATGGAACAGTTAAAAAAATGATAGACATAAAACTGATGATTTCATTATGAAATACAAGATCATAAAAGTACGGCTTTAAGAAAGCATGAAAAATGCATACGTTTTTGTTGCCAAGCCATTGACATGCTGACGATAATTCAACGAGATTGATAATCAGTCAAGCAGGGGAAGTTATAATAATGATGAATGACATTGAAATCTGTGAAAATAAAGAGCAATGCAAGCGTGAACAACAGCGATTGACAGATTGCCTTGCTGAGATAAAAGGCATTTATAAGGACATCTTGAAATATGCGACATCCACAGAGACAGCTTGGTGGCAAGGAAATAAGCATGATGATTTTGTCAGAAAAATGATCATGAGAAAAGATCAGTTTGATAACCTTGCCAAGCAGGTTCAACGTGAAGCGCAGTTCTTTGATCACTGGGAAAAGTCCTTGGGAAAACTTAACAGCATCTTTGAGGATCTTTTAAGTATCATCGGCAGACTTGATTAAGGGGGACGAAAGCATGAACAGTGACAATCCTCTGGAACAAATTGGTGATACACTCCATAGCTGGAATAACGACGAGGCACCTTTTCGCGCTGTTCAGATGCTTGTGGGGCATCTGGGAAAAATCAACCAGACATTTAAATCAATCACTTCAGAAATGACAGCTAAAGGAACTAAAGTTGAAGGCATGTGCGAGAAGACCCGAAGAGAAAGAGAGGAAAGATCACAGAATTTTCAGAAGTGGCTTGATTTAGCCAAAGGGGACAGCGACCATTTCAGCTCGGCGTTGGCTGACATTGACAAACGTGAAACTCCTTCTGACGATGATAATGTTCCTCAAGAATTATACCGTGACTTTGATAATTCGGATGAATTGGGAAAATCGCTGGATAGAAAAGCTTTTTCAACCTGGATTGAACAGCAACGTCATCTTTTTAACCATTAAATGGCAAAGGACACAGTCAGATTGTTCAGTCCATTTAGGAGAATAGGTATGAGAAAAAGTGAGATTGAAAACCAGTTAAGTAATGCGGAAAGAACAGAACAGGATGCGATAAACCGCTATGACGAAGCAAAACGTTCAGCAGAAGAATTGATGACAAAATCAAAAGAGCTTGTGGATGAACGGACAAGAACTCTTGACAAGGCCAAGGAGGAAAAAAATGATGCCAACTCAGTTGTTGGAGCTCTGACTCGCAGTTTCCAAGAAGCCAAAAGAAAATTGGATAAGAAGTGCGCTGAAGCTAAATGCACCATGAATAAAATGGTGCATTTACGTAACTGCTATCAAAATTATTATGACAAATATCAAAGAGCGCATCTAGAAACTGCTCACCTTGAGGCATTGTTGTCCAATCCTTCAAATACACCAGCACAAAAGGCCCACCTTAATGCACAAATCAGGGCATGCAAGCAGTCTGAAGACAACTTACGCCATTGGATGGAGACATCCTATGGAGAAATCTGTCGGTTGGAGGGGAGATTACCTAAAATAGAACAGGAAGTTAAAGAGTTTGAAAATCTTATAGAGGAAATCAAACCCAAATTGGACGAGGCAAATCGCAAACTTGAGGAGGCAACTGAGAGAGAGAAAATTGCGAACGATTTGTTGCATGATGCAAAGGCTATCATGGAGCATAATCAAGAACTTGGGCAAGCCAAACTTCGTGAAGCAGAAGCTGAAAAAGAAAAAGCCCAAATGCTGGTTTCCAACTGGAAGTCAGCCCTTGCAGCTGCTGAAATAGCTTTGATAGACTATAACAACAGGCAGTATGACTAAAATGGAATATGTATGTTATATGCTATGATTCATTGTTTTTGCATAAAGTGTTACAATTACAAAATTGTTTATAAGAACAGGCATATATAAAAAACTTGGAGAAAGACAATGAGCATAGTTTTATCAGTTTTAAGGACGATATGTCGTGTTATCGTAATTCTTTTCCTCTTTGCTTTGACAGTTGGCTATCTAGTCGCTAGATATTTTCTTCGTCTAGTTTCCAGCATCACTAAAATTTTCGCTCCCCTTTCTATGTTTATTATAGTATTTTATTGAACTTGTTACCTTGGAAAATAGAGATAAACTATAGTCAAAGAATATCCGAAAAAGGATGAAGTGATAAAATTGAAAAAATATGTTTATAAACATACTATAAGAAAACGTCCGAAAAAAGCGCGCATTTGAAGACAGGACTTGAAAAAGGCCTGTTCCCGTGATTGATTATATTCACCACAAAGACAACCAATCAACAAAGGAAACAGGCCATGGAAAAAGTAGCGCAGGAAACGGAAAAGTCAATCGTCAACGCCATCATGATCAATGAAAAGGAAGTCGGCGACCATCTGAATCGCCTTGTTAGACACCATCTTCATTGTCCGG
>JAEEGL015203087.1_pt1 | contig 10431 bp, 6 predicted proteins | sample 9134231 | NCBI WGS metagenome assembly JAEEGL01 (sample SAMN16246548, study PRJNA631951) | gut metagenome | biome: gut microbiome; feature: rumen; material: fiber-attached | host: Bos | place: Iran: Karaj | collected 2018-10 | reverse complement strand
GAGAGGTAGCCCGTGTCCCATTTGCCGGACCCCCAGCCTTCCGGCGCGATGTCGGCGTCTGTGCGCGGCTCGTACCTCTTGCCGTCGCGCGAGAACGTGAAGTGCAGGCCCGTCTGCTTCGGCAGACCCACCTTCTCGCAGTCGCCGTTGTCGCCGGGCGTGTTGTAGAGAATTTCCATCACGCCGAGCATGACGGACTCGTAGGCGACGGCGTTGAAGCTGTAGAGCGAACGCCGGACGCCGTTCGTGGCCACGAGCCAATCCTCGGCGCGCGGCAGCCCGCGAAACTCCTCGGGGTCCTTGTCGCACCAGCTCCAACGGCAGTCCGGGCCGCCGAACGTGCGCGAGGCGAAGTAGCGGCGGCAGCGGCCCACGCCCTTGCGGCCGTCGCGCAACGAGAACACCCACACGCCCCGGAACGGGTCGTAGTAGGAGGTGGAGCGGTCATGGGAAATTCCCGCACGCCCCAGGGCCGAGAAGTGAATGCCGTCTTCGGACGTCCAGAGCTGGTCGTCCGAACCCGGCGAAACATGCGGCTTGGAGATGTGGAGCTTCCAGTCGGCATACGGATTCGCCGCCGCGTAGTTGGGCGTCACGTTCCAGCTGTCGATGTCGTCATGTTCAAAGAGCCGGTTCGTGCCGGGCACGATGCCGAGGTCGGGATAGTCCCAGACAATGCCGTCCTTGGATTCCGCGTAGCAAATGTTCCCGCACCAGTCGGCCTAGTACCAGAGACGGAAGCGCTTCTTCATGGGATCCCACCACAGTCCGCCGTCCGTGGCGCATGTGAGATTGACGTCGGGATCCTCGGGAGTCGATCGCGTCGTCCGGAACGACTTCATGCCCGCTCCCGGCCATACGAACGGCGCGTCGATCTTGACGGGTTTGTTCCAGTGGCGCACGACGCCGTCCGACTTCTCCACGAGGTAGTCGTCCACGAACAGCTGCCGTCCGACGTTGATGTTGATCGGCACGGCGTGCGCGCCGGCCGCGACAGCCACCCAGACGAGGGAAATGTGAAAATGCCTCATTTTTTGTTCTCCTGTTCTGTTTGCGTCCTATTTTACCAAACAAATCCTTTCCATGCGACGCCTTTTCGCACTCTTGTCGCGAATCCGCGAATCTCGTCCTTATTGCCACTGGGGACAGTCCCCGATGGAGTTCTCACGTTGCATGGGCTGGCGACTGTTGGGCGGCGCGCCAATCAGATGGGGACATGCCAAGCCGTTCCGCAAAACAGTGCGAAAACCGCTGGAGGGAGGCGAAGCCGACTTTTTGTGCGATGCGGCCAATCGATTCATCACCGGCAAGAAGAAGCTGCTTTGCCTTTTCGATTCGCGTCTCAATAAGGATGTCTCTGGCCGATTTTCCGTGAATTGTGCGGAAGCGAAGACGAAGCAAGGCGGGTGAAACGCCAAGATGATCGGCAATGTCGCTGACCGTAATGCCGTTCTGGAAATTTTCGCGCATGAACTTCAGTCCGTAGTCGATGAGATGTCCCGCAGGCGGAATCGTTCGCGTCGAATCCCGCTCGATGATCTTCTCTGGCTTGATGTAGATGGTCTTGCCGGGCTGGCCTGTGCGCATCAGCCGGTCGAGCTCGATGGCGGCCCGGCGTCCCATTTCGGCATTGTTGGTCTGGACGCTGGAAATCTGCGGACGAATGGCCTTGCAGAAGAGCTCGTCGTTGTCCACGCCGAGAATGGCTACTTGATCGGGGATCTTGATCTTGAGACGAAGGCAGGTCTCCACCACATTGATGGCCGTGCTGTCGCAATTGGTCATCAGTGCGACCGGCTTCGGAAGCAGGCTGATCCATTCGTCAAAATCGTCTTGCTCGATTTTGTGCGAGTGAGGCGTGATTCCCCATTTCGCCAGGCCAAGGCAGAAACCACGGTGGCGAAATGTTTCCCAGTAGCTCCTTACGGCAGTTCGCACGAAGGCAAACGAGCGGAAGCGCCCTTTTGAATGGAGATAGTTCGCGCCCATCCTGCCAATGGCAATATTGTCGTCCTGCACCAGGGTGATGGGCTCGTCGGCATGAGGTGCCCAGTCTGAAGGATGATTGTTCAAAACCAGCGGAATGCCGCTGCGCACGAGGTCGTCGAATCTTGGCGGACGCGTGGTGACGCCAGTGATGATGCCGTCGATTTTGGCCGCGTTTGCACCTGACAGCAGGGAGGGAATGTCAATCACCTGGTGGGCGACCGACATGAGCTGCACATCCCAATTCTTTTTTGAATTGGCATAGTTGAGAATGCCGACAATGCATTCGCGCATGGCGCAGGAATTTGACGACAGGGCTACAACGATTTTCTTCATGTCACGATATCTTATCATATCTTATCGGTTTCGACAAGCAATATCTTGCCTAAAACGACAAGCATTGCTCTTGTCCAGAGTAACAGGAAAGTGTATAATGCCGCCGTTGCTCCAAAATCCATCCAATCCAAAGTCATCATGGAGAAGTGAAATGAAGAAGTCGATTATCAGGTTGATGGCGGTCCTTGCAGTCGTCTCGACGACGACTTTTGCCGCCGAAGACAAGACTGTCGCCTACGGCGAGACGCTTGACATCACGGCGGATACGACCTATTTGAACCTTGTCGTGAACGGCACGCTGAATGTCGCCCAGGGCAAGAAGCTCACGTGCGACACGTTCATCCTTGGCGACAATCTCGACCACACCCAGGACAAGGTTGCGCGGATGACGGTCGCAAGCAACGCGACGGTGACAGTGAACAATTCGGAAACACTAAGTGGCGGTTCGTACGTTTCTGGCGGCTACTGCAAGGTTGGCGTCAATTCGCGCGCCGAGCTGACCCTGGAGGGCGGTTCGACCTTCACGGCCGGCGGCCGGATGATCGTCTCGCCCGGATGCACGGGAACGGTTGATAAGGTCGTCTATGTGAAGGTGACGCTCGATGACGCGTCGCTCGTCGTCGGCGGCCCCTTGGATTTCCAGGGCACGAGATCGCACACGAGCGCGATCGAGACTGCCGTGCTCGCGCTGAACGGCACGAAGTCCCTCCTGCAGCCGCGCTACGTCAACCTTTCCGTGGACTCCGCGAGCGCGCGCATCAAGTTCAACGGCGGCAAGTTAAAAGCCTACGGTTGGTGGAACTATGGCCAGCAGGCCGCCGTGCAGCTCAGGCGGAACAAGCAGGCGCTCTGGATGGAAAGCGTCGGAGGCAATCCCATTTGGATCGGGAGCGCCGGCGACAACAACAGCCATTCTTTTCTGTTTGCCAGCAACCCTTGGCCCAATACTGGTTTGAGCTACATCTACTTTGAAGGCAGCGGGAAGCTCGTGCTGGACGGATACGTGAGTTCCAGCATCGTGCCGCTCGCCTGGACCGAAACCCTCCCTCAATGCATAGTTCTTGGTAGCGTGGACTGCATTCAGTTTCGTGGCAACGTGTCGCTAGGAAACAGGCATAGCGTCAATCTGGCCTCGAACATTCTCAATAAAGTGAAGCTTGAACTTGCCGTAGGTTCGTCGTTTGACGTCTGCGGTGTGCCGCTTGACATCGCGTCGCTCGAGTCGGCCGGAACGATTACCAATTCGGCGGCTTCGGACGCCGTCCTTACCATCGGCGGCAACAACGGCAATGTCGTACTCTCTTCGCCGACGCTTTCGGCCGGCGTGAAGCTGGTGAAGGTGGGAACGGGCAAGCTTTATGCGCCTGCCGGGCCACTTGCGAACATAGAGGTGAGAGCCGGCTCGTTCGACTTCTGCGACCGCGCGTCGGTGGGATTCCCCTACTACCGCTATTGGGTCTATGGCAAGTCCAAAGGCGGCGGCGACAACGGTGGACATTGCGGGATTGTCAGGCTGTGCGAAATTGCACTTTACAACGGAGGCGTAAACGTGAACGACCAGGCGACGCATGTCAGCTGGGTGACGTCTGGGGTCAACGACAGGTCTCCCAAACACCTGTTCACGGACACGGCGACCGTGGACGAATCCTGGGTGAGCTGGTGGTATAGCATCTCTGCAGAGGATCCGCGGCCGTCGAATTGCGTGTTTGCCGTCATTCACATGGGCGGGGCACCATCGTTTTCTTTCACTGGACTTGCTCCGTATTACACGTCTTCCGTACCTGCGCCCGTTTGCGATGCCATCGACAATCGTCCTGCCGTTGCCAAGATCAATGAGATCGTAACCTCCTACAAGTATCGCCTTGCTTCGACGGCCTGGTTCGGCTACACCAATCCCGAATACTTCCGCTTCCAGGGCGGGCTTGGCGACGACTCGTGGATCGACCTTGAAGACTGGGAGGCGCGCGGACGCTACACGAAGCTCACTCACAATGATTCCTACAACTGGTCTGAAGAGTTCCCCCTCTCCTATCCGACGAACGCCGTTTCCGTCGGACGGCTCGAACTGGCGGATGGCGTGGAGTGGACGCTGGACGCGGCGCAGACGGACCTGACGGTGGAGACGCTGTCGATTGCCGGTTCCGGCACGATTCGGATCAAGAATCTCGGCAACGTGCGCGGCGGCACGCCGCTGCCGGTCAGGTTCACCGCCATCAGCGGAGGGCATAATCTGACGCGTTGGAATGTATATTTGGACGGTATTTTGTGCAATCGGCGAATCTGCGCCGAAAACGGAATGCTTGCCTTCGCACGAAAGGGACTGACGGTCTGCTTCAAATGAAAAGATTGGGCATTGTTCTCGGTTTTGTTGCCGTGCTGATGTCGGTAGATGCTGCTGCCGAACGGCTAGAGGACATTGACCGGCGCATGGCGACCACATATGCGGTCGTCAGCAACGGTGTGAGGTGGATTGACGGCAGGGCGCTTCCGCTCGAGGGAAAGGCCAGCATGGATGTTTCACGCTATTACGACCGGTTCACCGACAATGTTACGACCAATGTCAATCGAGGCGTACACTGGCTGAAGCGGTTTACGGCCGGCATGCAGTTTCGGTTCTCCACTGATTCCGCCAGACTGTGTTTCCGCTGGCATCCGATCTGCCATCTGCTGGAGAGCGTCAACTTGTCCCGTCAGGGGCAGAGCGGCATTGATGTCTACCGGTTTGACGCCAAGGCGCACCGTTGGCGATACGTGGCGACCGGATGGCCGAAGAACATGCAGGACGGCGGCTCGTTCGAGGTCGCCTGGAAGCCGGGAGAAGCGTGCATTGTCAATTTGCCGAATTACAACGGCATCAAGGATTTCCAGCTGGGAGTCGATGAAGGTGCAGAGGTCAAGCCGTTGCCTAAAAGGGCAAGCGGCGTAGTCAAGCCGGTGGTTTTCTACGGTACTTCCATTACGCAAGGAGGGTGTGCCGCGCGACCAGGCATGGGCTTTGTCAACATCATCGGGCGAGACCTAGACGTGCCCGTCGTGAATCTCGGCTTCTCCGGTTCCGGCAACATGGAACTGGAGATGGCCGATCATCTGGCGGACATCGACGCCAGCTGCTATGTGATCGATACGTTGTGGAATGCCGGCGGACAAAGACACGAGGCCTTCATGCGCATCCTTCGCGCGAAACGTCCGGGCGTGCCTATCGTCGTAACCGACAAGTACGATGCACGCGGCCGTGCTCCTGACGGAAGGGCTCGTCTCGCACGCGCAGCCTACGAGAAGCTTTCCGCCGAAGGATATGATCGGCTTTACTGGCTGGATTGGGACAAGGTGTACGATCCTGACGGCGAGGACACGGTTGACGGCGTGCATGCAAGCGACAAGGGCATGATGAACATTGCGCATGCACTCGCTCCGCTGATTGCGAAGGCACTTGCGCTTGACGCTAAAAATGAATCCGTTAAGGAACGGAAGCATGCAGAAAAGAGGCGAGAATGAGATTGCCGTTCATGTCGATGGTTGCGATTGCCAGCGCGGCAATCGGCGCGGTCAAGGTTCCGGAGTATCGTGCTATCGAGCCGAGCTGTGCCTCTGAAACTATTGTCTTGGGCACGGACGGACAAGTGTCCACCGGTCGCTTCAAGGTTTCGGACGTGATGAACGCGGCGGTTTTCGGCCAGATGGACAAGGCCGACGACAAATTCGTGCGGAATGCCGCTTCGGCGGAATTGAAGATTGACGGCGAAAAGCTGATTGTGGACTTTGACTGTCCCGTGCCGTCCGGGATGACGGCGAAGAAAGCGGGCGATCCATGGAATGGAGACCGGGTGGAGCTGCTGGTGCGTCCGCGGCTTGACGCCGATGAGGTGTCGGTGTTTGCCGCCAATTGCGGAGGTTTGTATGCGGCCCACGGATTCCGCGCGGGGGCCAGGAACATGGGCTGGTCCTCAGCCTCGAGAATCTCCGTGACGAACGACTCCACGGGCTTTAGGGTACATATGGAAATTCCGGTCAAGGACGCATTCAACAAGATTCCCGAGCCCGGCGATGCGTTTGGCGTGAACTTCCAGCGATTGGGGCGCACATGCGGAAGCCACAGCGCATGGGCGAAGAGCGGCAGCGGGTTTGACACGTCCCGATGGGTGTTCGGCACGCTGGTCGTCGGCAATGCGGGCGTCTATCTCCGTCGGCGTTTTGCCGGCTATGCGGATCGCTGCCGCGCCGTGGCGGCGAAGTCGCCTTCGGCAGCCGCCGAGGTCCGCAAGGTGGCGGGCGCCGTGAAGGCTGCCATCGATGCGCATGCCGACGAACCAGGCGCCTGCGCGGCTATCGACGCGATGTTCGGCGAACTGGATCAGGCGCTTGTCGCGATTTCGCTTGCGGGCCATCCCGTCTTGATCTACGATTCCGGCGACGTGTGGGGAAACCGTCCGCATCCGCAGATCGGCACGAAACCGATGGAGCGAATCGTCCTGAAGGCGCCTCGCAACACCTTGCGCATAAAGGCGTTCGCGGTCGCGAACCTCACGGATGCGGACTATGTCGGGAATCTCAAGGTGCTGGCCAATCCAAGCCGCTTCTACTCGCGCACCCGCGCCGGGGAAAGTCCGCAGCCGACCATCGCCGATGCCTTCACCTTGCGGCGCGGCGTGTGGGGCCGACGGAAGAACGGCAAGCCCAACGCGGATGCGACCGTGGAGCTCCCGTTGAAGTCGCTGGTCGAGATTGGCGCCGGGAAGGTGATGCCGGCCTATCTGGAGCTGGATACGCACGGCCTTGCGGCTGGATCGCACCGTCTTTGGCTCGGGCTTGAAAGCGCCGTGGGTGGATTCCCCAGCCCGCGCATCCCCATCGACGTGACGATTACCGATGACGACCTTGACACCGTTGAAGTCCATAGGCTCGCCTACACGCATCTGCACGACTCGTGCAGAAACGGGCATCGTCCGCTCGTCAACTGCATCCGCACGCTGGTTCAGCGCGGCTACAACGACGTGTTCATCTCGCGGTTCGACGACCTGTATCCGCACATGGACGGCAAGGGCGAGTGGGTGGTGCCGGACTATGCGGACATCGACCGGTGGATCGACCTTTGGATCTCTGGCGGTCTGCCGGCGAAAAAGATGTACCTGCGCCCGTTTATCGCCGTGGAACGCGAACGGGGCCTTTGGCGTGGTCTGCGCGATGCGGCGGGCCGACGCGTTCCCGTCGCCTCGCCCGAATACGAGAAGGGCATGCGCCTCCTCGTTTCGTCGTTCGCGCGTCATGTCCAGGAGAAATACGGCATCCGGCGCGAGCGCATACTCTGGTATCCCGTGGACGAGGCGAACGGCAAGCTGGAGGATGCCGAATACAAGTCGTCGCTGTCGCGATGCCGCTGGATGGGGCGGCTGATCAAGGACGAGAATTCCGAGAACCGGGCCATGTGGAATCCGCTGCCGAATTTCCTGGCCACGGACGAGTTCGCCAAGGCGGCGCCGGCGTTCGCGCAGCTGTTCGACCTGGTGATGCCCTATCGTCCGAAACTGACGGCGCGCGCAATTGCGATTATCCGTGGCTCAGGAACGCGGCACGTGGGCACCTACCATATCACGACATACGAAGCCCCGGCCTCCGCCTATCGTCGGGGCGTATGGCAGAATCTCAGGGACGGGTTCGACCCCATCGATTCCTACTGGCATCTTGATGAAAGCGGCTATTTCGCCGGTCGGGAACACAGCTACGGCAGCTGCATTGTGGACAGGGACTACGACCTTATTGCCCTGACGCGTCGCCAGCTGGGGGCGGACATGGCCTATCACGAGGGGCGGCTTGTCCTCTACCTCAGGCGCAAGTTCGCCGGCGATGCCGAAAAACTTGCGCGGATCGAGGCCATCGTGAAGACGGCTGCCGATGTCGGCAGCATGCCGGCGCTGGATGCGGCGCTGGAGCAGCTGCTGGAACTTCTGTGACATAAACGAGGCGGCTCAACAAAGGAAAGGTTGTATGATCTACTCATTTGAACGTTTCACGTTGCGCGTCATTGTTGCTGCCGCTGGGGTCGCCATCGCCTGTGGCAGCGCCTGTGCCGACGTGTCTTCCAACGAGCTTGCCGTGGCCGTCGCCGCAGACCTTGAGCAGCCGGTCCGTCCGGGCGGCGTGAACGGGCGGCCCTTCTGGAACGGCAATGGACGGGGCATGCGCTTCATCTATCCGCCGGCGTTCGGGTTTGATGAAGTCCCTGGCGCCGTCAAATACCGTTTCACGGTGATGGACGACTTGCTGAACGAACATGTCTTTGAGCAAAATCGCCCGACGGCGGACTTGTCGCCCGTGTGGAAGTCCGTCCCGGTCGGTTTCGTGCATGTCCGCGTGGAGGGGCTTTCCGCCGAGGGACGGGTTCTTGGCGTCTCCGGGACGCGGCGGTTCTGGCGCTGTGCCCCCTACGAGCCAGGCGCCTACCCCAAAAAGCCGTGGAGCTATGCCGAATGTGTTCGGCGCTATTATCCCGTTCTTTTCGCGCATCAGAACACGCAGCACTTTCTGAAATACGGTACGCCCGATGGCGTCACCGATCTGCTCAACATCTATCCGTCAAAGATGAACAGCGCACTCATACGCGGTCTGCTGCGGTATGCGAAGCTGGACCAGGAACACGCCGCGGACGCGCTCAAGGCCGCCAAGGCGGCAGGCGATTTCATGATTTCCATCTCGCAGCCGGCCGGGACGCCCCTGGCCCATTTCCCGCCGACCTATCGCAGCAAGGAGAACCAAAAGGGAAACTTCGCGAACAGACAGTATGCGGGGCAGAACATGCTCGTCTATCCCGCGTACATGGGGCAGGCCTATCTAGAGCTTTACGCCGACTGCGGCGAAAGCCGTTATCTCGACGCGGCGCGTGGCATTGCCGACACCTATGCGCGTCTGCAGCTTGCCGACGGGACGTGGTATCTCAAGATGTGGGAGCGCGATGGACAGCCGGTTGCCAACGACAGCGGCGAGACGCCCGTGCGGCTCAACCCGATCGATGTTTGTTCGTTCATGGACAGTCTGGCGGAAGCTACTCGCGAAGGCCGTTGGCGCGAGGTCTCCGGCAAGGCTTTTGCCTACATCGAGAAAGGGCCGCTCGCGACATGGGATTGGTCGGCGCAGTTTGAGGATACCGCGCCGTCTTCCGGTTACCGAAATCCCAGCTCGTGCGATGCGATGAAAGTCGCGCTCTATCTGCTGAAGCGCTTCCCGAAGGATGCTTCGCGCCGGGCCCAGGCCCGCGAGCTGATGCGGTGGGTGGAGGACCAGTTCGTCTTCTGGCGCAAGCCATGCCGTGCGGATGGACGTAGCGTCCTGTCCGGGCCGGATCGCGGGTTTAATCCCTGGGAACGTCCTGGCGAACCAGCCGGCCGCAAGTTCTCGGAATGGGTCGATGTGCCGGGGGTGGCCGAGAAATACACGTGGATGGTGATGGAAAATGCCCTGGCCGCCATGATGATGAAGCTTTATGCCGAGTTCTATCGTCTTGAAGGCGATGAGTTGTGTCTTGCCAAGGCAAGGACGCTGGGAGACTCCATTGTGCGCGTCCAGCAGATGTGCGGTGACGGAGAAATCGCCTCTGAATGGTTCGCGAGCTACATGACCGGCACGCGCTGCCCGCACATCTGGGTGAATTGCAGCGTTGGTACTGTTCTACTGCTGGAAGACATGGCGACATTCGAATCGACACCGCAATCGCAAATGTAGTCAGTCCGGTTCGGCTGCATGCGGTTGACCCGCCGCCGCGGGGCGCTTCCTCGGCAGATTCTCGTTCCCTTGTACTGTACGCATCACTCGATGACGATCCTTCAGCGCGTCTGGCGTGACGCGCATCCAGATGCGCCGTGGCAGATGCATTTGACAACGGTCTGCGCCTGTGCGTTTTTCCCCGCGTTTTTCCTATGGGGATCCGTGGGGGTTATAGGTTCTCCATGTAAATGTCCAGTCACCGCTTCCTGAACGTGGAAGGGGAGATGCCGTGCTTTCTGCGGAAGGCGGCCTCGAAGGTCTTGACGTTCCGGTAGCCGCTTCCCTTTGCGACGGCCTGCACCGGACGATTTGTTTCCTGCAGCATTCGTTCGGCAAGTTCCAGGCGGCGCGACT
>JAEEGL013837627.1_pt1 | contig 10431 bp, 5 predicted proteins | sample 9134231 | NCBI WGS metagenome assembly JAEEGL01 (sample SAMN16246548, study PRJNA631951) | gut metagenome | biome: gut microbiome; feature: rumen; material: fiber-attached | host: Bos | place: Iran: Karaj | collected 2018-10 | reverse complement strand
GAGGTGCGGCAGAAGGACGAGCAGGTGCCAGATGCGTGGTACGCCACCTGGGCCCAGCGCGTGGCGGATAACGGCCGCACCGTGATGGGCTGGTGGCCGGGGCACGCGCTCTCCTGCTCCGGGCGCGTGCTGCAGCAGACATGGTACGAGACGCGTCCGCCGACGGGGCCGTATGTCGATGCCGGCTGCTGCTACATCGACTCGTTCTCGCCGTGGTCGCTCTTGGCGCAGGCGACGTTCAAGAAGGTCGGCGGCTGCTACCCCGGCACGGACCCGAACTGGATCGAGGGCGGCGAGGTCGAGGCCTGGCATGACGACCCGATCGCCGATTCCGAGGATGTCGCGCGCGACAATGCGCTCTTTCCGGCGATGCTGCTCTTCTCGGACATGCTGTGGCGCGGGAACGTGGAGCATGCCACAAACCTCGTCTTCGCGCCGCCCGCGCCCGGCAAGGACGGGTTCGCGCGCATGGCCGACCTCGAACGGCGCGCGCTCGCGCAGCGTGACGGACCGCTCGCGGATTTCCGCCACCCGCTCCAGCTCGTGCGCCAGACGGACATGCGCTGGACGATGTCGGACGAAACGGGGAAGGTCATCGCCGAAAACATCCCCTGCGCCACGGTCTATGTGCAGAGCCCGCGCGCCGAGTGGGGCTATCCGGGGTTTGTGTCGGCGGAGACGGGAACCGTCACGCTGACCGCGGAGTTCGTGTCGCCGGTGGCGCGCGAGGCCGGCGCGTTCATCGAGCTGAACGAGTACCACCGGAGCGGCGCGCGCGCCTCGTATGGCCTGCCGCCGAAGGGCCAGTGGAACCGCTATGGCGCGACCGTGAAGCTGAACGGCAAAACCCTCGCCCCGCCGGACTGGAACCACGCCGACGCGGGCATGACGCAGCCGCTGAAGGAGCGCCCATGGTCCGACGAATGCGCGTGGATCCGCCCGCCCACGCCCATCCGTATCGAGAAAGGCGCGAACCGCGTGGAGATCCGCCTGCCGAAAACGGACGGACGCTGGTACTGGAGCGCCAGCTTCGTGCCGGTTGAGGGCACACGCGAGCATCCGCGCGAGATTCCGGATCTCGTGTGGCGGTCTGTCCGGACGCGCCCCTACGAGTTCACGTGGGCCAGCCGCTCCACCGACGAATTCCCGCCGCTCTGCCGGCTCGAGGGCGCCGACGGATGGCGCGTTGAGACCGAGCGCGCCGAGGCCTCGCTCACGACGGCAAGGGACCGTGCGCTCTTCGGCGATTCTGTCGCGCGCCTCCGCTACCGCGCAACCGGCAAAGCTCCCAAGGTGCGACTCCGGATCGCCAAGCCGATCCCGGCACCCGACGGATTCGACACCGCCACGCTCTGGGTGTATGGCAACAACATCGTCGGGAAGGAAGGCTACCGAAACAGCTCCACGCCCGTTCCGATGGTGGATATCGCCGCCGACTTCGCCGGGAAGGACGGCAAGCCGTTCAGCCTGCCGCTGGGCACGGTGCGCCATCGCGAATGGTTCCTGCAGACAGGCGTGGTGACGAACGGCGCGCACAGGATGGGCAAGGCGCCGGACGGCCTGACGTTCCTGGGCTTCACCGTCACGGGCGGCACAAACGAGGAACCGCGCGAGATCGACATCACGTCGTTCTGCGCGTTCACGGATCCGCAGCGGCCGCTGAACCTAAAACCGCGCGCCAAGCGCGGCGTGCAAGTCTTCCCCGAGGCGCCGCAAGGGCTCAACACGGGCGAGGGGCGGCTCCCCTTCCCGAACCGGCCCGAGACGATCATACCACCGTCCGCCACGCTCTCGAAGGCGCTTGAGTTCCGCCTGCCCAAGGATCCGCTCGTGTGGGACGACCTGGCGTTCCGCTATGGCGGCGGCGACTGGATCCCGCTCGCGAAAGGCGGCGGCCTCTTCCCGCGCGAGAAGGCCGTCGGCGCGCGTGTCACGTTCCGGCGCGAAGGCAATTCGCTCGTGTGCGACATCGCGCGGCCGGAGCCCGGCATCGAATCCGTGCGGTTCGGCGCGGCCGCGTTCCCCGCTGGCACGAAAGCCTATGGCTGGCCCTTCCTCACCGGACGGTGGATGACGCGCTGGGCCAATCCCCTCACGCCCGTGGAGTTCGAGGGCAGGATCCGCCCGAAGACCGCGGTGCTGACAGCCGGAGGGTCCACGCTGCTCGTCTCGGCGATGCTCGACTGGACGCAGTCCGGCGCTTCCTCGCCCATCGGCGGCGACAGAGCGCCGACAAACTGCACCCAGCTCTGCGCCGGCACCTTCTACCTGCCCAAGACCGACGGGAGGCTGAACGGCTGCTTCGAGCGCTTCGTGTGGACGTTCGCGGAACGGGCGGCGGATGTCTTCCCCGCCATCCCGAACCCCCCTTCACCCTTCCGCCGCGAGACGGCCGCCGGCTCTTGGACGGCCTTCGCCGCGCGCAACCGCGAAAAGGACACCGCCTATTGGCGCGCCGTGAAGGCGGCCGGCATGGACCACATCATCATCACCGACCACGAGACCGGCTGGCGAGACGGCAACGAGAGCTTCACCTTCCGCACGCGCCCGGCGCCAGGCAAAGGCGGCGACGAGGGCCAGCGCCAATACGCGCGCATCCTGATCGATGAGCTCGGCTTCCGCTACGGCCCCTACAACAACTTCACCGACTATGCGCCCGTGAACGAGAACTGGTCGCTCGACCGGGCCTCGCGCTATGGCGACGGACGTTTCGGCCACGCCTGGAACAGATGCTACGCGCCCAAGCCGGCATGGGCGGTCGGCATGTGCGAGCGCCTCGCGCCGCTCATCCAGCGGAAGTTCCATTTCAGCACCGCTTACTGCGACGTCCATACTTGCGTCACGCCCTGGGGACGGAACGACTACGACGCGCGCAGCCCGGGCGCCGGAACCTTTGCGCAGGTGTTCTATGCCTTCGGCGAGATCATGCTCCTGCAGAAAGCCGCGTGGAACGGACCCGTCTATTCCGAAGGCGGCATCCAGTGGATCTACTCCGGCCTCACGGACGGCAACTACGGGCAGGATGGCGAATACGACTTTTTCGACAGCCCCTGGCTCGTGGATTTCGACCTGATGCGCATCCATCCGCTCTGCAACAACTTCGGGATGGGCGCGCCGTACATGTTTTACGGGCAAAAGAAGAACGCGACGTTCCAGAAAGCCAACCCCGACCGGTGGCTCGACCGGTTCATCGCCGCCACCCTCGCCTTTGGCCATGCCGGCTTTTTCATCTCCGCCCGGAACCCCAACAACCTCGCCCAAGAGCGCAACAGCTACTTCCCCGTGCAGGCCATCGCTGCGCGCTACTGCATGGCCGATGCCGTCGAGATCCGCTATGGCGGGGCGGACGGCCGCCTCCTCACCACGGAGGAGGCGCTGGCTAACGGCGATGTGGCGCGCAACCGCATCCGCGTGACCTATTCCGACGGCACGGTCGTAGCGGTCAACGGCGGCATGGACGGCACGTTCGACGTGGATGTGCTGGGCGAGCGGCATGTGCTGCCGCCAAACGGCTGGTATGCGCGGACGGCAGACGGGGAAGTGGTGACCTGCTGCCTCGAGAAGGATGGCAAGCGCATCCGCTACGCCAAGGCGCCTGGCTACCGCGAGCCCTACGAATACGTCGAGCCGGGATCCGACAAATGACCCCAAGGGGCTGAAGCCCCCGAAGGGGCCCGGCCTCCTGCCGCGTCAGCGTCTCCGTCCGACCCGCAAGAGGAAGCTCTTCGCGGGAACGAGGTGGCGCCATGCAAAAGCCTGCTCATATTCATCGCAGGGCGTCACGGGCGCGCGCACGGTCTCACCGCCGATTTTCGCATGTGCCGAAAACGAAATCGGCGTGATCTTCCCCCAGCGATCGTCGACATAGGAAATCTTGGCCGTGATCTTTTCCACGCCAGATGTCGCCGTGCAGCTCCGCGGGCGGAAGCACGGCGGAAAGTCGACCGTGACGGCGCCGTCGAAGCCATCTTTCCGGAGGATGACGAAGTCCAGGTTAAATGCCTGCTTGCGTTGCATCGACAGCGTCGAGCGCGTGGAATAGACCTCAAACCCCGGATGCGGGCGGCGGATATCGAGCCACCAAACATAGTCATCGCCACCCTGCCCTGTCCGATCCGTGATCTCCGCGACATAGTCGCCGGGCTCCTTGAAGTCGTAGACGCCGATCGGGTCGCACTCCGTCTGCGGGACCGTGCCGACGAACACCGTATTCGTCACGTCGTCCCATTGCGCGAGGATTTCCCCGCCACCGCGCCGACGGAGCGTCAGGACGGCATCGAGCGGCGAGCCTCTTCGCCGGGCCTTGACCTCCAGCACACGAGGACCAGGCGTCTCGACAGTGAAAACTTTTGCCGATACCGCGCCGGGCTTTGCGACCACACCGTCGGCGAGCGGGATCTCGGGCGCGCGAAACGAGTCAACGGCGACGGAATAGACGAAATCGGCGCGGCCGCGATAGAGCACGTCATGGATCTTCAGCAGGTAGTCGCCCTCGGCGGGCGGCACAAACGAAAGCACGGGATCCGGGCGGAAGCGGGCTTCGTCGTCGGACGTCGCCAAAACCTTCCCTTCGGCGTCCAGGATCGAGATGGTGGCGTTGAAAAAGCCAGGCACGGCATCGCCGACGTAGGGCTGGAGCTCACGGGCCGTCACATTGAACGCGTAACGCCGCCGCCCGGCAAGCCGCAGCCTAAACGTATCGGTCGAGCCCGGCATGATCTGACCGTCAAGCACGATGCCGCCCGTACGCACATCCGCAAACGTCGGCAGCGGCTGTTGGCGGTGAGGCGGAACGTAGAGCGGCTCGGCGGCGCGCGGAAGGGCCGAGACCTCGAACGGCCTTGGGGGCGACATGCCACCGCCGCCAAAGACCGAGAACTCATACCGCCCGGGCAGGACATCAGCGTCCGCCGCCACCGTCACGAGCAACATCTGGCGCAACGACGGCGTATCCTGCAACGCGTTCCGGGGCGTGTAGAGATCGCGTTCGACAATCGCCAGCTGTCCTGCATCGAGCGTATCGAGCGCGCGCCACCACGCATTCGACCGCCACTCGTCAAGATGGGGATCGTTGGGTTTCTGCGGCTCTTCGCGGCGTCCTTCCGCGATGGCATCCAGCCAGTTTCTGAGATGCCGCCGCTGGAATCCCGTGGGCGGCGCGAAACCCGGCACGCGCTCGACCTTCAGCATGCGGAGGCCGGGATGGCCGAAGTAAACGCCATTGACGCCCCACATGTTCTGGCCGCCGATGACGAACCGGTTTGTCGTCCCTGCCTGGATGCCTGCCGGATAGATGTAGCCGGCATAGGGATCCGCAAGCAGGACGCCGCAGGCGAGGACCGCCAACATCGCGATTCGGCATTTCATGCGTAGATCTCCTTGAGACGCCCCTCCTTGGACTGAGGCGGCAGAATCGTCATCTTCTTGCCCAACGCGTTCTGAAGCGGGCCATCGGGGTCGATACCGCACAGTTCGTAAATGCTGCCGAGAAAATCCTGCGGCTCGACGGGGCGCGCGACGGGATTGCTGGCCGTCTCGTCGGAAGCCCCGACGACGCAGCCACCCTTGAATCCGCCACCCGCGACAAGCGCCGAAAAACACCGGGCATAGTGGTTGCGCCCGCCGTTCCAGGGTGCTTCCCAGCCAATCTTCGGCGTACGGCCGAACTCGCCGCTCATCCATACGATGGTCGAGTCCAGCAGCCCCTTCGCCTTGAGATCGGAAAGAAACGCCGCGACCGCGATGTCGGTCTCGCCGCTTTTCCGCTTCATGGTCTCGAAATGGCGCTTGTGCGAATCCCAGCCCGGCACGTGTACCGCGATGTAGGGGACGCCGTACTCGACCAGGCGGCGCGCAGCCAGGAGAGACTGTCCGATCTCCGTGCGCCCGTAGCGGTCGCGCATCGCCTTTGGCTCCAACGCGAGATCAAACACCTTGGCGGCCTCGCCTTCGGCGATGCGGCGCGCCTCTTTCCCCGCGGCGTCAAACGCCTTCGCCACCTGCGCATTGGCGCTATCCGCAGCGGGCTGCCAGATATCAAGCGCCGAAAGAAGATCGAACCGGTCGTTGGCCATCTTCGGCGTGATGCCATTTGGCGGCACGATACCCTCTACCGCGAACCGTTGCGAATTGGGCTGACCCCCGGTCACGAGCGGAGCGGCAGACGGGCCGAGAAACCCCACCTCGCTGAAACGGCCCTTGGCACGCGTGAGAATCACGTAAGGGGGAAGATCGCCCTTGTAGGCGCTTCGTTTCGCTTCGGCGATGACCGTGCCGATAGCCGGGCAAACCTCGCCACCGCCGGGAAGTCTCCCCGTCTGCATCAGGTACGTGGCGCTTTCATGGCCAAACTGCTTGTGCGTCATGCTCCGGACGACGGAATAGAGATCGGCGCATTTCGCCAGCTCCGGCCACCATTCATGGAGCTCCATCCCAGGCACGTTGGTCGGGATGGCCTTCATGCCGTTATTGAAGTCATGCGCTGCCTTCGGTTTCGGGTCGAAGGTCTCAAGTTGGCTCGGGCCGCCCCAAAGCCAGATTTCAACAACGCTCTTTGCCTGTCTCATGGTCAGATCCTGAAAATGAATTCCTTCGAGTTCACGAGGCACCAGGCGACATCGCGCAGCAATTCAAACGCGCGCGCGTTGCGCTTCCGGACTTGTCCGCGCCAAATCCCGACAATCCGCTTGCGCTCCGGGTCCGAGACGCCACGCGCAAGGAAACGCCAGTAGAGATCATCGACCCGCTCGGCAAACGTAAACCGATAGGGCGGGACGCCTCCCGGACGGGATGGCTGCGAGATGATCCGGCCGAGCTGCTGGTGAATGCGGCCGGAGTTGAAGAAGTACAGCCGCTGCTTGGCCGTCACGTCCTGCCCGCGCTCATCCATCAGGCCTGTATCGCGCGCAGGGCGCCCAAACAGCGTCAGGAAGCCGTTCGAGATCGACCCATCCTCGATGCACACCGTAGGGCGCTCGGGCGGAAGGAACGTGAAAGGTTCCGGCGCCGGCGACTGATAGTTGCGTTTGTCGCCGCTCAGGGCGCAAAACGCATCATCCAGGACTTCGGCATCCAACCGCCGGACGGGAAATCCGCCGGTGACGGAGCCTCGCGCATACTCATCGGAAAGTACGATCGCGCGCAAAGCATCTTTGAGCCGGAACGAGCCGGCGCACTGCACGTCTGCAGCGTTCGCGCCAAATATCCAGCTGCGAACCAGCCGGTTGAACGCCTGAGCCGCCTCGTCGCGACCTTCCCCGAAAATCAGGTCGCACAGCGCGCCACGCCGGTCTGGGCCATCCGCATAGACAATCTCTTCCTTCCACTCGCGCGTGTTCTTGATTCTGACGTTGGAAAAGTAGGCGGCCAGTTCCGCTTTGCGGGCGGGCGAAAGCCTATCCGGCGGAAGGCCGAGGAAGGTCTGCGCCGTGGCCTCAGCCCAGCCCTCGGGATTTCGCCGATCGGTGGCACGGAAGAAGTTGACCTCCGCATCGCGGAAATTGCTGCCTTGCGCCGTGAGAAGCGCGCGGCCAAAACGGTCCCAAGGCTCGTTCTGCTCCACGAAGGCGCGGATGCGGGCATGATAGACATAGACCGCGTTCGGCCAAAGGTTGATCGGGAATTCGCTTTTCACCCGAAGAATATCGCAGAATCGCATCGCCCAGTAGTCCGCGAACTCCTTCGAAGCCAGAAGATGCTCGGCGAGCGCATCGCGCTTGTTCGGATTGGCGGAACCGACATAGGCCTTCGCCTCATCCTGTGTGGGAATGCGGCCGGCCAGATCCAGGTAGAGACGGCGCACCATCACGCTATCGGTAGCGGAACCGTCCGGCTTCTCCCATGTGGCACATGACGGCATTCTGGCCGGTTCCGCAAATGCCGCGTTCGGCCAGGCGGCCCATGCTGCCGCGCCGCCAAGAAACATGCGCCGTGTCGTGATCATCTCCATTGCGTTGCGTCCGATTCGATTTCAAAAAGCCACTCTGGGCGGCAGACATCCGCCACGATGGCGCGGGCATGTTCGCGCGGGTAGTCGGGATGGGCGGAAAGCCACGCCTCCCAGTTCGCCAAATAGGATTCGTCCTTCAGATAGACGAGCGCGCCCGTGACATCTTTCCACGACATGCCGCGTGACGCGTAGATGGCACCAACCGCCCGCATCGTGCAGTCAATCTGCCGGACGATATCATTGACATGCGCCACGTCATGGCTCTGCGGGGCGATGGACGCCGTACCGGATACGAGTACGCGGCGCCAGCCCGGCGTGCGCACCTCAGCCGCGCGCGAAAAGCTCGATCCATATTCAGGCGCGGGACACTGCAACGGGCTGGGCAGCGCCTCAACCTCAACGCAACCCGGCTTCTTGGCCTGGGCCGCAAAGGCGCCCAAAACGATCCGTGCCGCAGATCCGTTGGCCCAGCCAATCCCCGTCGAAGCGGGAAGATACCGGCCATAGACGCCCCGTGACGTAAAAAAGGCATCGCGTGCCTTGTTGAGATCGGCATACCATTCAAGGATTCGGTCGGCATAGATCCACGTGCGCACGACATCGGCGAACGTCATGCCAGCTGCGACGAGCTCCTGCTCAAGGCTCGCAAACGCCGAAAGGGCCTGCTCGCGCGGAGCGGCGGTGACATCTGCGGGCGGCACACCCGTCAGCAAAACATATCGCCCCCATTCGTCTTCGGATAGCAAGCCATGTTCCGTACGCCGGACGACGGCGCCAGGCAGGGCAAAATCAATCTTCGGGAACATGCCCATGATGCTACACCATTTCTCTTTCTCGGTGACTGTTGCTGGTTGACGTAAGTATAAACGGATTGCGGGACGTTTTATTGCAGCAAAAATGGACGGCCTAGCAGCTCATGGCGCGCAAGGCACTGAAACCGGTCACAAACGTGCACTTGCCGCCGCGCGATCGCCTTTAGCTGATATCCACCACCTTCGCTCCCGGAAGATCGCGCATGATCGCGTTCAGTTTCGGATCGTCAAGGATCGCCTTGCGCGTCAACGTCGGTCGCGGCTGCTGCGCTCGCGCCTCCTTCGTTTCGCCCGCCGGAGCCTCCTCGGCCGCCGGTGGCGGCACCGAGGCCGTCTGCGCCGGTCTGGCGGCGGCCTGCATCGCCTTCACCGCCTTCATCAGCTCCTCGATCGTCGCCACGCTCGCAATCCGCCCTGCGCGGAGAAGCGTCATCTCAATCAGCGTGCGCACGCTCAGGACCGACCGCAACCGGTCCTCCATCGCCGCCAAAGCATCGGCAATGCGGAAAATCCGCGCGGCATCGCAGATCTTCGCCTGTGCCGCAAGCGTCTTGCGCTGGTCGGCGGTGAGCTCGAGCGCCTCGCCCGCTTTGTCGCCCAGCGCCTGCCATACCACAAGGTTGCGGAAATGCGCCATCAGCTCGCCAGCCAGGCGTCGCATGTTCTTCCCCGCGGAATCAAATGCGGCAACCGCCCGAAGGATGCCCGCCGCATCGCCCTTCAGAATCGCGCCCGCCAGCCCCTCCAGTTCCGACCTCGACACCAGCCCGAACACCGAAAGCGCATCCTCCTCCGTGATCGCCCCACCCTTGAACGCCAGCAGCTGGTCAAGAGACGAAAGCGCGTCGCGCATCCCGCCCTCGGCTCCGCGCGCAATCGCCAGAAGCGCATCATCCTCGGCCGAAATCGCCTCCTTGCCGCAGATGTACTTCAGCCTCTCCACGATTTGGTTTGTCTGGATCCGGTGAAGGTCAAAGCGCTGGCACCGGGAGACGATCGTAGCCAGCATCTTGTCGCCCTCGGTCGTCGCGAAAATGAACTTCACATAGGGTGGCGGCTCCTCGAGCGTCTTCAGAAGCGCGTTCCATGCCGCCGGCGAAAGCATGTGGCATTCATCGACGATGAAGATCTTGTACTTCGCGGCGGCCGGCTTGAACTGCACCGCCTCGATGATCGGGCGCACATCCTCGACCTTGTTGTGCGAAGCGCCATCGAGCTCCATCACGTCAAGCGACCGTCCCTCAGCGATCTGAACGCAATTCTCGCATGTCCCGCAAGGTTCTGCGCCCTTCGGCGCGAGACAGTTCAGGGCCTTCGCGAAAATGCGGCTCGTGGTGGTCTTGCCGATGCCGCGCGGTCCGATAAACAAGTAGGCGTTCGCGATACGACCCGTCTCCACGGCGTGCTTCAGCGTTCGCACCACGTGCTCCTGGCCCACGACGTCGCTGAACGTCATTGGCCGGTATTTCAGCGGAAGCGCCACGTGCGGACGCTTTAGATTCTCGGTCTTGTCACTCATTGCGGGGTATTATATCACAGTTGCAATCTCTTTCAAGCGCCAGACAGCACTTGGACCTTCCGCAGATGCCGCTGAGCAGGGCAGGGAGCGAGGAGGAGTTTGCGGGCGGAAGATGCGAGGGAGAGCGCTGCTGGCGGCTGCAACAGCAACAG
>JAEEGL012954745.1_pt1 | contig 10431 bp, 6 predicted proteins | sample 9134231 | NCBI WGS metagenome assembly JAEEGL01 (sample SAMN16246548, study PRJNA631951) | gut metagenome | biome: gut microbiome; feature: rumen; material: fiber-attached | host: Bos | place: Iran: Karaj | collected 2018-10 | reverse complement strand
TTGTTTATCATAAAAGGTATCAGTTTTTCCGGGAACTGATATGCGCCGTAGTTGTTTGAGCAGTTGGTGATGTTGGCAGGGAATTTATAAGTATCCATGTAGGATTTTACCAGCATGTCCGAGCTGGCCTTACTTGCGGAGTAAGGGCTGTGAGGGGCATAGGGTGTGGTCTCGTAAAAGAAACCGCCGTCCTCGGGAAGGGATCCGTAAACCTCATCGGTGGAAACATGAAGAAATCTCTTTCCTTCCTTGAAGGTTCCGGCGGGAAGTTCCCATGCGGATTTAGCGGTATTTAACATTACAAGCGTACCGAGTACGTTGGTCTTAACAAAGACCTCCGGGTTCCTGATGCTTCTGTCCACGTGACTCTCAGCAGCAAAGTGTACCACCACATCGATGTCGTTCTTTTTGAAGATTTCTTCGATGGCTGCAAAATCGCAGATGTCCGCTCTCACGAAACTGTAATTTGAGCGATTTTCAATATCCTTAAGATTCTCAAGATTTCCCGCATAGGTAAGTTTGTCTACATTGATGATGCGGATATCATCTCCATACTTCTCAAACATGTAGTGGATAAAATTGGAGCCGATGAAGCCGGCACCACCGGTAACAAGATATGTTCTCATGTAACCCTCCTGTAGGTAATAGATTAAAATTTCTGATAAACAGTAGGTAAAGCAACCCCGAACAAATTGGCGGGATTGCTTTACTCAGGATCGATCGTTTATATATTAACCGCCACTGTTTAAGAAGCTGTTCTTAATTTCTTTGCGATTTTCTTAATATCCCAGATAACTGAGGTTCAGGTCTACATTGCCGCTGATGCCGCTGATGGTACCGGAGCTTGAATACTGCCACATGTCATATCTTGTAGCCGTATAAGTGGGTGTTGACGCATACTGTGCAAGCCAGATCTTATATCCCGTAAGTTCGGTAGTGTTAATCTGACCGGACAGCCACTTGCTGTTGGCATATACACCTGCTTTGTACTTGGCATTCTCAATGGTCTTGCAGAATGCCTTGACATTGGCGGTTCTCTGAGCCTTGGAGATGCCGTCGGCTCTTCCGCCGGAAGCTTCCACATCGATGAAGATGGGATAGTCAAGTTTATAGCCTTCAACCAGGCTTAAGCACATTGAAGCCTCTTCTATGGCTTCGGCTTCCGTTACGGCCTGTGTGAAGAAGTACACGCCCACCTTAAGGCCTGCGGCTGTGGCATTCTTTATGTTGGTAGCGAACTTGTTGTCTTCGAACAGACCGCCCACCGTCGAGCCTCTGAAACCGCATCTGATGATGGCGTAAGAAACACCGGATTTGGCTACCTTGTCCCAGTCTATGTTTCCGTTCCAGGTTGATACATCGATTCCCAGTGTAGCGGAGCCCTTCTTAAGTGCGCCGTCGGAATCGAAACTGTATTTTGCGCCAAGGATGACCTGATCTCCGGTAACCTTGTTGCCGTTTGAATCGAAATAATAGGTCTTACCGTCTATGGTCCACCAGCCTGTGTACTTGTAGGTAACATCCACAGCGGTGTAAAGCTTGGCTCCCGAATAGAAATCGGAATAGGTTGCTTCCTTGTATCTCCTGGAAGAAGAATCGTAAACGTAAACCTGCTTGCCCGCGGTATCCACAAGTTTCGTAGTGGTATCGTTCTTGGGATGTACCATGACTTCAACGGAAAGCTGCTGGAAGACCTCGGGATTTTCAACGCTTGTAGCGGTGATGGTCACGGTTCCCGTCTTAAGGCCGGTAACAACGCCTTTGTCCGTTACTGTTGCAATGGCAGTATCGGAAGATTTCCAGGTAACGGTATCCTTCTGTGTATGACCCGTAACGGTAGCTGTCACCGCAAGGGATTCGCCGCCGATAAAGGCTATCTTCTTGGTGGTATAGTTTAACTTAACCACCGGATCCTTAACGGTAACTTCTACGGTAGCCTTACCGGACTCACCGGTGGAAAGCTTTGCGGTTACGGTGACCGTAGCCTTGGCTTCACCCTTCTTGGTGGTCTTTGCTGCTGTTATCTTACCGGTCTGATCTACGGTAAGGACGCTTGTGTCAGAAGACTCGTAGGTAACGGAATACTCGGTTACCGTCTGTTCGTCGGTACCTTTTTTCGACTTAACCGTAGGAGTTATCTGCGCGATATGGGCAAGACCCAGGGCCGTGTCCGTTCCCGCATGGATAACATTCTTATCGATGGAAAGACTGACGATAACGGTGGCGGTAAGAGCCTGATTGCAGAATTTGCAGTTTCCGTCGTCGCCCTTTTCACAGGTTTCTTCCACGGTATAGCCGCAAGTGCCGCACTTCTTTTCGTGCTTGCCTCCTGCCTTGGCTGTATAGGTCCAGTTATTATGAGCCTCTGTAAGTTCATAACCGCACGCCGCACAGGTTTTCTTATGATTGGTGTCATCAACGGAAACAGCATCGCCGAAGGTGTGAGGTACATTCTTTGAATAGCCGCATTCGGTACATGTCAGCTTGTGATTCTGTGCATCACCGATATTCTCGGGAGATCCCCACACATGGGGAACGGTTTCCCCGATCATATCCCCGCAGCTTTTGCATTTTTGCTGATGGTTATCGTCGTTAACGGCAACCCATTCTCTTTCAGTGTCAGGATGCGCACAGGCCGGCGGATCTGTATTTCCGGGATCCGTATTACCGGGATCTGTTGTATTAACGGGTCTTCCCAAAGCCAGCACAAGATATCCCGGAGCCTTCACCTCGGTTTTCTTGGTAAGGGTCAGGATGGGATCCTCGATCTTTGCAGCCTTGTCGATCTCTGCATATCCGTTGGAACTTGCAACCTTAGCGGAGATCACGTAGGCAACGGTATCCTTAAGGGCAGATTCCACTGCTGTATCGTGGGTAGCCTTGTCGTCTTTTTCCGATGCCTGGCTTGACTTCTTTATCTCGTTGGTAACGTCAACCTTCTGATAATCAAGCTGTGTCTTTACGGCTATGGATTTTGCCGGATTAACGGTAAAATCATACATTGTATCGTAGCCGTCAAGACTTATGAGTTTTACGTTGTATGTACCGCCCTCAAGGTCCGATTCGTAGATTATACCGTCCTTGTCTTCATCGACCCAGGTAAAGGTCTTGCCGTTTGGATCGGTAACCTCAACCTTAAAGGGAACCTTGGCGATAAGCTTGTTCTTGGAATTAGTAAATTTGATCTTTAAGTCTTTGAGAATGGTGGTAAGGGAAAGATTGACGGCGGTAATGCCGTTCTCAAGATCGGCTTCACCGTAATCGTAATCCTTCACCGCCTCGTTGATCTCTTCAAGTCTTACGCTCTGAGCTTCGGTAATGGCGTTGATGTTGGCTTCGCCGATATTACCGATGGCAGCCACCGCATTGCCGAGAGTGGACAGGTCCACCGGCTCTTCTTTGGGCGCTTTTTTAAGAAGAAGCACAACGCCTGCAACAAGAATAAGAACAGCAAGAGCGATACCTGCTATTATCACTCCCTTACCGTTGAAAAATCTCATAAAGCCGGGCTCATCCGAATCATCGTACTTTTCATCCATATCATTTATGGGATCCGCAAGTCTGGGGGCTTCCTCGTAGGCATCCTCTTCGTAAACTATCTCGGTTCCCAGTGCCTCTTCGGGCACCATGTTACCTTCCTCGGCATAGACAGGCTCAGGGTCTGCCTCATATCCTCCGACGGTCGGTACCTCGTCCCCTGTCACTATGTCATCATCCAGTAAGATAACGACCTCTTCGTTATCCTCAGGAAAATTATTATCCTGCTGTGTCATTTCTATCCTCCAACCTCGTGCAAAAAAAATCTGCTTTTACCATTCTACCATTTTTCGATAAGACTTTCAATTCCGCAAGGATTCCGCACCATGCACTATCCTATGGGAATCATTTCACATACTTTTTCAGGTAATCCGTAATATGTCCGCCCACCAGCTGAAGCCCCTTGTCCGTAAGTTGCTGCCCGTCAACATACTCGGTTATATTCTTCTCGGTGATGCCGTAGTAATAATTGTCGATAAAGGACAGGCAATATTTGGTGGAAAGATAATATTCCCAGCCGAAATAATCGGACAGCGTTCCCTGGGTAAAGGATGTGTTGTATCCAAGCTGCAGGCTTCCGTCACTGTTCTTTAAATACATGGGGAAACCGGAAGCGATTATTATCTCAAGATCCGGATATTTCTCCTGAAGCATCTCGATGGATCTGTAAAAAGCACCGTGATAGGTGGTGATGAAATAATCCTGCACATAGGTGATGACCACATCATTGTAGTAATCAAGGAACGCATACATGATGATAAGCACATCCTTGTCCGCAAGATCCACACTTTGAAGCTTCTTTACAAAAGCGTCCAGATCTTCTTCCGTTGAATTGGGGAAGGCTCCGCGTTCATATTCGATATCGTTACCATTCTTGCACAAAGCCCTGGCCATATTAAAAAGGCATACGCTGTCTCTGGATTCATAGCCTTCATTTTCGTGCTTTACGCTGGAAACCATGGACAAAGGCGCCGACAGATCCTCAATATCCCAGTCGGTGAGTTCTTCACGCATCCTGTTGATGATAGATTTATCATCTCCATAGGTAACCATGTAGTTTCCCAGAACAACGGCTCTCTTCTTCCCGTCTTCGCCCCGCCTTTCGGGGTGCGAGTTACTGTAGGCGTAGTAATCCACCACCTCGGTCTCGAATTCGTCCTCATGGCCGGTGGGCTCCACCACTGAATTTCTGTTATTCCAGATGATCAGCCGTATAACGGCCACGATAACCACCAGCAGGATGGCTGCGGCGATCCCGAGATGGATCTTGTACCCCAGCTTCTTTTTTTCTTTTTCCGCTGTATCCGGCTGAATGTCCGTTTCTTTTTGAATATCCGTATCTGTCTGATTCTCTTTGTTCATCGATCCTGTTCCTTTTCGATAAGTATCTTGCCGCTTTCCACTCTGTAGACCATGTCGCATTTCTTGATAGTCTCAAGTCTGTGGGCAATTATGAGAAGTGTCTTCTTTCCGTGAAGCGCATTGATGGATTCCATTATGGCAGCTTCCGTATCGTTGTCCAAAGCGCTGGTGGCTTCATCAAGGATGAGCACCTCCGGATCTCTGTACAGTGCTCTGGCTATGCCGATACGCTGTCTCTGTCCTCCGGAAAGCCTTATGCCCCGCTCGCCGATCTCTGTATCCAGTCCCTCCGGCAGGCTTCTCACGAACTCATCCAGATGAGCTTCCCTCAAAACCTCCCAGATCCTCTCTTCACTGCTGTCCGCTATTCCGAAAGCCACATTTCTTCGGATGGTATCGTCAAGCATATAGATCATCTGAGGGATATACCCCACATTGTTAAGCCATCCTCTGAAATTGTCGCGGATGTTCACCCCGTCCGCAAGGATCTCACCCTTTTCCGGAATGAGGAGCCCAAGAAGGATGTCTATGATGGTAGTCTTGCCCGCACCTGTGGTTCCAACAACACCGACGGCTGAACCCACGGGTATCTCCATATCCGCTCCGTCAAAGATGAGCCTGTCGGTCTGAGGATATTTATAGGTTATGCCCGTAAGCTTAATGGACTTCTTTACAGGCAGAACCTTAACCTTCCCCTCTGCAAAGGACATATCCGTATTCTTTCCGGCAATGTCATCCTGAAGGGAATCGCTTACCCTCATAAAGAAAGGTTCCGCATAGGCAATGGCATTAAGCTGGTTGTTTATCTTATTTGCGGAGGGCATGAGCTTTACGGCAGCCACTGCAAAAGCAGAGAAAGTCGGCAGTTTATCCGCAAGGTTCTCTCCCGATACCACAAGAAAGAGCATATATCCGATCATACCCGCGATACACACGGTCTCTATCAGAAGCTTGGGTGTGTTGTTGTAAAGCGAGTACTTCTGCACCGCATTGACATAACCGTTTCCGCAGACCTTGTACGCATCCACAAAGTATTTTTCAGTACCCGTAACCTTAACTTCTTTTATTCCCTGAACAGTCTGGGATATCCACTTAAAGAGTCCGGAATAATAGTCCATATTGTCCTGTCCGGCTTTGGTCATCACCGGCTTAAGTACAGTCTTGACTATAAGCATGGTGATAAGCAAAAGAAGAGCTATGACAACGCACATTACAGGATCCATCGCCAAAAGCACCGCTATAAGAGCCGCAAATACGATACCCTCGGATACTATGGTAAGCAGTGCCAGGATAAGCGCAAACATATTGTTTACGTCGGAAGTGATGCTCCTCTGTACCACTGCGGTATCCGCAAACAGATAATACTCGTAGTTTTTCTTAAGATAGTTTTTAAGAAGCCTCTCCGATGTATCGAACTGATTCCTGTAAACAAAGGCGTACATAGCCTTCCATTCAAGAAACAGGTATACATTCTTAAGCACAAAAGCAATTATCAAAAGCACCATGACAAGCACGGTAAAACTCTTCGGATCGGAAAAGCCGAGAGCATGATAGATACCGGAAACATACTTGTTTGACTCGATGATCTCCATTGAGGTAACAAGGCTCACAGCCGACAAAACAAGGGCAATGCTTGCAGTCTCGAGCAACGCTCCCACCAGCATCATGACCACCAGTGCCGCCATCTGCCATTTTTGCTTTTTACTGAGTAATACTCTTAATTTCTTTAAGATCTTTATCATTGTTCCTGTCCGTTCAAACTACTGTTCATCCTCGTCCCAAAGCCCGATATAAGCTTCATCGTCAAGGTAGATATCGTATCCGTCAATATTTGTCAAATAGCCAAACCCGTATTTCCACGGATTCTCGCTGAAAAGCCTGTCGGAATGCACGATCAGGTACGGAGTCTGAGTCTCACGCAAAACCTGCACCAGATCCTTTGTGTTTATGTATTCCTGCCCCAGGATCTCCTTAACAACCGAGTATTCGTTGAAAGTCGGCATATAACTTCCACGCCCGAAAGCAAGATGTATATTTGGAGTGTATTGCCTTACGTAGTTTACGAATTCCTCGGGAAAGCAGGCTTTTATCTCCCGCCCCGGAACCTCGATCTCGTTGCATATCTTCACAACGGTCTCAGGGACGTGATATTCGTTCTCCGCCCTTGTAAACAGGGGACTGTCATAAATATATCTTCCGGAAAGAGCGATCACCAGCACTGCTGCCGCAAAGGCCGGATGTCTCAATCTTCCCTTGAATCTGTGGATCACAAAAACACAGGTGTATGCGATCAGCACCGCCATCGGTATCAGCCACAGTATCCTGTAAAGGATCTCACCGTCAACACTCCGCTTTATGTACAAAAGCCAGATCGGGCAAAAGAAAAGCAGCAGGATAACTATCGGAAACCATACCAGAGAAAACCGCAGTTCTCTTTTCTTTTCCGTGAAAAACAGGACCAAAAGGGCCACCAGCAAAAGAACAAACAGCGCCCCGCTGCCTGTAAAGGATCTTAAGTTGTCCGTAATACCGTTTGAAACAAGTATCATAAACCACCCTTAAAGCAAAATATACAAAAGCAGGACCGACGCTTCCGGTATCAGTGTAAAGGCCGTAAGCAGCCCGGTCTTTATACGCTTCTTTACTAAGACAAGATAAAGCACAAGGATACCTGTCATTACAGAGATCAGCAGGTTTGAAAAAACGCTGGTCATTGCTCCCGCAAATCCCGAGATCAGCAAAAGGAACAGATACTCGGTGGGTATGTCTTTCTTCGATTCCTCTTCCGCCTTTTTGGATATTTTGACAAGAAGCAGGAAAACAAAGGGAATGACGATATTGGCCAGAGCCTCTTTGCCCTGTCTTGTGCGGGTAAGCATAAAGCGCTCCGCCGAACTGTAGGAAAAGCCCGAAAACAACGCGATCACCGCGATCAGCACCAAAAACATGTATTTCTTCTCCCTGGAATCCGGAAAGAGCTCGTCTCCTATCGCATTGTAGATCACGTATGTGACCGGTATCAGGAACAGGGGAAGAAAAACATGGGAAAGGACCGCCACATTCATGCCCGAGATCCTTGCAAGCGAAGCCACCCACATGGGAAAGGGAGATATCCAGTATCTCTTGCTCTCAAGAGAAATGAAACCGCCGTGGTAAGGATTGACCCGATACATGGTGTCTGACACATTGGCAATCTGCGCCGTTGCCACATAAAAGGCATCATCTCCGTCCGCATAACTGTAAAACGCAGCTTTATAAAGCTGGAAGATGACGATACCCAAAAAGATCCCAAGGTAAACCGTCTCGGAGCCGGTGAGCCGTACCCTTGTACGTTCCTTCTTCTCTCTGACTCTCCCGATAATATAAGCCGCGAGACCAAGCAGGAATATTACAACGCAAGTTACTCCCACGCATTTTGTAAGAAGGCTGTGACTTTTACGCAGATACACCATGGGGATCGACCAGACAAAGGCAACTGCCCACATGAATATGATGCCGCACGCCCATGTAAGACCGACACTTGTATTTGTCCTTCGAAAAAAAAGTCCCATTCCCATGGGGATCACAAGCAGTATTAAAGTCAGAACAAAAATCGAAGTCGCACTCAATCTTTCTTCTCCATGATAAGAGGTAACGAAAAAGCAATGGCCCAGATAAAGACCGGTGCAAATGAATCCCCGGGATCAAAATAGGGCATGTGAAAGAAAAATCCGTAAAAGCTCACATAAATCAGGAGCAGAATAAACGTCGGTACACTGAAAACCCTTTGCTTAACCGCATTTTTATCCGTTATTCTCCGTATGAGACCGTAAAATATGATAAAAAGAAAACCGGCTGTGAACAGGGTCAGATAAATATCCGAAACAAGGGGAGCCTCGCCCGAAAGATCTATCATGAATCTGGGGACTACCGTGTCCCGCGCTCCGAAAGCCAATACAAAAAGGAGCGATACAGGCATGAAAGCGATCATTGCCAGATGTCCTGCAAGAAACAGGATCCTCTCCTTGCTTCCGAGTTTCACCACCGAGGCCGCAAACTTAAGATACTCTTTTTTCGCGGCTTTCTCTCCCAAAAAGGAATTCCATACAGGACCAAGTCCCTTGAGCATCCTTTCCGGCACCAGGTTGCTTTCATTGTTCTTTTTCTGAAGTTCCGCTTCCAGATCATCGGGTAAAAAGAAACCGAAGTCGTCGGTCTTTGGCCATACGACCCTCTGAAATACAAGATACTCAAAAGAAGCTTCGACTCTTCCGTAAGTTCCGGGACGGTTGATGGCTTTCTCTGAAACCAGACCCAATATCAATGCCGCAATGACGCAGATGATAAAGGTAAGGGAATTTTTCTTTTTCTTTATGAGCATCAATATTGCAGCGACCATCAGCCCCAAAGCGCCATATAAAAGCGCAAAGGGCTCAAATGCCCATGCCGGTAAAAGCATCAGTCCCGCAAGAACAGGATAACGCCTCTTCCCCGTCTCACATTTTTTGATGAGACCCAGGGTAACAAGAAACAGCGACATCAGGAAGATCCTTGGAGATACCTCAAAGCAGCCCTTTAGCACAAAGGGGCAGGAAACCATATATACCGCAAATACCCGGGGCACTCCGAAGGTCTTGCAAAAGAAAAGTGTCGCCGCTGCCACCGCCGATATCTGAAGCAGTTCAAGAAGTACCGGGGGAAGTCCCGCCAAAAGGGCGTATAAGATCCCCATGTAGTCGTCCACCGCAAGTGTTTTGGCGGCTGCAAGATAGTCATCCGACAAAAACACGGGACGGTAAACTCCCAAATTGCCGATAGCCCACAGCACTCCCATAAGCACCTGAAGTGCGGTCAGCACACAGAATATATATATGGCTGTGTTTTTCTTTTTAAAATCAAACATGATAAAAGGCTTTGATCCTGTCGATTATAAACCTGACTTCTTCATCTTTGAGTCCGTAATACAGAGGAAGTCTTGTAAGTCTTTCGCTCTCCCTGGTGGTATATACGTCTTCACCGTGGAAGCGTCCGAAATTCTTGCCCGCAGGAGCGGTATGAAGGGGAATATAGTGAAATGCCGAGTATATACCGTCCGCCTTCAAAAAGTCAATAAGTTCGGTCCTCTCTTCGATATTCTTGGTCTTTATATAGAACATGTGGGCATTGTGCTTGCACTCCCCGGGAATATAGGGAAGTTCAAGGATACCTCTTTCCTTAAGTCCCTGCAGGCCTTCGTTGTAAAGATTCCAGACATGTAGTCTTGCGTTGTTGATCGAATCCGCAACCTCCAGCTGTGCCCAGAGATATGCTGCATTCATATCGCTGGGAAGATAGGAAGATCCGTAATTCATCCAGGTATATTTATCCACCTGGCCGCGATAATACTTACTGCGGTTGGTTCCCTTTTCACGGATTATCTCTGCAGGCTCGATCATATCTTCATCTCTTATGAGGATCGCGCCGCCTTCTCCCATGCTGTAGTTCTTTGTCTCGTGGAAACTGAGGGCACCGAAATCGCCGAAGGTTCCGAGGGCTTTACCCTTATATTCTGAC
>JAEEGL012797010.1_pt1 | contig 10431 bp, 14 predicted proteins | sample 9134231 | NCBI WGS metagenome assembly JAEEGL01 (sample SAMN16246548, study PRJNA631951) | gut metagenome | biome: gut microbiome; feature: rumen; material: fiber-attached | host: Bos | place: Iran: Karaj | collected 2018-10 | reverse complement strand
TCAGATAGAATTGCCAGCCTCGAACTTCTCTCGGAACTGAGAGAAAAGTTTCCTGATATTCTGGAACTCTATGGTATGGGTTATGAAGGATCCGGCGAAGAGACAAGCATCACAATTGATGAGCTGACTAAGCTTGATGAAACAGATATCATGATGCGCTTCCTTGAGGAGCAGTATCACTATACACCCAACGTGGATCAGATCAATCTCTACAAAGCAGTCGTGGAGAGTATTGGAGAGGAGGCGGATCTGGGATGAAACCTATCTCTGTTCGATTCAAATGCTTCGGTCCTTATATGGACGAGCAGTTTGTGGATTTTGAAGAACTCAGTAACAAAGGTATATTCCTTATTTGCGGAGAAACGGGGTCTGGCAAGACCACGATCTTGGATGCGATCTGCTATGCTCTTTTCGGAAAATCCAGCGGCGGTCTCCGGCAAGGTATCGAAGTAATGCGCTGCAAATCGGCAGGAATGACGGATAAAACGATTGTCGAATATATCTTTGAGAGTAATGGAAACAGATACAAGTTCCATCGTGAACTGCGATATGGCAGGAAGAATCTGATAGAAGAAGATGGGTGTGAAATACTGCAAGACGGTGTATTCGTACCCATATTTCAGAATTCAACCGCGACCAATGTAAATAAAAAAGCCGAGGAGATCCTGGGCCTCACTTATGATCAGTTTTGCCAGGTCGTTATGCTCCCGCAGGGTAAATTTGAAAGATTGCTTGTTTCCAATTCCGAGGAAAAGGAAAAAATACTTACCAGTCTCTTTCATGCAGATAAGTGGAATCAGATCGTTCTAGGCGTAAAATCTAAAGTTGACGAGGAGACAAAGCGTCTTGAGAAAGAGCTTGCAGATATACAAGGTCAGTTGAGTGTTTACGCATGCACTTCTGTTGATGGGTTAAAAGATAAACTCTCAGCGTCAGAAGGAGAGGCTGCTTCCCTCAAGACGGCTGTTCAGGAGGCAGAAAAGCTCAAAAATCAGACTGCAAAGGCTTACGAAGAATCCATAAAAGACAATGAGCTCTTCACCGCGTTGGGAACCTGCCGCAAGAAACTGGAGACACTTAAGCAGCAGGCAGAAGAGTATGATCGCAGACGAAAGGCTTTGAAACTATCTGAAGCAGCTGATGCAATTCGTGAGATTCATACAGCGTATACTGCAGCAAAAGAAGCTTTTGATACGGCTACGGAAGACTTAGAAAGTGCAGAACTTTCCTTGGCTGCTGCCGAGGAATCGGATAAGTCCGCAAAGAAGGCAAAAGAGCTCCATGAGGCTGGCAGAACTGCTTATATTGAAGACAAGGAAACGATTACCAGGCTTAAAGATGCCAGAACGTTGTATGCCGGCATAGGCGAAAAGAAAAAAGCAGCTGAAGATGCTGCAAAGGAAGAAAAGAAAAAGAAGACCGAGGCAGATACTGCAAAAAGAGCATATGAAACCGCTCGTGAGAAATGGGAAAAAGCCAAGAAGGCAAACGATGATGCTGTTATTGCCTACCTTGAAACAAGTAAAAAGTATGCCGCAAACATTGCAGGAAACCTTGCTTCTCAGCTAGAGGATGGGGTTCCATGTCCTGTATGCGGCAGTACAGACCATCCTGCTCCTGCCGCGCTTGCTGAGGGAGATTCAGTTTCCGAAGATGATGTGGAAGCTGCCAATCAAGCAATCAACACCACAAGCGATATTCTCTCTTCAGCAAAAACCACAATGGACGACGCAGAGCAAGCGCGCACGAATACCGCTGAGGCTCTTGCTGCTGCCCAGGGGAACTCGGCTGCCGCGAAGTCTGCGTATGAGATTTCCCTCCAGAGCATCATCGAAGGTATCAATGATTCTAAAGCCTTGGAAGCTGAGATTAAAAAGGCAGAAGGCAGAATAACGGCTTTTGAACAGGCTGAAGATACTGTATCAAAAGGCATTAGTGATGCTGCGTCTGCGCTTAGCGCTGCCCGGCAGCGCAAAGCGGATGCTCTTACGAAAGAATCGTCCGCAAGAAAGAAGCTGGAAGCAGAATCCAAACGGTGGACTGCGGAACTCGCGGGAAAAGGGTTTTCGGACGATGCGAGTTACAGTGCTTCACTTAAGGAAAAAGAATTCCTTGTTTCGGAACGGAGTGCGATTACAACTTATGATGCGGAGCTTAATACTGCTCAAAATGCCTTTGATGAACAGAAGAAGAAGTGCGAAGGCCTAGAAGCTCCAGAAATGAAAGCATTACAGGATGCAAAACAGGAAGCGGAAGATGCCTGAAAAGAGAAAAACAATACGTTTACCACAACTTCTCAGACCGTAAAGAATATGAAAAAGTTGTATATGTCTCTTTCTGCCCGCTGGGAGAGGTATCAAGAAGAAAAAACAATCGCCGATTCAAATACTGACTTCGCGAGAAAACTCAATTCCAGTACAGGGCTGAGCCTGCAGCGGTATGTGCTCGGGATCATGCTGACATCCATCACGGTTGCTGCAAATCAACTGCTAAAGACTGTCCGCAGTGGCAGATATCAGCTATACAGAAGTTATGAGTCGTCTGGCAGTGCAAGAAAAGCAGGCCTTGAGCTTGACGTGTTAGACACAGGCAATGGAGAAAAGCGTAGTGTTACAACGCTGTCCGGCGGAGAAAAGTTCCTTCTGGCCCTGAGTCTTGCCATCGGTCTATCTACTGTTGTTCAAGCACAGAGTGGCGGGACAAAACTGGACGCCATGTTCATCGATGAAGGGTTTGGATCTCTTGATTCGGAATGTATTAATGATGCCATGAGTATTCTTCAAGGCATTCAGAAAAGCCATGGTTTAGTTGGAATTATCTCACATGTTGAGAAGCTGTCTGAGATCATTCCTACAAGGCTCGAAGTCGTTACCTCGGCCGATGGAAACCATATCAGGCCTATAATCGCCTAACAGTAACAGCGTAGATCTGGTCCACGAATTCGTGATGAGCTGCATCGAGGAGAGAAAGCCCCGGATTGACGAGAATCTGGGCGGAAATATCACGGCAGCGGGCGTCTGCGCCCACGAAAGCGCCATGCGAAACGGAGAGGCCGTGCTTGTGCCGGAATTTTGACAGCGCAAAAGAATATTCGTGACAAGAGAGAAAATAAAGAGAAATATAAGCCTTGTGGCCGCAGAAACTCTGCAGCCGCAAGGCTTTATCATTTCTTTGACATTTCTCCCGGATTGCCCTATAATCAGATCCATGAAGAAGTCCAACAAAAAGAAAAAAGAACTGGTAAAGTCATACTATTCCGGCGTGAGGCTCCACCTTCCCCCGGGGAAAGCCCATGCAGACAAACGGAGAAAGAACCGTTCGGCTGCACGGGCAGAACTGAAGAAGCAGCTGATGGATTTATAAAATGGTCTGGCTGATTCTGTATGCTGTACTGATCAATCTCGCTGCGCTGATTGTCTTCGGCGTGGATAAAAAGCGTGCCCGTCGTCATGAATGGCGGATCTCTGAGAGGACTCTGTTCCTTCTGGCTCTCGCAGGCGGAAGCGTCGGCGCGATCCTGGGCATGCTGGTTTTTCGTCACAAGACTAGGAAATGGTATTTCATACTTGGAATACCGCTGATCCTGATGATTCAGATCATTTCAGTCTGGCTTGTATGGAAATATCCGCTGTAGAGAAATAACATTCATGGGATGAAATTTCTTATCTGAAGATCATCCGGGCGAAATCACGAAGCGCGATCCGCCAGGTACCCCAGTCATGGAAACGATTCGGATAAATGATGCTCTTCAGATTCGGCAGAGTATCCGATCCATGCTTCTTCAGATATTCGCTGTCCAGGTCGAAGCGTGCCTTCAGACCGTCAAGAGCCCCGATCGAGCGGTAAAAGACACGGAATTCCTGAAGGAAACGTTCATGATCCCGGAAAAGCATCTGCAGATACGACAGTTCATCGATCGGTTTATCCGGTTTCGAGAGCGCCAGAAAGCCGCTGAAAAGTCCTACATAGCCAAAAAGCTCCGGGTGACTCTGACCGATCAGGGATGCCTGTGCCGAACCCATTGAAAGACCGGCGATCGCACGGCTCCATTTGTCTTTCAGGACACTGTAACGCTCTTCGATAAAAGGCAGGCAGTCCGAAAGAAGCATGTCCATGAAACCTGCATAATCCTGATCTGTCTCACCGGGCTTCCGGAGCATGCCGTTGTTCATGACAATAATCATCGGAACTGCTGATCCTTCCGCAATCAGTGCGTCCAGAATATAGCCTGCTTTCCCGTTGTAAATCCAGCAGGTCTCGTCTTCCGTATGCCCGTGCTGCAGGTAAAGCACCGGGTATTTCTTTTCTGTGCTGTATCCCGGAGGCGTATAGACCAGACAGGATTCGAATTCATCCATGACCTCGGACCAGTAGAATTCCCGATGAACGGTTCCGCGCGGAATGCGTGCCGAAAGCAGAAACAGCTGCTCTCTGTCCGGTACTTCAATATAATTTGCCGGACGGAAATTCCAGTAAAAAAGCGGGGTCTGTGGATGCAGCATCAGCGCGCCGTCCACATAATAATTGATTGTCTTCGGTCCTGCAAGTCGTTCCTGATACGGGAGAAGGCCCGTAAAGAAGCCCTGATCATCTTTCTGAAGGATGATGTCCGGTGTTTCCGGATCGATCGTCACTTCGACCCGCACATCGCACGCTTCCGGCGCATAAATCCGGAACAGGATATCTCCGTTGTCCTGCAGGATTGCGCCGGTTTTTTCACGGCGTCTGGTCCCGTCCGGGTATAGAATTTCCTCATCACGAAGCCGTGTGTAGCCATAACTCATGTCCGTAAAAACCGGGTTTTCCCGAAAAGCCTGAATTACATCTGTCATGGTGATTCTCCTTTGCTTGCTTTAATCCCATACCAATCATATCATAAATACGCGAAAATTGCTATTATTCCCGGACGAGAAAGTCAGTATTTGTTTGATTTATGTGACATGTAAAAATATCGGTATATGCAGCTCGGCAGTACAATGGACGATTGTTTACCTCTAAGAACTGTGTACCGGACGTATCATTTTCGGTGAATCAGCAATTTTCTTCACTCACAGAAAATTACATGGAATAGTCCATTGACATATTTATAAAAATGGATTACGCTGAGTACAACATCTGGCCTAAAGCATGTTGAATATTTTGGCGATTATATTAACACAATCACTTTAGAAGATTTATTCTGTAAAACACAAAAATGAAAATCATGATCAGTGCCTGCCTTGCGGGCGAAAACTGCAAATACAACGGCGGAAATAACCTGAACGAAGAGATTCTCAGGCTGATGTCCGAAAACGAGGTGATCCTGGTCTGTCCGGAGCAGCTGGGCGGACTTCCGACTCCCCGTGTTCCATCAGAGATCCGGGACGGTAAAGTTTTTACGAAAGACGGCCGCAACGTTGACCGGTACTTCCGCGAAGGAGCCCAAAAGGCTCTGGAGATTGCATTTCGCGAACAGCCGGATCTGATTATTCTTCAGTCCAGAAGCCCGAGCTGCGGTGTGAAAGAGCGATATGACGGTACATTCTCCGAAATGCTGATTGAGGGCTCCGGCGTTACGGCAGAACTGTTGAAAAAGAACGGGTTTTCTATTATCGACGTGGAGGACCTGTAGGGGAAAAGCAGAAAGAGCAGTATGAAGCGGGAAGGAGCAAATGAAAGTATGAAGCATTTTCTTGTATATGTCCAGTTTGATCCGAATGGCCGGGAGTATGCCTACCTCGCCGACGACGAGAGCATACTTCCGGGAGACCAGGTGATCGTACCGGCCGGAATCGAACATGAGGAGAAAACAGTAATCGTTTCCCGGACCTGCTATGTGACAGAGACAGAGTCTCCCTATCCGATAAAGTGGATGAAGAAGGTGATCCGGAAGATTTCGGACCATTCTGCAGGTGATCTGGTTTCAAAAGACGCGCCGGAATCCATCAACACGATTATTGATGAGGCTTTCCGAAAAAAGATTGCCGAATGGACTGATCCGGAGACAAGCCGGTGCATTGCGCCTCCCGAGGAATACGATACCTACCGTGATCTTGTAATGACGGGTATTCAGAAGAACTGGCCGGAAGCGCTGGAGGCGCTGGCCTATGCGTCCTACGGCGGGAATAATGTTTTCCCGGAGGACTGGAAAAAGTCGGAGGAGTGCCTTCTGCGGCTGATTGATCTTCTGGATGAACCGTCACCATATTATTATAACACGCTCGGATATATCTATTATTACGGACGGACAACCGGCGGGAACCCGCAGTATGAAAAGGCATACCAGTATTTCTCAATCGGTGCGATCCACGGAATCTTTGAATCGATGTATAAAGTGGCGGATATGCTGATCGACGGGAAGGGTGTCCCGAAAAATGTTGCTGCGGCGGCCAAAATGATCCGGTCGATCTATTCGGAGAACCGGGATCTTCTGGAGCAGGAGCATTTTGACTGCAAATTTGCAGATGTCGCGCTGCGGCTTGGCGGGATATACGAACGCGGCGCAGGAGTCGAGCAGGACCTGGAGACCGCCTATTCCCTGTATCTGCAGGCACAGTTTGCAATTCAGGAACGCATGAAGGCGGTCGATTACTATGGAGACCGTAAGGTGGCTGCCAATATTGAAGAGGCAATTGCGCGCTGCAGGGGAAAACTCCCGGAAAACTTCTTCCAGAAGACGGTATATGCAGAGACTCCGTACATGATTACAGCGCTTCTCATCGATTCCGAGGGACTGGATCTCGCAGTTACGGAGAAGGAAGGCGTTTCGTATCTTCTTGCGAAACGTGCGGACGGAAACGGGGACGGAATCGTGAAGAAACACCTCTTTACGGATGCAAAACTCAATATCTGTATGCTTTCCGACATGGCGATCATGCGGATCGACGAACCGAAGGAGATCGCGCAGTACACCCAGAACAGCAGCGTATATATCAATCGTATTCAGTGGTCTGAAGAAGATCTGAGCTGGCTGTTCATGTACATGGATTACCCGATGATAGAAGTGAAGTGCAAAGGTTTTTCGGTGGAACTGTAAAGACGATATCGGAAATGGCTGAAATGGAGAGTCTTAAATATGGCGACAATAGAGGAAGTAAGAGAAAGATTTTCACATGATCGATACTCCGCTTTATCTGGTGCGTACATCGAAGAGATCGGCGAGGATTATGCCAGATGCAGCATGAAAATCACTGCGGATCACAGGAATGCTTACGGTGCCGTAATGGGCGGAGCGATATATACGCTCGCGGATTATGCGTTTGCAGTAGCATCAAATCATGGTAAGGAGTTTGTGACAGTCAGTGTTGTCGGACAGATAAGCTTTATGTCCAGATCCAAAGGAAGCGTGCTCTATGCAGAGGCCAGACTTATAAAAGACGGTAGGAGCAGCTGCTTTTATGAAGTAACTGTAACGGATGATCTTGGAAAATTGATAGCGGTAGTAAACATAAACGGAACACATACTGAGATAAGATTTGATCAATATGATTTTTCAGAGTCTATAAACTTGAATAATGCACCTGAAGGGAAAAAGCAAGGAGGAAACGGACATGATTTATGATTACACAGTTACCACCGGTACGGGCGAACAGCTGAACCTCGCTGAATTCAGAGGCAAGGTCATCATGGTAGTCAATACCGCCACCGGCTGCGGTTTTACGCCGCAGTACGAACCCATCGAGCAAATGTACAGAGATTACCACGATCAGGGACTGGAGATTCTGGATATTCCCTGCAACCAGTTTGGCGGGCAGGCACCCGGAACGGATGATGAAATCCATGAGTTCTGCACCATGCATTTCAACACGACTTTTCCGCAGATGAAGAAGTCAGATGTGAACGGCGAGAACGAACTTCCGCTTTATACTTACCTGAAATCCCAAAAAGGCTTTGAAGGTTTCAACGAACATCCGTACAAAGAACTGCTGGAAAACATGTTTGCACAGGCAGACCCCGAGTGGAACAAAAAACCGGACATTAAATGGAATTTCACGAAGTTCATTATTGACCGGGACGGAAACGTAGCCGCCCGCTTTGAACCGACCGCTGATATGGCAGATGTAGAAGCATACGTTAAGACTTTGCTTTGAGGAGGTATTCATCATGAAAGCACTTGTTACTTATTTTTCCGCCAGCGGTGTGACCAGAAGCGTGGCGCAGAGCCTTGCGGCTGCAATCAATGCTCCAATCTATGAGATCCGGCCGGAGGTACCGTATACACACGAGGATCTGGACTGGAGAGACCGGGAGTCCCGTTCCTCGTTGGAGATGAGCGATAAGAACTGCCGTCCTGCACTGGCAGACAAAAATGCACCCGTCGAAGATGCAGAGGTGATTTTCGTAGGATATCCTGTCTGGTGGTACCGGGAACCCTCGATCATAGACAGTTTTCTTGAGGCTTATGATTTCTTCGGGAAAAAGATCGTTCCTTTCGCCACATCCGGCAGCAGCGACATCGGTACGGAGGCTCCCGCAAGGATGAAGGAGATTACAGGTGCCATAGTCGATAAAGGAAAACGTTTCCCTGCAAATGCAGACAGAGATTTTCTTAAAAATTGGGCTGAAACCATGTAAAGTGAAAGGATAAGTGTTCAGAATAATGAAAATAGCAGTCAGATACTACACAAAGACCGGGAATACAAAACGGCTTGCAGAAGCCGTCGCCAAAGCAGTCGGTACGGAAGCCTTTCCGATCAGTACACCGATTACAGAACATGTAGACATCCTTTTTCTCGGGAATTCCTACTATGCCTTCACAATCGATCCCGAAGTGCGGACATTTGTTTCCTCATTGAACAGTGATCTGGTTGGCAGAATTGTGAACTTCGGCTCAGCGGCCATGCTGAAATCTACATGGAAAAAAGTGAAGGCGGAGGCCGATAAGAAGGGTATAGCAATGGATGAACGGGAGTTCCACTGCAAAGGGGAGTTCAAAGGAATCCATAAAGGACGCCCCAACGAGGAGGATCTGGAAAAAGCTGCAGAATTCGCGAGGGAAATCCTGAAACAGTAATGGTATATCCTGCTTCCGGATCCGAACACAGTGCGGCTGAGTATTTCAGAGCTTGAAGAATGCTGCAGCTATCCGGAATGGGTGCATGTGTGCAGTTGATAAATCGGACGAATAAAGATTCAGGGCGGAATGAGTATGGAATTCTTTGATGTAGTTGATGAGTCCGGATATCCGACAGGAGAAATCGTGGATCGTGATACGGCGCACCGGGAAGGCGTCCGGCATCGGACAGCGCATGTCTGGGTGATTCGGAAAAGCGCAAGCGGATATGATGTACTGCTGCAGAAGCGCAGTATGGAAAAGGATTCTTTCCCCGGTCTGTATGACACTTCCTCTGCAGGGCATATCCCCGCTGGCGCTGAGCCGCTGGAGTCGGCGATTCGGGAACTGGCTGAGGAACTCGGAATAACCGCAGGCAGGGAACAGCTGGAGTATGCGGGCATCTTCCGGATCCGATATGAGAAGACGTTTCATGGAAGAATCTTCCGTGACAATGAGGTTTCGAGTGTCTATGTATACCGGGAACCGGTTGATATCAGCACGCTTGTGCTGCAGGCGTCTGAAGTGGATGAGGTGCGGTGGTTTGACATGGAAGCGGTATGGGAGGAGATCCAGAGAGACCGCAGCCGTTTCTGCGTTCCGACAGGAGGCCTGAACCTGCTCAGAAATTATCTGAAAGGAGGATCTGGTGAAGATTAACGTCGGTCTTCCGTTTGCGGGCCTCCTGTATCCGGCGCTGACAGACCAGAGCGCTGATTTTGAACATGTCAATGTGTACTGCAGGGACGGAGACAGAAAGCTCCTTTCGGAAATGAAAAAGCTCCTAATTCTCGGGTGACATAAAGGAGGAATTCATGCGCATACTGTCAAATAATCAATGGCGTCATGACGACAATACATCCGCCTGGTCCGAACGCGGAGAAGACTGTTCTGCCGAACACCGGGAGAAAGGCTTTTCGGAAGTATACGCGAAGCTCCTTCCGGACGCGGTCGGACTGCAGGAGGTTTCACCGCGCATGCTGGACTGTCTGATGCGCGAACTGCAGAATAAAGGCCTTCGCTATGCGGCACTTTGGGGACGGGACACCCCGATTCTGTACAGATCCGACCGGCTGGAGCTGATAGACTCTGATTTCGGGATCTACCCTGCGGAATGCCCGGGATTTTCGGGATGTTTCAACAACGAAGACACGAAATCCTACTGCATCGCCGTGTTTCGGGAGAAGCAGTTGGAAAAGCTTTTTATCCTTGCGACGACGCATCTTTGGTGGAAGGCGGATCCTTCGGAAAGCAGGAAAACACATAACCCGGACGGCATCCAGGAAGGCTCCAATGCCGCACGGGTATAACAGATGGGGATTGTACTCGACAGGACAGAGGAATTCATTCGGAAGTACCAGTGCCCGGCTGTCCTGATGGGAGATATGAACTGTGTTTAC
>JAEEGL011017187.1_pt1 | contig 10431 bp, 8 predicted proteins | sample 9134231 | NCBI WGS metagenome assembly JAEEGL01 (sample SAMN16246548, study PRJNA631951) | gut metagenome | biome: gut microbiome; feature: rumen; material: fiber-attached | host: Bos | place: Iran: Karaj | collected 2018-10 | reverse complement strand
CTTCTTCAGAAAGGCCTGTCGATCCGCCGATGATAAATACGATATGACTCGATCCGGAGGACATCAGGCGTTCGATCTCCCGGGCGAATGCTTCGGAGGACGTCTGTTTTCCTGCGACGTCCATGGCGATCACATACGAACCGTCCGGGATCCTGGAAAGAATGGCTTCCCCTTCCGCTTTCAGCACTTTCAGCACGTCCGCGTCGGACGCTCCCTCCGGGGAGGCCAGATCCGGCGTTTCCACGACCTGAAACTGACAGTAGCGCCGAAGACGGTTCGCGTACTCTTCGACCGCCTGCCGGTAATAGGACTCTTTACATTTCCCGGAAGCAATGATCGTGATCTTTACCATATCCCGCAAAAACGGCTGTGAAAACAGCCGTTTAAGAATCAATAACCGAAGGTGAATTCATACACCCGCTTGGTAACGGATGACTGGCGTCCCGTATCGTCGGAGACCGCTATCGCCGAAACGGTGATATGGTCGGGATCGAGTCCCTGCGCGGCAATGAACGACTGGTCCAGTTCAAAGCTTCCGGAATATTTAAACGACGCTGTCGTCGGCGTCGAGCCGTCCAGCGTATAGTAAACGGAGCAGCCTAACGGGATGTCCATCGTGACCGTCTGGGCAGAATAATACTTGCCCGTCGCCGGCGAGATGTTCGGCCCGTAAAGAACGGGAATCGTGATCGAGTACGATTCCGTAAGGACGGGACTGCTGATACCTTTATCGTTGATACTGACGGCATTAAGGATATATTCACCGTCTTCGCTTAACGTCAAAGGCGCCGTATAGCGCTCGGAAGACGATCCGGGCCTTGTGCCGTCGAGCGTATAATATACCGGATCGGAACCGGCGTCGAGACTGATCGTGATCTCTTCCTGGAAGGAGCCTCCCGGAACGCTGGCAACAGGCGTCTGCGCGACATATTCACCACACGCTTTCAGGACCTTTTCGTCGGTCACGTCGGCGAACAGCGAAGTGATCTCATCAAGCTTCCCGTCAGCCTCATAAGCCTGCGCGAGTACGTAATACGTATCGGGATCTCCGGGATCAAGCTGAAGCGCCTGCTTCAGGATATCGACAGCTTCTCCCTCCCTGTCCGTACGGATCAGGCAGCGTCCCATGCCGGTCAGCGGAGCGGGAAGCCCGGGCTGCAGTTCGGAGGCTTTGACGTACGAGGAATAGGCTTTCTCATATTCTTCCCTGTCATAGCTTTTATCAGCCTGCCGCATCTGATATCTGTAGGAATTTGTACCGACCATGAAAACAAGCACGGCCGCAAGAACAAGGACGACGGCCAGGACGACGCCGAACGCGATCAGGCGCCGGCGGCGCTGCTTCTGCTTGCGAAGGCTTTCCTTCCTTCGTTTTTCTTCCGCCTGTCTTGCCTGCGTGACGGAGGTGCGGCGTCGCGAACGTTCTTCGGACGCTGATGAATAACCGCCGCCGGTCTTTAAGCCGGAATCCTCGGAATCAAAAGGATATACGGCGTCTTCCTCGTCCAGAAGCTCATTGACTTCGCTGGCGAGCAGGTTTTCGAGGCCGGAATAGTCCGGAACGATATGGACCGGACTCGCGCATTTCGGACAGAACATCGCGTCATCCGGAATAACGGCTCCACATTTAAGGCAGCGCATGAAAATACCCCCTGTTATCTTCAGGTACAGTCGATACGGATAAAAAATGTATTTTGCAGTACAATTGTGTAAGGATTATACGCTACACGCGCGAGATCCTGCAAGCGTACTGTTTTTTCATCAAGGAAAAATTCGTGTTTTCTTAAGAAATCCTTCTGATCAGGAGTTCTCCTCCAGCATCGCCTGGAATTCTTCGGCCGTCATCAGGATCTGACGGGGTTTCGTTCCCTCTTCATCTCCCACTACGCCGGCGTCGTTCAGCTGGTCCATGATCCTGGCCGCCCGGTTGAATCCGATCTTGAACTGGCGCTGCAGCATGCCGATCGAGCCTTTCTGTTTTTCGATCAGGAAAAAGCCGGCGTCCTCAAAATATTCGTCCCTGGCGTCTCCGGAACCCGAGAAGACAGTCCCGGAAGCTCCTTTTGCCGCGATCGCGTCGTCGGCGGTCTGGTCGTACTCGACCGGTTCGTTGTTCTTGCGGATAAATGCCACGACGTTTTCCACTTCTTCTTCAGAAACATACGCGCCCTGGATCCGGATCGGATGCTGTGTCCCGGCCGGATAATAGAGCATGTCGCCGTGTCCGAGCAGTTTCTCGGCCCCGACCGTATCGATGATCGTCCTCGAATCGATACCTGACGAAACGGCCAGCGCGCAGCGCGAAGGCATGTTGGCCTTGATCAGACCGGTGATGACGTCGACGGACGGCCGCTGCGTCGCAAGGATCAGATGGATCCCGGCGGCACGCGCCAGCTGGGCCAGGCGGACGACGGATTCCTCGACCTCGCCTTTCGCGACCATCATCAGGTCGGCGAACTCGTCAACGACGATGATGATCTGCGGTTTATGCTCATAGACCTTTTCCGGATCTTCCGGTTTAAAGGTCTTGATCTTGCGGTTGTATCCCTCCAGATCCCTTACGTTAAGCTCAGAGAACAGGCGGTATCTTTCCGTCATCTCGATCACGGCGTACTGAAGGACGCCGGCGGCTTTCTTCGGATCCGTTACGACAGGAACGAACAGATGCGGGATCTCAGAATAGGAATTCAACTCGATCATTTTCGGATCGATCATGAAGAATTTCACGTCCTCAGGAGAGGCCTTATACAAAATGCTCATGATCAGCGTATTGATAAAGACGGATTTACCCGATCCTGTCGTTCCGCCGACCAGAAGGTGCGGAAGCTTCCCGATATCCTGTACGATGACGTTGCCGCCGATATCCCGTCCAACCGCGAACGTGATCTTCGATTTCGCGTTCTGGAATTCCGGCGTATCCAGCAGATCGCGGAGAAGGACTCCGGAACTGGACGGATTCGGCACTTCGATCCCGACGACGGATTTTCCCGGTATCGGCGCTTCGATCCGGACGTCCGTCACGGCAAGGCTTAATTTTATATCGTCGGCCAGGTCGGAGATCCTCTTGACCTTGACGCCGACGTCGGGCTGAAGCTCATATCGCGTGACCGACGGACCGCAGGTCACGTTCGTAACCCGCGCGCCGACGCCGAAGCTGGTCAGGGTATCCTGCAGCTTTCTCGCGTTGTCGGCCGCCATCTTGTCAGTCATCCCGGAAAGACGGGAATTGCCTCGTTTTAAGAGACTAAGCGGAGGCGCCTGATACGGACGGTTCGATACGGTCTTGTTTTCAGTGATCTCATCCTGAACGGAAGCGGCGGCTTCGTCGCGTTCCTTCAGGGCTTCCTTGGTCTTACGTTTTTTCCTCGGCTTCGGCTCGGCTGCCGGTTCCGGTTCTGGCTCAAATACCGGTTCAGGCTCAAATACCGTTTCTTCCTGCGGTTCTTCATAACTGACGGCGCCCTCGATATGCGGCTTGAAAATGCCGGCGGACGATCTTTTGGGAGCCTGCGTTACAGGCTCGTCAAAATCAGGGATCAGATCCGTATTATGGCCTCCCCGGGAAAAAACAGGTGTCTCTTCGGACATGGCCGCTTCCGTTTTTCTTTCAAAGAAAGGGAACTGCGGCATACGGTCCTTCAAATTCCTGCGGACAGGCGTATCAGAAATACGGGGCTGTTCCGCGGGCGTACGGTTTTCGGAAGAGTCCCGGACCGGCTGCTGCGTTTCGCGCCGCGCCGGTCTTTGAGCCCGTCTCTGCTGGTTCCTGTCTCTCAGGATCCATGAGCGGATCAGGGTCTTTTCGGTGATCAGCACGATGCAGATGATCATCAGGATCACAAGAAGGATGTACGCTCCGACCGTTCCGAACAGAGTTCCGAAGATCTTGGCGGGAATGCCGCCGAAGAATCCGCCTCCGGAATGATTGGCGCTGGCTTCCTTGTAATAATAGGAAAATGAATAATCTTTGGAAAAACCGGCAATCATCTGTATGAAGCCGAGAAGAGACCACACGAACAGAACGGCGGCGCAGGCCTTGATCGCGGCGCGCTGATTCCCGTAATTGCCTATACAGAACCAGACGATTCCGAAGATGATGAACGGCATCAGATATTCAAGAACGCCGAACAGTCCGAAAAAGAAGGAAACGATCTTCTTCCCGGCGATGCCGCCGAGTCCGAAATTGGCAATCAGAAGAAGCAGACAGAAAGCAAGCGTTGCAAGGATCCCGACCTGGATCGCAACGAAATTTCTCTCCTGCTGTTTTTTGGCGCCGACTTTTTTCGTCTGACGGCGCTGCGCGGGTTTGCTGTTCCTGCTTTGTGCCATTATTCCTCCTGCCGTTTATCAGTTATATACAAATTCGGAGGCCAGATCCTCCACCATGCCGGCGTACCGCGCAAGACATGCTTCACGGTCGTCCGCTTCAATATCGGAAATACACGGAGCCAGATATCTGTTCCAGATCTCCCGGTAGATCTCCTCGCTGCCCTCGCGCGCGTCGATCGATTTCACGATGCTCGGCGCCAGGTCGTAATAATGATCGATCATGCCCTTTCCCTCCGGAAGAGACGCCATATAGCCGTCCCTGAAATCCCGGAGCACGTTGAGCTCATAACAGTCGTCGTCTCTTCCGAGCGAAGAACAGACGGCCGTCGTAATATAACAGAAACGCCTGCGGAATCCGGACTGGATCGCCTCGAAATCGGATTTCTGGATCTTGTATTTCGGGAAAGTCTCATTCCAGCTGTCGATGACCTTATCGACGAGCTCGTCGCTGCTCTCATGCCGGAAAGCGGCTAACAGCGGATTAAAGAACGTCACGAGCGTCAGATTGTACTCGTACATCTTCTCGGCCTGCTTTGTCTTGCGCAGGGAATCGACGTTCTCCTTCGCGCGGCCGGCCAGTGACTGAGCGATCTCGTCGTTCCAGGCGGCGCCGTCTTCAGCCTTCTCCCAGAGATCATGATAAACAAAGAGCAGCTGCTCGTTCGCGCTCCGGAAATCCTCGAAAGCGTCCGCGTAGCGTTCACGGCGGAATTTCAGATTAAGATCCTTGAAATCCAGCAGAAGATTCTGGATCTTTTCAGATACCTCAAGATACTCGGGGCTTCTTTCCTGCATGATCATTCCTCCCAGTTCGTATAGACTTCCTGGACGTCGTCGTCCTCATCCAGCATGTCGAGCGTTTTCTGGATCGCGGCAATATCGCTTTCTTTCGTAAGAGTAACGTAAGTCTGAGGGATCATCGTCACTTCGGCGTCGGCCATGGGAATATTCTCTTCTTCCAGCTTCAGACGTACGGAAGAAAAATCTTCGGGCGCGGTCAGCACCGTGTAACTGTCTTCCTCATCCTGGAAATCTTCGGCTCCGGCGTCCAGTACGATCATCATCAGTTCATCCGGATCGCCCGTGTATTCATCCTTGCCGATCAGGATCTGGCCTTTCTTATCAAACATGAAGGACACGCAGCCCTGGGTGCCTACGTTGCCGTTTCCTTTCGTGAAGGCGTTCCGTACATTGGAAGCCGTCCGGTTCTTGTTATCGGTCAGGGCTTCGACGATGATCGCCGTACCGCCCGGTCCGTAGCCTTCATAAACGACGCGCTCGAAGTTATCGGCATTGCCGCTGCCGGCGGCTTTCTTGATCGCCTTGTCGATCGTGTCGTTAGGCATATTGTTCGATTTCGCCTTGGCGATCACGTCGCGCAGACGGCTGTTGTTATTCGGATCGGGACCGCCGCCTTCTTTTACCGCGACAGCCAGTTCCCTGCCGATCTTTGTAAAGATCTTGCCCCTGGCGGCGTCGTTCTTCTCTTTTTTCTGTTTGATATTCGCAAATTTTGAATGTCCGGACATGTCTTCCTCCTGAATCGCTTACTCTTTTTCGTTATCGGTTTCTTTTGCGGGCGCCGCAAGGACCTTGCGGATCGTGCGGTTCCCGACCTGCAGGATCTTGAACCTGTATCCCCCGTAGAAGATCTCTTCTTTTTCCTTCTCCTCCGGGATCCGGTCCAGTCTTGAGACGAGAAATCCGTTTAATGTTTCATTTTCGTCGTCGTTGAAGGATATTCCCAGCAGTTCCTCTATATCCTCCAGCGGCGTCAGTCCCTGTATGACAAATCCCTCTCCGGGAATCGGGATGATCTCCTTTTCCTCTTTGTCGTATTCGTCGAGAATGTTCCCTACGATCTCCTCAAGTATGTCTTCCATCGTCACGAGGCCGGACGTCTGTCCGTACTCGTCGATCCCGATCGCCATATGATTCTTTTCCGCCTGCATCTGCCGGAAAAGCCGGTAGATATCCCGTGTTTCCGGTATGAATACGGCCTGCCGTATCAGAGAAGTGATACGGGAGACAGGAACGTTTCGGTATTCCTCCCTGCGGTAGTAATTAAACGCGTCGCGGATATGTATCGTTCCGATGATCGTATCGATATCGCCCTCCGTTACGGGAAACTTGGAATTCGTCTGGTCGAGAATGAACGAAACGGCTTCATCCAGCGTCATGGAGGCGTCCAGCGTGACCATATTCTTCCTGTGCGTCATGATATCCTTGGCGTCTTTTTCATCCAGGGAAATGATGTTGCGGATCATTTCCGCCTCGGAATCCTCGAGGACTCCTTTTTCCGTCCCCTCGTCGACAAGCGACATGATCTCCTCTTCCGTCACCTCGTCAGGCGCGGTCCCGGAGAGCGCGTTTTTTATTTTTTTCCATAACGGAACGTCCATAATCGGTATCAACTCCTTGCTTTAAACGGAACATGCCGTATGTCAGTGTACGAAATAATCCAGTCTCTGTACGATCACGCCGTCCCGATAGAACGTCCGCGGGATCCGCTTGTTCAGGTCACAGACGACTTCATAGTGAAAACGTCCGGATAAAGCGGCGATCTCATCCACGGTGATCGATTCGTTCCCGTCTCTTCCGATGATCGTCGCGACGTCTCCGATGACCGTCTCAGGAATTTCCGTCACGTCGACCATGAACTGGTCCATGCATACGCGGCCGAGGATCGGCGCTTTTTTTCCATGGATCAGGACGTGGCCTTTTCCGGAAAGCGTCCGGGGATATCCGTCGCCGTAACCTACGGGGATCGTCGCGATCTTCGTCGTGCGCTGTGTAACAAAGGTCCCGCCGTAGCTCACAGGATTCCCCGCCGGAACGTCCTTGACAAATATTACCTTGCTCTTAAGTGAAAGGACAGGCTCAAGCCTTACCCTGTCGCGGTATACCTCCTCGCCGGAATACATGCCGTACATGGAGATCCCGGCCCTGACGACGTCGAACGACGATTCCGGAAGATTGATGATGCCGGAACTGTTTGCCATATGACGGCAGGCGACCGTTATGCCCCGTTCTTCAAGCCGATTCCGGAATGATTCGAATTTTTCCATCTGAAGAAGCGTGGCGGCCGGATCAAATTCGTCGGATCTGGCGAAATGCGTGAACATTCCCTCAAGATTGATCCCGGGCAGGGCCGCGATCTCCTCAACGACCCCGATATCATCGGTCCCGTAACCGAAGCCGAGCCTCGACATGCCCGTATCGACCGAAATATGGATGTTCACCTTCTTATGGCGCCTTACAGCCTCCGCAGAGAGCATCTGCGCCGTTTCCAGGGTAAAAACATTATTCGTCAGACCGTAGGCGACGCTTTTTCCGATCTCTTTCGGGAACGTCGCCCCGAGGATCAGTATCGGCTTCTGTATGCCTTCACGGCGGAGCGAAACGCCTTCCTCCACCGTCGCCACTCCGAACCCCCAGATGCAGGGCATCGTTTCCAGACAGTCGGCGATCGGACCTGCTCCGTGGCCGTAGGCGTCGGTCTTGACGACGGCCATGATCCGGCTGCTGTCGGGGATATTGGCTTTCATTTCCGTTATATTATGCATCAATGCGTCCAGATCGATCTGGATCTCGGCGCGGTCGTAGTACAGTCCCATGCTATTTTTCTTTTATCTTTCTGTAAGTCTTTCCGATCAGGTCAGCAAGTTCCAGAGCCATAACGTAATCCTCGCCGCTGTCGTCTTCCGCTTTTTTGCCGGCTTTCCCGTGCAGATAGGCTCCGGCGCAGGCCGCGTCGTAGCAGGAAAGGCCTTTTGCGAGAAGGGCGCCGATCGTTCCGGCCAGAACGTCGCCGGAACCGGCCTTTGCAAGCGATACGGATCCCGTCGTATTGACGCAGATATCATGGTTCCTGGCTCCGATCAGGGTCCTTGCGTCCTTCAGCACGCAGACGATATCCGTATGCGCGAGAAAACGCATCAGGACGCCGATCATATCGGAACGGATCTCGGATATGCCGCATCCGGAAAGCCTGGCCATCTCTCCCGTATGAGGGGTGATCACGGTCTGCTCCCGTGAAAGCGCCGCCGCAAACAGGTCGTCGCAAACGGACATCAGGTTCAGGGCGTCCGCGTCGATCAGCAGAGGTTTTTCATATGACGACAGAACATGCCGCAGTATGGCTTCCGAGGAATCTTCCATGCCAAGTCCGGGACCGATCACGGCCGCATCGGATTTTTCAAGCAGTCCGTCCAGTTCCTCCGTGCTCTGCATCTTTTCATCATAACATACAAGAACGGCTTCGGGAATAAGCTTCTGTAGGATCTCGCGGTTGCATTCCGGCGAATAGATCGTTACATATCCGCAGCCGCACCGGTACGCGGCTCTTGCGGCAAACGCCGCCGGGCCGGCCATGTTCCGGCTGCCGGCGATCACCAGGAGTTTTCCCTGCCCTCCCTTTGACGCGGACGCCTTTCTGGAAGGAAGGATGCGCATATCCTTTTTCCTCCAGCCGCAGATCGCAGGCGAAAGCGCGGACGGGTCAGACTGGATCCCTATCCCGACGACTTTTAACTGTCCGCAGTACGACGCTCCGGGATACAGCCACTGTCCGGTCTTTGAATACGCGAACGTAACGGTCAGATCGGCGCGAAACGCCGTACCGTGGATCTGCCCCGTCGTTCCGTTCACTCCGGACGGAATGTCGACGGCAATACGAAAGGCATTCATCCCGTTGGCTTTTCCGATCAGCCCCAGATACGGTTCCTGAACGTCTCTGGAAAGACCGATCCCGAAAAGCGCGTCGACGACGACCTCATAGTCGGTATCCGGTATATCCTGAAGAAATACGGCCTGCCGCTGCGCAAGCTGTTTCCGCTGGTATTCGACTTCTTCCGTAAAATCACCCTCCCTGCCGGTCGAAACGATATCGACGCGTTCATAACCGGCGTCGATCAGAAGCCTTGCGCAGGCGTATCCGTCGCCTCCGTTGTTTCCGGGACCGCAGAGGATCAGCACGGCGTCTTTTTCTTTCGCTTTTTTTCGGACGGCTTCAAAAACGGCCGTCGCAGCCCTTTCCATCAGCTCGACGGAAGGGATATGCAGCTCATCTATCGTATAGCGGTCGGCTTCTTTCATTTGAAAAGCGGTAAGAATTCGTTTCATGTTCAGTCCCCGTATAGAATCATGTTGTCAGTTATGCGCGTCCGCCTCTGCCGATTCGCAGACGGCAAAGGCCAGCGCAAGCGTATCGGTATTGCTGATGGAGATCAGCACCCGGCCGATTCCTTCATCTCCGGCTTTCTGCTTCGCGCTGCCGTTAAGCTCAACGTAAGGAGCTCCTTTATCATCCCGCAAGATTTCGATCTGTGACGGATGAATACCGGAAAAACCGCATCCGAACGCTTTTGCGACGGCTTCCTTCGCGGCAAAATTATCTGCGGCGCGGGTCAGATCTGTCCCGATCATACCGCGTTCGCGTTCCGAAAAGATCCTGCTGAAGAACGAGTCCGCTTCGCAGGCTTTTCTTACCCTTTCGATCTCAATAATATCCGTACCGACGCCCCTGATCATTTCCGTTCCCCGTTATTCCAGCTCGCTGAGTTTATACGAAAGCTTCATCAGGCTGTCGGAAAGATGAACGTTCTCGACCACGATGTCGTCGGGAAGATGCAGGTCGAAATGGGCGAAATTCCAGACAGCCCGGATCCCGCAGGAAACGACCTTGTCAGCGACCTCCCTCGCGGCGTTCTTCGGTACGGTCAGGGCGACGATCGATACGCCGCCGTCCTTAAGGACCTGTTCAAGATCCTGAATGCTGCTGACCGTGATCCCGGCGATCCTGGTTCCGATCACTTCCGGACGGTTGTCGAACATGGCAGTGACATGAAATCCCCTTTTCTCAAAATCACGGGAATTCGCGAGCGCCCTTCCGAGATTGCCCGCGCCGATGATCGCGATATTGTGGTCATGATCCAGACCGAGGATCCTGCCGATCTCGGCATGGAGGTTTTCCACGTTATAGCCGTATCCCTGCTGGCCGAACCCTCCGAAATTATTGAAATCCTGACGGATCTGGGAGGCGGTCGTCTGCATTCTTTTGCTGAGGGCTTCGGAAGATATACGTTCGGTACCTTCCCTCAG
>JAEEGL015160641.1_pt1 | contig 10432 bp, 14 predicted proteins | sample 9134231 | NCBI WGS metagenome assembly JAEEGL01 (sample SAMN16246548, study PRJNA631951) | gut metagenome | biome: gut microbiome; feature: rumen; material: fiber-attached | host: Bos | place: Iran: Karaj | collected 2018-10 | reverse complement strand
TATATCTTAATTGTTATGTGGGTATTTAGCGCTGTTCCAGAAAAAATGGTTATGGTATTTGCAATGGTATTCGGTGCACATTTGTTGCCATATTCATGGCTCTATCTTTCTAAGGCTTACATTATTTTTGCAGTTGCAATACCTGCGATTTCACTTATATTTGGTGTCATATTTAATGCTACAGTAGTGGCATTATCAGTATGCTTATGTGAAGTGGTATTTCTATTGATTTTAGTTTATGAAGTGAAAAAACTATAAGACATATTCAATATAGATAAAGATAAAATAATGATATCGATTGAAGAAATCCCAGTAGAAAATATAAATGAATTCTGCCATGAACATAGAGGAAATGACAAAGACGAATATGACATGCAGCTTTTTATAAAGAGGTAGTTTATACTTTATGTGATAGAAATAATGAGGAGAATAGGACACATGAAAAAGATAAAACTAATCAATGAGGACTACCAGGGTCATGTGGATATAATGAGACATGCCGGCAGAGGTATTGTGATAAAGGATGGCAAAATTCTTTTAAGTTATGTAGAGAAATGTGATAACTATATGCTTCCAGGTGGAGGAGTTGAAGGGGATGAATCACTAGAAGAATGTTGTGCCCGGGAATTACTTGAAGAAACAGGAATTGTTGTAAAACCTAAAGATTACTACTTAGAAATAGAAGAATTATTTGATGTTTGGCAGCATTTTAATCACTACTTTATCTGCGAGTTTGTAGAGGATACAGGAGTGCTTGATCTTACAGAAGCTGAAAAGAACGCAAATTACAAGCATGTATGGCTTCCTGTTGATGAGGCTAAAGAGATTTTTGGTGAGTATGAGAAGTACCACCATACTGATATTGCACTTTATGGCCTTTACCGCAGGGAGTATGAAGCTTTAAAAGCGTTAGATTTGTAGAAAATGGTAAAGACGAATATGACATGCAGCTTTTTATAAAGCGGTAGGAGGGCAACATGATTAAGACAGTAGCTATTGTAAGTTTATCATCGGGAACTATTGGCGAAGATTTCGTTAAGCATGAGGTGGATCTTGGTTTGAAAAGACTCCAGGATTATGGTCTGAATGTAAAGCTGATGCCTCATGCTATGGCGGGAATTGAGTATGTAAAGAATCATCCAAAGGAGAGGGCTGAGGATTTACTTGCCGCTTTAAAAGATGACTCTGTTGATATGATTCTTTGTGCTATAGGTGGAGATGACACATATCGTCTTTTACCATATCTATTTGAAAATGATGAGTTGAAAAATGCCATTAACAAGAAGATATTCTTAGGATTTTCAGATACAACCATGAATCATTTCATGCTTCATAAGGTTGGTTTTAGTACCTTTTACGGTCAGTCATTCTTAGCAGATGTTTGTGAAATGGATAAGCATATGCTTCCATACACAGCAAAGTATTTTGAAGAGCTGTTAAAGACGGGCACTATTAAGGAAATTACTCCAAGCGATGTCTGGTATGAGGAGAGAACAGACTGGTCGCCAGCTGCTTTAGGAACTGCTAAAAATTCTCACAAGAATAACGGCTTCGAATTGCTTCAGGGACCTAACACTTTTAGTGGAAAGATTCTAGGAGGTTGCCTTGAATCTATCTTTGATATCTTCGATAATACAAGGTATGAGGACACGGTTTCTCTTTGTGAAAAGTATAAGCTCTTCCCTGATTTAGAGGATTGGAAAGGCAAAATCTTACTTCTCGAAACAAGTGAGGAGCAGCCTTCTCCAGAGCACTATAGAGAAATGTTGTTAACACTGAAAAATACAGGGATATTTGAGGTTATTTCTGGTGTTTTATGTGGAAAACCTATGGATGAAAAATACTTCGTTGAGTATAAGCAGATAATTTGTGAGGTAGTAGATAATCCAAGCCTGCCAATAGTTGCTAATGTAAATATTGGTCATGCCACACCTAGATGCATCATACCATTTGGTGTGGATGCATCTGTTGATGCAGAAAAGCAGGTCATTAGATTTTAGAAATCAGAGGTAATTATGGTTACAATAATTACAGGTGCATCTCATGTGGGGAAAACTGTCTTGGCACAGAGGATGCTTGAAAAGTATAAATATCCATATGTATCAATCGATCATTTGAAAATGGGATTGATTAGAAGCGGGAACACAGAGCTAACACCAGAGGATGATGAACAGCTTGTAGGATATCTATGGCCTATTGTCAGGGAGATGATTAAGACTGCTATAGAGAACAAGCAGAATCTTATCATTGAAGGCTGCTATATTCCTTATGATTGGCGAAAGGATTTTGATGAGCAGTATTTGCAGGAGATTGCATTTATATGCCTAGCCATGACAGCTGAGTACATAGATTCTCATTTTGCTGAGATAAAATCACATGCTTCTGATATAGAAAACAGGCTGGATGATAGTGATTGCACTATTGAAAGACTTAAGGCTGATAATAGACAGGGGATTTCAGGATACCAGAACGCTGGGGAGAAAGTAAATTTAATTGAAAAAAATTATGAGGATGTAATAGAACATTTACTTCAGTAAAGATATTTAATTATGCCAGAATATAGGAACAGGGCGATTACGGAAAAATTAAGTAATATATAAGATTATTACGTAGATTTTTAGGAGAGAAAAGAGTTTTTATGAGTATAATTACGGAAGAATTATTGGTTATTATGAATTTTGCCGTAGGTAACCTATAAGAATTGCATCTAAAACTAGAATAGTCTACGGTAAAAATATGGAAGAAATGTATTTATTCCGTAAATAGAGTATAAGCAAGAATAATCACTACGGTATTTATAGTAGATTACTAGGATTTACCGTAAATGATGAATAAATATCATAATAATTCCTATAGGAGAAAAATATGAACCAAAAAGAAAGAATGCTTGCGAATCTTCCATATAAGGCATGGCTTGATGGACTCAGTGAAGAGCGCATGGAAAATAAAAAGAAGATATATAAGTATAATAATCTGGAGCCTGATAAGCAGGAGTAGAAGGATAAGCTTATAAAGGAAATCCTGGGTAAGACAGGCGAATCTATCAATATAGAGACACCTTTTCACTGTGATTATGGCTACAACATCGAGGTTGGAGAGAACTTCTTTGCCAATTATAACCTGGTGATTCTTGATGTGGGAAAAGTGAAGATTGGAGACAACGCGCAGATTGCTCCAAACGTTGCCATCTATACAGCAGGGCACCCTATTCACCCTGACTCTAGAAATTCGGGCTATGAGTATGGCATAGATATTACTATTGGAGATAATGTGTGGATTGGTGGTAATACCTGCATTATGCCAGGAGTGACTATAGGTAATAATGTGGTCATTGGAGGCGGAAGTGTCGTAAACAAAGATCTTCCAGATAATGTTATTGCAGTGGGAAATCCTTGTAAGGTAGTGAGGGAAATCACAGAAGCTGACAGGGATTATTATTACAAAGATAGAAAGTTTGATGTAGACGACTATATCGTATAAACGAAGTAAATGGAAAATAAGAACCTACTTAAAAATAAAATAGTGGTATGCTTCTTGGCAATTGTATGTTGTCTGCTTTGGGGCAGCGCATTTCCAAGCATAAAAATAGGTTACAGGCTTTTTGAGATAGATGCCAGCGACAGTATGTCGCAGATTCTTTTTGCTGGAATTAGATTTTTCCTGGCAGGAATACTTGCTATTATTTTTGGCAGTCTTCTTCAGAAAAAGGTTTTGTATCCAAAGAAAGAATCATGGCGAATGGTATGCACACTCAGTTTGTTCCAGACCATTCTACAGTATTTCTTTTTCTACATGGGATTGGCCCACGCGTCAGGTGTGAAATCATCTATTATCAATGGCATGAGCACCTTTTTCGCAATCCTTCTAGCTTCTCTTGTAAGAAAGCAGGAGCGATTAACTACCAACAAAGTGGTAGGCTGCGTGCTTGGAGCTGTAGGTGTAATAATAGTAAGCCTTGCTGGTGGAAGCATAGGTGAGGGTTTTGCAATCAATGGCGAGGGATTTATCCTTGTGGCATCGGTTTCATATGCCATTTCATCAGTGCTTATCAAGGAGTATTCCATCAAAGAAAACCCAGTAACCTTAAGTGGTTATCAGTTCATAATTGGTGGCGTTGTTATGATGATGGTAGGATTATTGGCAGGTGGTAGACTTCACATGACATCCCTGCTAGGCATTCCACTTATCATTTATATGGCGCTGATTTCATCTGTAGCATATTCAATTTGGGGCGTGCTGTTAAAGTACAATCCAGTATCGTCGGTTACAATATACGGATTTACGAATCCAATTTTTGGTGCATTGCTTTCAGCTATACTTTTGTCAGAGTGGAAGACAATTACAGCTCAGTATTTGGTGGCGCTGGTACTTGTAAGCCTTGGAATATATATTGTAAACAGGGTAAATGATTAATGTTATAGTATTGATAAATATAAAGACATAATTAAGGGGGATTTTAGTGAATTATTTTGTAGAGGGGTTGCAAGGAAGTGGTAAGAGCACACTTGTAAAAAGACTTTCAGAAAAGCATCCAAATTATACAGCTATACACGAGGGAGATTACTCTCCAGTGGAGCTTGCTTGGTGCGCTTATGTTGATAGAGAAACATATAAACAGATTCTTGAAAAGTACAAAGATATTCGTGATGAGATTGAAAAGAAATCTTTTGCAGAGGATTACCATATGATTATCTGCTATACAAAGATTCTTACAGATATTCCCGGATTTCATAAGGACCTTGAAAAGTATGAGATTTACAATGGAAATCTAGACTCGGAAACATTTAGAGATATTGTCTTGAGACGATTTAAAAATTGGCAGGGAGATAATAATATCTTTGAATGTTCAATCTTCCAAAATATTATCGAGGATATGATTCTCTTTCAAAAATGCAGCGATGAAGAGATTGTCGATTTTTACAAGCAGATAAAAGAAGTTCTTGCTGACAAGCCATATGAGATAGTGTATCTTCAGGCCGATGATATCAAATCAAATATTGATATAATAAGAAAAGAAAGATCTGATGATCAGGGCAACGAAATGTGGTTTCCGCTGATGTTAGGATACTTTGATAATTCACCATATGCACTTGAAAAAGGGGTGAAAGGAACTGAGGCTTTGTTGGAACATTTTAAGCACAGACAGGAATTGGAACTTCGTATATGCGAAGAACTATTTACTGAAAGAAATATAGTGCTTAGGTCGAAAAATTACAAAATATGACTTCTTGTGGGCTACTTAAGGAAAAAGCCCACAAGAAGTCATGCTTTTAGAAGCACTTGAAGGAGAAAAGAAATGGAAACATGGTACTACACAGTTGTAAGCATAGATGGGGATTATGCAAATCTCAAAAGAACCGATATTGAATCAGATGAGCTCAAGCTTGTAGCCAGAGCACTTCTTCCAGCAGATATTGAAGAAGGAACTAATCTTAAGTATGAACTAATGCAGTATTTTATTGTTTAATAATCAGCCTATTATTGGCAAAAAAGGAGGTCTTTATGAATAGTTTAGATAGTAGAATTAAACTTAATAACAATACATCTATTCCTTGCTTAGGTTATGGAACTTACAAAATCAAAGACTTGGATGAGGCATATAATTCAGTGAAGTCTGCCCTTGATGCAGGCTATCGACATATCGATACAGCTGCATTTTATGAGAACGAGAAGCCTGTGGGAAAAGCAATAAATGATTATCTAAACTCTCACGAACTAAGACGAGAGGATATTTTTGTTACCAGCAAAGCATGGAAGACAGAGCTTGGATATGAGAAGACATTAAAAGCTTTTGAAAAGACAATGAAGGAAATCGAATTAGATTATCTAGATTTGTATCTTGTTCATTGGCCTGCCTCATATGCTTTTGATGATGATTGGGAAAACACTAATCGTGCTACCTGGAAGGCAATGACAGAAATCTATAAGTCTGGCAGAGTAAGAGCTATCGGTGTGTCAAATTTCCTTACACATCATCTTGATACTATCATTGATATGGAAGTAATGCCTGCGGTAAATCAGATAGAAATCAACCCTGGATTTCTTCAAAAGGATACAGTGGACTACTGTCAGAACAAAGGCATTTTAGTTGAGGCTTGGAGCCCACTTGGAAGAGGAAAATCGCTGAATCATCCTGTGCTGGAAAAACTTGCAGCTAAGTATGGTAAGACAGTAGCACAGATAATCTTGCGCTGGGAAATGCAGCATGATATTGTGCCACTTCCAAAATCTACTACACCGTCACGAATAGTAGAGAATTCTAAAGTTTTCGATTTTGAACTCAGCCCAGAGGATATGGCTGTTATCGATGCAATTGAACCTTACGGAAACAGTGGTCATGGACCAGATGATAAGTAGAAGATTGATATGGAAAATTTATTAACTCATATAAAAAATATTATTGGAATCATAGTTAAGTATCTAAAGTACTCTATTATTGATGGCATCATTATCGGAGCAGCAAATTTCGTTTTTATGTACTTTATGGAAATGCCTTGGAAGATTGCTATTTCCATTTTGATGGGAGTCACTAATCTTGTGCCTAATTTCGGACCAGTTGTGGGCGCTATAATTGGTGGAGTTGTACTGGCGATTTCTGATGTTAAGCAGGCACTGTGGTTCCTTGGTTTTACGGTGGTTCTTCAGATAATCGATGGCTTATTCATCAAGCCTAAGTTGTTTGGAGACAGCTTTGGAATCTCTGGCGTGTTTATGCTTATAGCTATGATAGTTGGCGGCGGTTTGTTTGGCATTTTCGGAATGATTTTTATTGTTCCAGTAGTTGCCATAGCAAAATATTTGATAAAGGATGTTTTGCTGCCTAATAATAACAAAAAGGATTAGGTTTAAATATTAGTTTTGCTAGAAGAAAAGGGAAATTGATTTGATATTGTGGGCACTTGCTACATTTGTAGCATTCTTTATAAAAGGTCTTTGTGGATTCGCAAATACGTTAGTTTTTACAACTATCCTGGGATTTGGCGAGGCCAATGTAAATATTTCTCCAGTGGAGCTATTACTCGGCTTCCCATCTAATCTCATATTGGTTTTTAAAAATCGAAAGCAGCTAAATAAAAGAGTATTTATTCCACTGGCATTGCTGGTCTTAGCAGGAAGCATACCAGGAGCAATTCTTTTGAAGAATGCAGATGTTAGAGCTCTAAAGATTTTCTTTGGAATTGTTGTGGTGCTGATTGCAGTTGAAATGTTTTTTCGCGAGTATCAGTTGATAAAAGCCAGAAAATCTAAACTTTTATTGGGGATAATTGGGGTGTTATCAGGCCTGCTGTGTGGATTGTTTGGAATAGGTGCGTTACTTGCCGCCTATGTGGGAAGAGTTACAGAATCAAGCACAGAATTTAAGGCAAATATCAGTGCAGTTTTTATAGTAGAGAATATATTTAGAATTGTTGTCTACAGTCTGGTTGGAGTAATTACTTTAGAGCCTTTACGACAGGCTGCTATGTTGCTTCCAGTGATGCTTATAGGCTTGTTCGCAGGAATGAAAAGCTCAGAAGTGTTAGATGAAAAAGTGGTAAAGAAACTTGTAATTATTCTTTTGGCTATATCTGGCGCTGTGCTGGTGTTTAGAAATTTGTAGGGAGGATTTCTCAGTGGTTGATACTACAAAATATATAGTGACTGAAGTAAATGAGGACAATGTGGAAGATGCCGCCAGAATCCATTCTATTTCTTGGCAGAAATCGCACCGCAGTTTTTGTAATGAAGAGTTTATTGCGATGCATGATGTTAAGCATCAGAAAGAATATATAGAAAAGAAGATAGCTGATGGCAGTAAGTTTTATATGCTGATGGATGATGAACCGGTGGCTGTTGTTTCAGTGACAGGAAGTCTGATAGAAGACCTATATGTTTTACCTGAGTTACAGAATAAAGGCTATGGAAGTCAGCTTTTGTATTATGTTATTTCTAAGATTCAAAAGGCGGGGCTTGCTCCAACCTTGTGGATTCTAGAAAACAATGATGGCGCAGAGAGACTGTATAGAAGAAATGGTTTTGTTCCATCAGGTAATGTAAATCAAATCACAGACAAATTAGATGAGATAGAGTTTGTGTTGAAATAAAAGACAATCTATTGAAAGAATCATTTGATTGTTGAGTGATTACGGAAAAAATCATTGAGTTGAAGTTTTTTTACGTAGGGCAAATTGGTAGATTTAACTCTTTTACGGAAATATTATTGATAGACTTCATATTTTACGTAGCAAATATTTAAATTTGTTATTGAAAGTGAGGATACTTACGGAAAATGGTTTGTTCATAGTGAGATTTTCCGTAATTTATAGACTTAGTATATGCTTTAGTAGCCTATTATTAAGAATGAACTACGTAAAAAGTAAGTGTTATAGCTGTCCTTTCCGTAAATTGGTAATTATAATTTTTTCAACTACGTAAAAATGAAACAGTAATCAAGAAAATTCCGTAAACGCCGTGGAGGAGAAAAATATGGAAGTTGGATTAGCAGCCTGCTCGAATGGGCATAATAAAGAATGGGCACCTCAGGTGGATGAGCTGGTGCAGGTACTGAATGACATGGGAGTGCAGACTGCACTTGCAGAGCACATAGTGGCTACTAAAGATGAGTTCAGCGGCACAGATGAGGAGAGAGCCTCAGACCTGATGAGCTTTTATAAGGATGATTCTATAGATGCTATTTATGATATATCAGGTGGTGATTTGGCTAATGGAGTTTTGAAGTATCTTGATTTTGATATTATAGCAAATTCCAATAAGATCTTTTGGGGCTACAGTGATTTGACAACAGTAATCAATGCAATCTATACCATGACAGGAAAGTCATCTGTCCTCTACCAAGTAAAGAACATGGTGTATTCTGAGGCAGAATTGCAGCAGGAGAGATTCAGGAATTATCTGGCTGGAACCACAGAAGAATTATTCAACCTCCAATACAAATTCCTCCAAGGCACCCAAATGAAAGGCGTAGTTGTAGGTGGAAACATCAGATGTTTCACAAAGCTTGCAGGAACAAAATACTGGCCTGACCTAAAAGGAAAAATCCTATTATTGGAAGCCTATGGCGGAGGTTCAGGACAGATAGCTACTTTGTTCAATCAGTTGGAGCAGATAGGAGTTTTTGAGCAGGTGGCTGGAGTATTGCTTGGTACCTTTACCAGCTACGAGAAGGCAAATCTTGAATACTCAGTTTATGATCTTTTGAAAATGCATATAAGTGATACTCTTCCAGTGGTCATGACAAAAGAGATAGGCCATGGTCACGATTCCAAAGCAATTGTCATTGGAAAGGAAATGGAGTTTATCGCAAAATAACAGACCCGTCACAGGTGCGCACATAATGTCGGGAACAGAAAACCACCCGAGACTATACTAAAGGAGCAATGTGAGAGAAACAAAGAGAGGTAATGAATAGTGCAAAGTTGGGTGGAAGAATTTCAGGAATCAATCAATTTCATAGAGGAGAATCTGGCCAGTCCTTTGGAGATTGAAGATATCGCTGGAGTTGCTGCATTGTCATCTTTCTACTATCAGAGAATCTTTGGCGCAATGTGTGGAATGTCAGTTGGTGAGTATATCAGAGCCAGACGAATGACCTTAGCAGCGCAGGAGCTATCAAGCACTGATGCAAAGGTAATTGATGTGGCTTTGAAATATGGGTATGATTCACCGGACAGTTTTGCTAAAGCATTCCAACGCTTTCATGGAATTGCTCCATCGAAGGCCAGAGAGCCAGGAGCACCTCTCAAATCATTTGCTCCATTGCATATAAAAATATCTTTGGAGGGCGGTAAAATGTTAGATTATCGAATTGTTGAAAAGGCACAGTTTACAGTTATGGGAGTTAAGCGCGGATTTAACTCAGATTCAAGCTATCAGGAGATCCCAAAGTTTTGGGATGAGTGGATGGTAGATACAAAGGGACTTAAGGGCAGATTCGGAGTTTGCCTTGATATGGATGGCAAGGACTTTGATTATTGGATTGCTGACGAGTACAAGCCATGGCATGACGTTCCAGAAGGATGCGCTACTACAGTTATTCCGGCAGGTCTTTGGGCAGAGTTTAAGTGTGTTGGGAAGCTTCCAGAAAGCTTGCAGAGTGTGAATACTCAGATTTGGTCTGAATGGCTTCCAACTCTTAAGGGATATGAGCTGGCAGGCAATTATTCACTTGAGGTGTATTGCCCACCTACAGAAAAACCAGAGGATACTGTAAGCTACATCTGGATTCCATTAAAGAAGACAAATTAAGAGATTTTTAGGTAAGCCTAGATAAAACAAGGAGCAACCGCAAGGTCAATGTCATTAAGTTAACATTGCAGTGGAGACTAAAATAACGAAAACGAGATTGGAGCTATAAACTTCAATCTCGTTTTTTCATTTTTAAGCATAATAAATAGACAGATGATAAATCTGCCAGCAGAGCGTTTTTAAATTA
>JAEEGL014945754.1_pt1 | contig 10432 bp, 8 predicted proteins | sample 9134231 | NCBI WGS metagenome assembly JAEEGL01 (sample SAMN16246548, study PRJNA631951) | gut metagenome | biome: gut microbiome; feature: rumen; material: fiber-attached | host: Bos | place: Iran: Karaj | collected 2018-10 | reverse complement strand
GCCTGCGACCTGAAAGAAGGTATCGACTTTCGCTCTTTATATCTTACGGGGCTGTATCGCTTCACGCTTTCGCATTGCGGCTCTTGTACTCCACTGCCTACGCTTAAACCTCACCTCGCGGCTCTGGCTCCAAGGCTGTGTGCCGGCTGCTTGCTGGGCTTTACCGGACGCGGACTTTCACCGCGCTGTATTGTTTGCACCGAACCGGCGCACCCTTCTCCTATATTATACCACATAAATGCGAAAAAGCCCAGCTTTCGCCGGACTTTTTCGACAGTCTGAGACCGGCAAAATTATTGTCGGTCTTATCTGCATTATAGCATCATTCTGTTCATTTGTCAGCCATGCAGACGGTCACCGTAATAGATCACAAGAATACGATGTCAGAATAAAAGCCTGATGATTTCAATCTAAGCGCGTGTTTTATGAATGACTGATTGCAGAAACAGTGTCATCGGCCAAATCTATATAAATACTTCCCTGTCAATATCTTTATGCGGTCAACACGCAGATCAAGAGCAGCATGATTTTGCTCATGCTGCTCTTATCATTTTATGTGATTGATTGGGAGCGTTAAGCCACTAAATTCAATTATATCGTAATTGCGTCTGCGGAAACAATCTGAATTATAAATATCTCAGGACGCCGCCGGAAATCTTTAGGTCAACGGCTTTCGTCACTGCCGGCAAAAACGCCATAGTATCTCTGACTGCACCTCAGAAATACTATGGCGTAAATCTTATGTATCAGCGTCACCGCTGCACCGTCCGAATCTTATGATACCGCTTTTGCACCGGACGCGCGCCGTGCAGCCTTCCGTGCAAGCCGCTTCTCCTGTCGCTGCCGCTTGCAGGCAGGCTTCCATGCGTCATACGCCGCACAGTAGACCTGATATACGCGGTCAGCCGCTTCACCGTCGCAGCGCTCGGCATAGACCGCCGACTCAAATCCGCTGCACAGCTCGCTCAGATCAACCTGCAAAAACGCCGACTGCTTTTCGCAGAGTGTCCGTGCGGTTTCCGACGGATCCGCCCCCCACTGCTTCCGCAGTCTTGCGAAGGCTTCCGTCACGGCTTCCGCATCGCGTTTTCTGCGGAATTTTCTGCGGAACAGCTTTTCCGTCAGCAGCGGCAGAATCCATTTCAGCAGTACAATCAGCACCAGCGCAACACAGAACAGAATCAGACCGGAATATTGCAGTGTCGCAAGCACATTGACCTTGGAACGTGTCTGCTCTACGATATTGCCCGAGGTCGGGTCCAGCATCATCCAGCCGTAGCCTGCGATGTATACATTTACAAACGCATGTCCGTGATCGGTCGTGATCGCAAAATCGCGTCTGCCGCCGATGATATTCCGGTTATCCGGCTCGCTCATGGAGTAGCCCTCGGCATAGCGGGTCGGCAGACCGACAGCGCGGCACATCTCCGTCATGGCGCTTGCAAACTGCACACAAACGCCGATTTTCCTGTCAAAAAGGAAGGTCTCGACATTGTCCGAATCAGTCTTGCGGAAATCACGCGAATAGATGAAATCATCATTATACCGCAGATAATCGCGGATTGCCATTGCCTTGTCAAAATCCGATGTCATCCCCTGTGTCAGGTCCTCTGCAAGCTGCCGGACTCGCTCCGGCGTTTGGCTTTCCGCCTCACAGCTCATCGCATAAGCATCCGCTTCACAGCAGGCATCCAGCGCATCCTGCAAAACATTATGCGAAGGGTCTGCGTCCTGCGTCCGGTTCACGGCTTCCGTCAGGATTGTATGCCAGCTTTCGGCATTCTGCGTTTTCAGGAGCGTATCGACCGCAGGCTCCGTCCGGTACCGGTCGCTGAGAAAATTGACCTCATAGCGCTCGCCGATGAACATGGTGCCCGAATACCGGAACATCACATTGCTGCTGTTCATATGCATATCAATATTATCATCCAGATAGTTCTGCGCATGTGATTTCCGCACATGCAGCGGCACCGGAAAGACGCTGAATTTACCGTAGGTCGCAGATTCCACAAGCAAATCCGTATAATACTGCTCTGCATCCGGCTGCGGCTGCGCAGCAAATGCCTGCAAGCCGCAGGTCTCCGCAAATTCCGGATCGGCTTTCGCAAGCGCATACAGCGCACCGATCACCTGATCGGGATCAGCCGTTTCCGCAACGGTACGGAACCCGTCACGCATGACATAGCGTTTATCGTTTGCGTCCGGTCTGCCGTCATACTCCGAGGCAAGCCAGATATCCGCATCGTAATCGTAATTGCTGAACGTCCGGAACTGCAAATTCAGCGGCTCCTTGCAGTCGGCATAGAACAGTGAGCGCGAATAATTCGTCATCTCAAAATTGGTGCCGTCCGAGCTGTTTGCAAAGGCGCTGATCGCATCCATGAGGACATCCGAGAGCGCCGAGAAATCGAGCAGCGAGTCGAAGAGGGTACGGTCGGCTTCGACCTCCGGCTTCGGAATCACCAGCACGAGAATGGTCGCGGCAGCCATGAAGATACCGGTCGCATTGAAGAATGCACCGTCCAGCAGCTCCGGTTTGACCTTAGCATACGCCGATTTTTTATTCGGCATGGAGAGCCTGCTGACGGTATCCGGCTCATATTTCTGTACGACCGCGGCATCCTCGCCGTGTGCCTGCCGGCAGTAGATCATAACGGCAAAATAGCAGACGAGCAGAATGATGATCGAGAGCACCGGCATCGTTTCATTTTCCTTCGCGTAAATCGCAAACGGAAAGATCATCACAACAAAGGACATCAGCACACGGTAGCGAACCAGCGTGAAATAGTAGGCAGTCGTTGCGATGAACATGGAAAACAGCGTAAACAGTGCCAGCGTATAGCCGAGATATTCCGTCGAGAGCCGCTGCATCTGTTCGCTCAGGATGATGCTGTCTGCGGCATCATAGCTTCCCGTCGTCAGAACGGACTGCGGCGTCAGAAACCAGACCAGAAAATTGAGCTGCTTGCTCGGGTCGGACGGCGCAAAGGGTACCGTCTCCAAGCCGAGGTGAATCAACCCGAACGCTGCCGCCACAAAGACGGCACCTGTCATGACATATGCAATGCCGCCGAGCAGCGGATGCTTCTTGACATAATCAAACAGCCTGAACAGAAGCGACTGAATCACCAGCGAAAGGATGATCCAGAGCCATGTCAGCTTCGGCGCATAGTGATAGAAGATTCCGGCGATGATCGTCACGGAAAAGAGCAGCGGAATCTGTTTCGGCTGAATCAGCCGCCGCAGAAACGGATGCTCCTGCAAAAAATTCTCTGTTTTCAATATTTTCACCAGATTTCTGTACGGTACTGAAACGGCGCATCAGACCTCTCCGCCTGCCTGTACCAGACGGCGGTCCTGCGTCACGAGCCAGAGCGAGCCGTTCTTCGGCACCGCGCTGCATTCGGCATCCTGCTCCGGCACGACCAGATACAGCAGCGCCGGAAACGCCTCCAGCACAGAGGCAGTCTCCGCACCGGCATTCGCCGTGAAATAGAGCAGTACACTGCCTGCCTCCTGCATCAGCGCAGGCGGCAGCGGCGGAAGCGCACCGAGCTCCTCCGCAGCGCGGAAGCCGCCGCGCAGCAGATTCACAGACTCGACAGCAAGCTGTTCGCCGTCATCAATCGCCAGACTGCTCCATTCCCCTGCGGCATCCGGATAGCAGAGCTTACAGGGATAGCCGTAGCGTGCGCAGAGCATCAGAAAGCCCAGCGCCGTTTCGATCAGCTGCTCCTCTGCCGCCAGCCGCGCCTCGACCGGTATATCCCGCGCATCGCGCCGAAAATCCAGCACAACGGAAAGTCTCGCCAGTGCAATCGGCTCATCCCTGCGTACCATAAGATGACGGCGCTTCGAGGAGAGCTTCCAGTTGATGCGCTTGAGCGAGTCGCCGGGGATATAGTCGCGGTGCTCATAGCCCGGCATCGCAGACGCAGAATGCGTCGGGGTCGCATCGGTTTCCTCATCCGCTGCGGCAACTGCCGTCGAAACGGAACGGAACAGCGCGGAATTTGTTTTCAGCTCCGGAATCTCCGGCGTAATCAGCAGATGCGCTTTTTTCTCCTCACGGAGCTTCATCCGGAACATGGCAAAATAATCCGAAAGCCGAATCTCCGTCAGTGTCACGGCACCGCTGCCGCAGAACCGCGGCGTCAGACGGATGCGGTATGTTGCCTCGCGCGCCGTTCCCATGGAGAGACAGAGCGGCAGCGTATCGGGCAGGAGCTGCGTTTTCCGCAGCTTTTTCCAGTAGCTGTATTTCCGCTGAAACTGCCCGCGCGTCAGTTTGGTTTCATCGGGCTTTGGCGGCAGCGGATCCGCCTTCGGATTCAGCACCTCAAAATGCGCATCCGCATGAAGATTCAGCCGGAGAAACGGCATCGGCAGGATTGTATCCTTTTCCAGCTTTATGATCGCAGAGACCTGCTGATGCTTGCTTGCGGAATCCGGCAGCTCCAGCGTCAGCGTCAGCTTCCGGCGCACCAGCAGCGTCATGATCACGGAAATCAGCGGCATCAGAATCAGAAAGCTGAGCATCATCACGCCGATGCCGCCGTCCATGTACAGCATGAAAATCAGCGCGATAATGAGCGTGCAAATATACCCTGCCGTCATTTTTCGGATTCCATCGGCACAGGAACAGCTGCCAGCACCTCAGCCACGACGCTGCGTGCATCACCCTGCTGTGCCTTGCCCTTCGGCGAGAGAATCAGACGGTGCGCGAGCACGCTTTCCGCCATATCCTTGACATCATCCGGCAGCGTATAGTCTCTGCCGGAGAGGAATGCATTTGCCTTGGCAGCCTTATAGAGCGCAATCGAGCCGCGCGGCGATGCACCGAGCGTCAGTGCCTCATGCTTTCTCGTCGCGGCAACAATTTGCAGAATATAGCGGCGGACCGCATCGCTGACGAACACCGCCTCGACCTGCTCCTGCAATCTGAGGATATCCTCCGGATGCAGCACAGCCTCCTTGATATTTTCAAGCGGATTGTGATGCTCCGTGCGCGTCAGAATCTGCATTTCCTCATCCTCACTCGGATAGCCCATACTCACGCGCATGAAGAAGCGGTCCATCTGCGCCTCCGGCAGATGATAGGTACCGTAGGTCTCGACAGGATTCTGCGTCGCAAGCACCATAAACGGCTGCGGCAGCTTATGCGTGACGCCGTCAATCGAAATCTGATGCTCCTCCATGACTTCCAGCAGTGCGGACTGCACCTTCGGAGAGGCACGGTTGATCTCGTCCGCGAGCAGGAAATTGCACATCGCCGCGCCCGCGCGGTATTCGAGCTCGAAGGTCGTCTGGTTGACCATGGAATAACCCGTGATGTCCGAGGGCATGACGTCCGGCGTCAGCTGGATACGGTTGAAGCTGCCGCCGATGGAACGCGAGAGTGCCGCTGCAAGCTGTGTTTTGCCGACGCCCGGCACATCCTCGATCAGAATATGACCGTTGCAGAGCAATCCGGCGATCACGCAGCGGATGACCTGATCTTTTCCGACGATCACGCTGCCGATGCTCTCGGTCAGCTTTTGAATATCTGCATTCATAATGAAATCCTTTCCCAGATGAATATAAGTAGATTTATTATATCACATTATGTCGAAAATTTCAATGACAGAATTGTTAAAAATGAAGAAGAGAGGAAGGAAAAAGTTAGAAGTGAGGAGAGAGAAGTGCGGCGTTGCGGTATCCGCCTGCGGCGGATGATTTGAAAAGTAATGGGCGATTGTAAAAGTGAAGAGAAGCGCCCATTCCGTAATCGCATCCGCGAAGCGGATACTTCTTTTGCATCAATGAGCTGTTCCAAATGCGCGAAAAGAAAACCCGAAAGCTGAATCGCCTTCGGGTTCATGATATTTGCTGTGATGCGGTCAGCCCTGCTTACCGCCGATCAAATCCTTGAGCTTCTTGAAGAAGTTGTCGCGCTTGGCATAGTTCTTCGATTCGAGCGAGGCTTCGAGCTGCTGGAGCAGTTCCTTCTGCTTCTTATTCAGCCCCTTCGGCACTTCGACGAACACCTTGACATACTGGTCGCCGCGGTCGGAGCGCTGGAGCTTCTTGACGCCCTTGCCCTTCAGACGGAATACGGTTCCGGTCTGCGTGCCCTCGCCGATGCGGTATTTGACATTACCGTCGATTGTCGGGACAACGATCTCGTCGCCGAGCACCGCCTGCGCATAGGTGATCGGGATATCGCAGTGGATATCATAGCCCTCGCGCTGGAAGATCGGATGCGGCTTGACATTGATGCCGACGATCAGATTGCCGGCAGGACCGCCGTTGACGCCTGCATCACCCATACCGGTGACGCGCATTGCGGTTCCGTCGTCAATACCGGCGGGAATATCGACATTGATGCTCTTGGTGACGCGCACTCTGCCTGCGCCGCGGCACTTCTGGCAGGGGCTCTTGATGATCTTGCCCTTGCCGCCGCAGTGCGGACAGGGCCTTGTCGAGGAAATCATGCCGAACGGCGTCCGCTGCATGGATTTGACCGAGCCGCGTCCCTGACAGTCCGGACAGACCTCAGAGCCGGAATCGCCTGCGCTGCCGCTGCCGTGGCAGTCGGGGCAGGTCTCCATGCGCTGTACATCGACCTTCTGTGATTTGCCGTTGCAGGCATCCATAAAATCAATCGTGACGCTGGTCTGCAAATCTCTGCCCTGACGCGGTGCATTCGGATTGTTCATGCGGGTTCCGCCGCCGAACATACCGCCCATGCCGCCGAACAGGCTCTCCAGAATCTCGCTGACATCGGAGAAGCCGCCGCCCGCAGCACCGCCCATGCCGCCGTTTTCAAATGCTGAATGACCGTACTGATCGTACATCTGGCGCTTCTCCTGATTGGAAAGCACCTCATAGGCTTCCGTGATCTCCTTGAATTTCTCCTCACAGGTCGGATCGTCCGGATGCAGATCCGGATGAAATTTTCTGGCAAGCTGACGGTAAGCCTTTTTCAGCTCTTCATCCGTCGCGGATCTGCTGACGCCCAGTACCTCGTAATAATCTCTTTTGTCAGCCATTTATCCTACACCCTTTCGTGTTATGTTTGAAAACCTCGCGCAGACAACGCGTCCGCGCATAAAATACAGACCATTATACCACATTCCTGCGGCAAAAGTCAAGCAGCCGCCAGATGCAGTACCGGAATCGGCGAAAGCGCATAGAACAGCAGCATCATGCCGAGGATCGTCAGCGCAGCAACCGTCATTTTGATGTAGTCGCGTTTGTCATTCATCCGGATGTATCCTTTCGTAATGCGTCAGGGTACGGCGAGAGGGGCGGAAGGACATTCCACCCCTGACGCATATTGACCGTTTCTTATGCCTCGGTAAAATCTGCATCGACAACGCCGTCATCATTGCCGCCGTTGTTCTCCGGTGCAGCGCCGCCCATATCCATATTGCTGAAATCCGGTGCGCCGCCGTTCGGGCTTGCCTGCTGGTAAACCTTCGAGCTCAGTGCATAAAATGCATTCTGGAGCGCCTCGGTCTTTGCCTTGATATCGTCGGTGTTGTCGCTCTTGAGTGCTTCCTTGAGATCGTTCATTGCGCTCTCAATCGGTGCCTTATCCTCAGCGGAAACCTTATCGCCGAATTCCTTGAGTGCCTTCTCACACTGGAAGACGAGCGATTCGCCGTTGTTCTTTGCGTCAACGGATTCCTTGCGCTTCTTATCCTCCTCGGCAAACTGCTCTGCCTCGCGGACTGCGCGGTCGATATCGTCCTTGCTCATGTTGGTCGAGGACGTGATCGTGATATTCTGCTCCTTGCCGGTGCCGAGGTCCTTTGCGGAAACGTGCACGATACCGTTTGCGTCGATATCAAATGTGACCTCGATCTGCGGGACACCGCGCGGTGCCGGTGCGATGCCGTCGAGACGGAACTCGCCGAGCTTCTTGTTGTCTCTTGCGAATTCACGCTCGCCCTGGAGGACAACAATGTCAACTGCTGGCTGATTGTCCGCAGCGGTCGAGAAGACCTGAGACTTCTTGGTCGGGATTGTGGTATTGCGCTCGATCAGCTTCGTGCAGATACCGCCCATGGTCTCCAGACCGAGGGACAGCGGCGTGACGTCGAGCAGCAGCAGACCTTCCTTGACATCGCCTGCGAGGATACCGCCCTGATATGCGGCGCCGAGTGCAACGCACTCATCCGGATTGATGCCCTTGAACGGCTCCTTGCCGATTCTTGCCTTGACAGCCTCCTGCACAGCCGGAATTCTCGAGGAACCGCCGACGAGCAGAACCTTGTCGAGGTCAGAGGCGCTCAGACCGGAATCGCGGAGTGCCTGATCGACCGGACCCATTGTCGCCTTGACGAGGTCCGCGGTCATTTCGTTGAACTTTGCCTGTGTCAGCGTGAGGTCGAGGTGCTTCGGACCGGTTGCGTCCACGCTGATGAACGGCTGATTGATATTGGTCGTGGTCATGGAGGAAAGCTCGATCTTTGCCTTTTCGGCTGCTTCCTTCAGACGCTGCATTGCGGTCTTATCGTTTCTGAGGTCAATGCCCTCAGTCTTCTTGAACTCGTCGATCATCCAGTCAATGATACGCTGGTCGAAGTCATCGCCGCCGAGACGGTTGTTGCCGGCAGTTGCGAGAACTTCGGTCACGCCGTCGCCCATGTCGATGATCGAGACATCGAAGGTACCGCCGCCGAGGTCGAAGACCATGATCTTCTGCTCCTCTTCCTTGTCGATGCCGTAGGACAGTGCCGCGGCAGTCGGCTCATTGATGATACGCTTGACATTCAAACCTGCGATCTGACCTGCGTCCTTTGTAGCCTGACGCTGGCTGTCGGTGAAGTATGCCGGCACGGTGATAACCGCCTCAGTAACAGGCTCGCCGAGATATGCTTCTGCGTCAGCCTTGAGCTTCTGGAGAATCATTGCAGAAATCTCCTGCGGCGTATAGGACTTGCCGTCAATGGAAACCTTCTCGTTGGTACCCATTTTTCTCTTGATCGAAATGACGGTGTTATCCGGATTGGTGATTGCCTGACGCTTTGCGATCTGACCGACCAGACGCTCACCGTTCTTGGAAACTGCGACGACAGACGGCGTGGTTCTTGCGCCCTCTGCGTTCGGGATGACAACTGCGTTGCCGCCTTCCATAACAGCGACGCAGGAGTTGGTTGTACCAAGGTCAATACCGATAATCTTGCTCATAGTTGTTACCTCCAAATGATTTATCAAACTGGGATCAAAGGGCTTGCCGGAGACTACTGTTCATCTTCCTCCGGAAACTCCCACATAATGTCGCCGGCTTTCAATGCAGCGACGACCTCTTTGAAATAGCCTTTTGCCTGTACGGATGTGAACGGACCGATCTTGCTTTCATGGTCGCGGTTCTCATGCGTCGCACTGATCAGCAGGAAATAATACCTGTTGTTTTCGTATTCATAATCCAGCCGCACCGTATCAAAGTGTTCCAGATTATACATCGCGTCTTTTCGTTTCAGCCACATATCATTTCCCTCCTTCGGTCAAACTGCGGCTAGTTCGCAACGGAAACCATTGCACAGCGGATAATTCTGTCGCCGAGGCGATAACCCTTCTGGTATACCTCGCAGACAGTCGATTCGCCGAAATTCTCATCCTCAATCTGCCGGATTGCGTTATGCACCTTCGGATCGAAAGACTCATTCAACGCCGGAATTTCCTCCACGCCGAGCTTTTGCAGGATCGAAGTCATCTGCTGATAGATTTTCTCCATCCCGCTGCGGTAGGCATCATCCGTACAGGGCGATTCCATGGCGCGCTCGAAGCTGTCCACTGCCGGAAGCAGCTCCAGAACGGTCTTTGCAACCGCATCCTGATAGGTTTCGGCTTTCTCCTTGGCGGTGCGCTTGCGGAAATTGTCAAACTCTGCAAAGAGCCGCATGTACTTGTCTGTGGCTTCCTGCAAGGCTTTCTCCGCAGCATCGGGCTCCTCGGTAATCTCCGGTTCGCCGTCATCGGTTTCGGAGAATAGCTCCTCTGCTGCCGCATCCTCCTCAGATTCCGTCATGTCCTCATGCAGACCGCTTTCCTCGAGCGATTCAAAATCCTCGCAGCCGTCCGCATCACGGATCTCATCTGTCATGTGTTGTCATCCTCCTTTTCGGAAATCAGATTGCTGATTTTCTCTGTGAAATATTCAAGATACGGGATCACCTTCGCGTAATTCAGCCGCATCGGACCGATCAGACCGAGTCTTCCGGCGGCTTTGCCGTCCTTCTGATACTGCCCGACGATCATGCTGGAATTGCCGATCACAAAGGTCTGCTGCGGATTTTCACGCTTGGCATCCTCGCTGAACATCACATGAATGCCGCTGAACGTGTCATTCAGCAGCGGCATGATGACATCCTGATTCTCCATGAATTCGACAATATCCTGCGTTTCCAGCTCCTGACAGGTCAGCAGATTGCGCGTGCCGTTG
>JAEEGL014544331.1_pt1 | contig 10432 bp, 8 predicted proteins | sample 9134231 | NCBI WGS metagenome assembly JAEEGL01 (sample SAMN16246548, study PRJNA631951) | gut metagenome | biome: gut microbiome; feature: rumen; material: fiber-attached | host: Bos | place: Iran: Karaj | collected 2018-10 | reverse complement strand
GGTGTATAAGGATTCAGAAGAGGCTCTCCACCACTAATGACTAGACCTGAAAGTATGCCTTGTCTTTTTTCAAGGTGATTAAACAATTCTTCAACTGTACTTAAATTACTGTTTTCTTCATTTCCAAGCACAAGGCCTGTATTGTAACAGTATGGACAGCGAAGATTACATCCTTTTAGAAAAAAAGAACCTGCCAGAATTCCAGGATAATCAACACAGGTGGTTTTTACCAGGATTCCAGCAGGTTTATTTAGAGAAAGTGGCATTTTATGCGGTTACTGCAACTTTTTTGAGAACTACAGAAAGTTCTTCTACGGTATGACTGCGGGCACATTCAACGCCGTTTGCGTTGTAGAAAATTACAGTTGGAGTTGCAAATACACCATTTTCTGCTGCATCTGCTAATCCTTCTTCTGTATCTACATCGATTGAATGACCTTCAATTTCAACTTTGTCCATATATGCTTTTACTGGTGGACAGTTTGGACATCTTTCTCTTGTGTAGAGTTTATAACTTACGATATCAGAATCTTCTGTAAGTGCTTTTGGTGTAGCTGTGCTTTCTTCAACTTTTGTCTGTAATTCACTTGGAGCTGTAATATCGTATTCTTTGCTGTCTTCAAGAGTGAACATTTTTCGCTGGAAAAATTCATCTTTTTTACCGTTGTTCCAGTGTTTTACTGCACGATAATATCCAACGATTCTGGCATAAACTTCTGTTTCTGTTCCATGTACATTTTTTAATTCTGTTTGTACTGCTTCAATTTCGGCTTCAACTTCTGCAAGACTTCTTTTTTCCATAATAAATCCTCCCAGTTTTTTACATCAACTGTTATTAATATATCATTTTTATTTGTTTGCTGAAATAATTTTTGCCTTTTCAGCTTCAAGTTTTTTTAATTTTTCTTTAAGAGCCTTTTCTTTTTCTGCTTTACATTTTGGACATTCAAACTGCTGTCCGTTCAAATATCCGTGAATTGGGCAGATAGAATAGGTTGGTGAAATTGTAAAGAATGGAATTCTGTACTTATTTGAGATTGTTCTTACCAAATCTGCACAGGCCTTCCAGTCTTTTAAAGCTTCACCCATGTATACGTGGAACATTGTTCCTCCTGTATACTTTGTCTGCAATGATTCCTGTAAATCCAGGGCTTCAAAAACATCTGCTGTATAATCAACCGGCAGCTGGGATGAGTTTGTATAAAAAGGTTCTGTTGTTCCGCTTGTAATAATATCAGGGAACTGCTTTTTATCATGAAGGGCAAGACGGTATGAGGTTGATTCTGCAGGGGTTGCTTCAAGGTTGAATAAATCTCCTGTTTCTTCCTGGTAATCCTGCATTCTTTCACGCATATGGGTAAGAACTTTTTCTGCAAATGCCTTTCCTTTTGGATTAGTAATATCTACTCCAAGGAAGTTGAGACAACATTCATTCATACCGCAAAGACCGATTGTATTAAAATGATTTACAAGAGTTTTCAGATATCGTTTTGTATAAGGATAGAGACCACCATCATAGAGTTTTTGAATTACCTTACGTTTTATACAAAGACTTTCTTTTGCAAGATCCATAAGATAGTCCAGGCGTTTGTAGAATTGTTCTTCGTTTTTGGCAAGATAACCGATTTGAGGCATGTTGATTGTAACAACTCCAATAGAACCGGTAAATTCATCTGCTCCAAAAAGTCCACCACCACGACGTCGTAATTCACGTTTATCAAGCTGGAGACGGCAGCACATAGAACGAACGTCGGAAGGATTCAGGTCAGAATTAACAAAGTTCTGGAAGTTTGGTGTTCCGTACTGGGCTGTCATTGTAAATAAAAGTTTTGCAATTTCAGAATCCCAGTTAAAGTCTTTTGTAATGTTATAAGTTGGAATAGGGTAGGCAAAACCACGGCCTTCTGCATCACCTTCAATCATAAGTTCAATGAAGGCTTTGTTTATCATGTCCATTTCTTTCTGACAGTCGCCGTAAGTAAAATCCTGTTCTTTTCCACCAACAATGGCAGGTTTATTTTTCAAGTCGTCAGGACAAACTAAATCAAGGGTGATGTTTGTAAATGGGGCCTGAGAACCCCAGCGGCTTGGTGTGTTTACTCCGTAAATATAACTTTGAATACACTGACGTACTTTATCGTAAGAAAGATTATCAGCTCTTACAAAAGGTGCAAGATAAGTATCAAAAGAGGAGAAGGCCTGAGCACCAGCCCATTCATTCTGTAAAATTCCAAGAAAGTTTACAATCTGATTTACAAGTGTAGACAGATGTGTGGCTGGTAGAGAGGTGATTTTATCTGGTACTCCACCAAGTCCTTCCTGAATTAACTGGCGTAATGACCATCCTGCACAGTATCCGCTGAACATTGAAAGATCATGAATGTGGAAAGCGGCTGTTTTATGTGCTTCTGCAATTTCTTTTGAGTAAATATTGTTGAGCCAGTAGTTGGCTGTGATAGTTCCTGAGTTGTGTAAAATTAATCCACCAAGAGAAAAGTTTACGTTTGCATTTTCGTTTACACGCCAGTCACTCTGTCCAAGGTAACCATCCATTGTCTGGTTAATATCAAGCATGAGCTTTTTGGTGTCTCGGGTTGCCTCGTGTCTTGCTCTGTAAAGAATATATGCTTTTGCAATTTCTACTTCTTTTGCTTCGATAAGAACGGTTTCAACAATGTCCTGAATTTCTTCAATAGCAGGAATGGAATGAGCTCTGTTTCCTGCCAGCTGTATTCTTAATTTTTCTTCAACAGAATCAGTAAGTTTTGCTGCTCTGTCTGGATCTTTCTGATGTTCGACAGCTTCGATTGCCTTTCCAATTGCAATTTCAATCTTCATTCTGTCATAAGCTGCAATTTCTCCTGAACGTTTTACAACTGATTTTATAAAACCTTTTGTTTCCTGGTCAGAACTAGAGCCTAAGAAGCTTCTCCATTCTGGAAAAATTGATTGATCATTCATTTGACTTTCCCCTTTTTTCGATATTTTTAACTTCTGTAATAAATTCGTCTAAATTTTCAAAATGTCTGTACACTGAGGCAAAGCGGATGTAGGCAACTTTATCAATGGTGTAGAGTTTTTCCAGTACAAGTTCTCCTAAATCGGCTGTAGAAATTTCTCGGGATTCACGACCTTTTTTTACGGCAAGGTCTTCAATGTCGTTGGAAATTTGTTCAATCATGGAAGTGGAAACTGGACGTTTTTCAAGAGCTCTTGCAATACCTTTTTCAAGTTTTTCTCTTTCAAATGGCTGACGACGCAGGTCTCTTTTTATAACCATAAAAGGTTTTTCATCTATACGTTCATAACTTGTAAATCTGTAACCGCATGCCAGACATTCTCTTCTTCGTCTGATACTTTCACCGTTTACCATTGTACGAGATTCAAGAACCTTATCGTCCAGGTTACCGCAGTTTGGACAGCGCATTTTTCCCTCTTACCCCAACTTTTTGCTTGCTAGCGTATTTTTTTTATTTATTTACATAATATTACACTAGATATGGGTGGGGCAAGTGAATTTTGGAAAATTTTTAAAAGTATTTTTCTTGACAAAATATTTTTTTATGCATTCCAAAATTGATGGGAAAATTTGCCCCGGCTAATATTGACTATTTTTTAATTTTAGAATTCTTTTTTGTTTTTTTTCCGTCTTTTTTTCCGGATTTGTTTTTTTTGTGTTTTTTGTTTTTTCTTTCACTTGCAATGTAATCAGTTTTTTCAAATGAAATTACTGAATAAATGCAGTAAAGAACGAAAAGAATTACCAGAGAATATGGCAGCCAGTTTCCAAAGCGGGCATAGGTTGTCATTTTATGCTGATATATTGGAATATCAAAAGAGCCGGCAGTCGCTTCAAAAAGAGGAAGGTCTTTTATAATGGCTCCTGAAGGATCTACAACTACTGAATAGCCTGCATTTGTAGAACGCAGTAAAGTTGTTCTGTACTCAATGGCTCTGTAAGAGGCAATTACAAAATGCTGGAGTTCACTTGATTTTGTGAGAGACCAGGAATCATCTGTAATATTTACAAAAAGTTCAGCTCCGTTCAGAAACATAGGTCGGATGACATCTGTGAAAGCATCATCAAAACAAATTGGTGCTGAAATACGGACTGTAACAGGCATATTTTCAAGAATTTCCTGTTCCCTCAAGGTCTGCCTTAAATCAATATTTTTTACAGCCGGTAATTTATAGTCTTTTGTTGTTTTGCATGGAATATCAAAATAAACATACTGGTCACCAGGAGTCCAGCCTGCAGAAATCCCGATTTTTTTACTTAGAAATGAATTAATTGCCGGATATTCGTGGAAAGGAATGGCTTCTGCAAAAGGAACCAGATGATTTTTTCCGTAATACCCCCGGAACTTACCGTTTTCATCAAAAAGTAATGCTGCATTGTTGAATTTCTGTAAATCCCGGTCTTTGATGTAAGAGCCTCCGATTATAAAAGGAGCATTTATTCTTCTGATAAAATCAGCAAGTGAATTATTTGTTGGAATTATAGAATAGTAGCCCTGGGAGTCCGGGAAGGGGTATCGTAAACATCCTTCGCTCCATACAACTAAATCAGGCTCTTTGCCTTCCTGGTTAAGAAGTATTTTTTGACTCTGAGTTAAATCCTGTGATTTTAAAATTGAATCTGTATCAGAATTTTCAAGCCATGGATCACTGTTCTGCTGAACAAAAATTGTTGTAAGAAGTTTTTCAGGCTTTCTGTTTTTGGAAGTCTGATATATTCCGTGAATAAAAACAGGAATCATTAAGGCAAGAAAGAAAATACCTGTAAGACTGGTGTAGAAAAGTCTGTTATCATCATTTTTATGATTTCTTTCCAGATAATGAAGATAGAATTCTCCTGCGATTGCATTAATTAAAAGAATGATAAAAGTAATGCCATAGGTTCCGGTTATAGATGCCACTTGTCTGATATGAGACCATTTGTACATTGCAGAAGAAACAGTTCCCCATGGATATCCCAAAAATCCAGAAGATTTTACCCATTCATAAATTGTATAAAGGGCTGCAAAATAAAGGATTTTAAAAGATGATGTATGATTAAAATCTAAAATAAGGGAATTTTCATTAAGATGATTGTGAATTTTTGCTTCTGCATAAGGGAGATAAAAATAAAGTCCAAAAATTCCACCTATACAGGCAGTTCCAAATGCAGATGCACCTAAGGTAAGTGCTGCAAAATCCTTAAAATTGGCAAGCCAGTAACTTGAAATTAAATGAGTTGTAAGAGCCTGAAGAAATCCACATAAAAAAGCCTGCTTGTAATCTTTAATATGGTTAAAGGCTAGATAATAGGGGATGAATGCAATCAGTGTATAAACAGGAGCTCCGAATAAATGCAATTCATTTGGAATTGCTAAGCCAAGGAGGGCGCCTGAAAAAATAGAATAAAAAACTTGTAAAATCAATTCCATTATATTATTATTTTAACAATATACCGAAAAAAAGTTCAAGGTAAAAAACGGAGGGGGACCAATTTATGAAAGCTGTAAATGATGCACACGAATTGGAGTACGAGAGGAAACCCGAAATAGTAGCAAAAGCACCTGGACGGTTTCATCTTCTGGGAGAACATTCCTGGTTCTTCAAAGATAAAACAATGTCTATGGCAGTCGATCTGCCTGTTTATGTTGCGATTTCAAAAAGAGACGATTCCTATCTAAAATTCTACTACAAACAAATCGATGAAAGAAAAAAATCCAGTTTAACAGCTCTAAAATATAAAAAAGAAGATCGCTGGGCTAATGCGGTAAAAGCAGTGATTTACGGTTTTACTTCAGGTGGTTTTTCTCTTTGCGGTTTAAATATTACGATTTATAGCGAGATTCAGCCTTCTGCTGGTTTTGGTATTACTACCGCCATTAAGGTTGCTACTGCTTATGCTATAAAAAATCTTCTGGAGTTAAACTGTTCTGATGTAGAACTGCTTCAGGTTATTGAAAGAGGAAACAGAAGATTCCTCCAGACTGGTAATTTTATCTCAGATAATTTTTCAACAATGTTTTCAAAAAAAGGAAATCTTTTAATTACAGATCATTTTAAGAATACCTGGGATTACATTCCTTTTAATTTTGAAGATAAAAAAATATTTTTGCTGGATACAAAAGTTCCAAGAATTGATGTGTGGGATCGTGAATCAATTCATGAACCTCAGTATGCACTTTTACTTGGAGATTTACGAGAACGTAAGGCCAATGTTTATGGTGGCTGGCAATATATTGATAATATCACTGATATAAATGAAGAGCTTTCAGAAGTAAGTGAAGATGTTAAGCATAAATTGATGGCTATTTTGAATGAACATCATGACTTACTGGAAGCCCGTGATGGTATTGAAAAAGGTGATTTCTTTAAGTTTGCCCGTTCAATTAATCATAGTCATCAGACAATGCAGGAAATGTACAATATTTCATGTCCTGAAATTGACTGGATTTTGAAACGAGTAAAAGAACTTGAACCAAATCTGGATTATGTAAGAAATCCTGTAACTTGTGGGCGTATAACTGGAAAAGGTTTTGGTCGTTGTCTTTATGCAATCATGAGAGACAGTGATGTTGAAACTTTTAAGGAAAGAATTGCAGAGTTTGAAAAGATTTTTGGATTCCATCCTTCAGTTTACGAAGTTTCACCTTCAGACGGGGTAACAATACTAAAAGATTAAAAAAACTTGAGTGGTGGGAAATGAATATTTTAATTGTAAATGATGATGGTATTCAAAGTGAGGGACTTCAGGTCCTTGCTAAAAGATTATCAGAAGAACACAAGGTTTATGTCCTTGCTCCAGATTCAAATCGTTCTGCAGTTTCTCACCACTATTCAGTTTTTAATTCCAATACAATAAAAAAATATGCGGAAAATCAGTGGGCATGTTCCGGTTTTCCAGCAGACTGTACAAGTATTGCCCTTACTTCAAATCTTTTTGATATTAAATTTGATGTCTGTATTTCTGGAATAAATGATGGTCCTAATCTTGGAACTGATATTGTTTATTCTGGAACTTGTGCAGGAGCCAGACAGGCTGTTTTTGACAGGGTGCCTGGAATTGCGCTTAGTGTAGATCCTGTTGATTACAGTAAGCCTGTAAAATATCAGGCTATGGCAGATTTTGCTGCAAAAAATCTTGAGACTCTTATAAAACTTTCTAATGTTTCAAATCCCCGTATTTTTGTAAATGTAAATGCAGCCTCCTTAGATTCCTACAAGGGAGTAAAATTTGGTGATGAGCTTTGTGTCAGAATTTATAAAGATAAAATAAATGTAATCCAGGAAGACGGTGCTCTGAAATCTCATATAGTGCCTGGGCATGGGGTGGATGAATACAGCAGTACTTGCGACTATTCTATAATCAGACAAGGCTATGTTTGTGTGAGCAGGATTTATGCTGATCCGGTTTGTACAGATGTTCTTGAAGGCCTGTCGTTTAAATTGTAAAATCATATTAAATGGGTGGGAAAATTGCAGGATAATACTATTTTAGATCAGGGTAAGAACCTCTACAAAAAGAAGGATTATGCAAAAGCACTGGCATTCTTTCTTGGACTTCCTACAGAAAGTGAAGTTGATAAGATAGAAGTTGCTTACTATCTTGGACTTTGTTATACCAAATTAGAAAAATATGATGATGCTCTTTTGTTTTTAGAACAGGTGGTTACTTCAGGTACTCAGCTTGAAAGAGTTTTACAGTGTCGTTTTCTACTTGCTGTAATTTATGCAATTTCTGGTCGAAAGAGACTTGCTGATTTTGAATTAAATAAACTGCTTGAAACTGGATATATGACAGATTCAGTTTATGCGGCAATTGCTTTTGTTGCCTGGGAACAGAAGGATACTGAGCGCTGTCTTGATTATTATGAAAAATCCCTGCAAAAGAATCCTGATAATATCACATCTTTAAACGGTTTAGGTTATGTTCTGGCCTGTCAGGAAAAAGATTTGACCAGGGCTCTTTCCCTGTGTAAACAGGCTGTTAAAGTTGAACCAAAATCTGCTGCCTGTTTAGATTCTCTTGGATGGGTTTATTATAAATTAGGTTTGTATGATGATGCTTTGCAGTACCTTGAACAGGCTGAAAAGATTGATACAGATAGTGTAGAAATTGCAGATCATATTAAGTCTGTAAGATTAAAGGCAGGACGTTAATGAAAAAAATAGTTTCTGCAGCATTGGTAATTTGTACTTTATTCTCAATCCTTTTTGCACAGACCACTACAAATACTGCAGGTCTTACTGTAAATGAAGATAGAATTCGAACCGGTAATGAAGGCATGGCTTCTGAAGAATTTCGAAGAGGGGTACAGGCCTATTATAAAGGTTCCTTCAATGAAGCAATTGTTCAGTTTGAAAAAGCTCTTTCTTATCTTCCAAATGATAATTTAATTCTTGACTGGCTTGGAAAAACATACTACAAATCGGGACTTGAAGGTTCTGCTTTAGGATACTGGCAGACTGCAAGTGACAACGGTTATGGTGGACTTCTGCTTCAGAATAAAATTGAAGTTGTAAGGGAAAGAAGGGTAACTGGAGATTCAACTGATAAAGTTATGAGACTTTCTGAAGCAGGTTCCTTCCCTGGATATTTTCAGGGAAATATGATTTACAGTGGTCCTGTTTCTGTTCAGCCTAATTATGACGGAACAATCTGGGTGCTGGCTTATAATTCAAATGAACTGCTTTTAATTAATCAAAACGGAAAGGTGGTGGATAGAATTGAAGGCCCTCTTAATGGTTTTGACCGCCCAAGTGATATTTTAAAACTGCATGACGGAAATCTTCTTGTAAGTGAAAATGCCGGGGATCGTCTTGCACTCTTAAATTCAAACGGAAAGTTTCAGTCTTATATAGGTTCCAAAGGAAGAGGAACCGGACAGATGGTTGGACCTTTGTATCTTGCCCAGGATTATCTGGAAAGAATTTATGTTACAGATTACGGTAACCGCCGCGTAGATGTTTTTGATAAAAATGGTGAAGCAATCTTCTTTTTTGGAACAAAACAGGGAGATTTTGCGGGGCTTAAAGGGCCAACAGGCATTGCTGTAGTTGATGAAAGTGTATATGTCGCTGATGATCAGACTGGTGCTGTTTATGAATTTGACCGTTCTGGAAACTTTATACGGGAATTGTGTGAACCTGATACTTTTAAAAAACCAGAAAGTATCAAAGTTTGGAATAAAAGCCTGATTATTTGTGATACAAACCGTATTGTTTCAATTTCTCAGGATACTGGTGCTTTGTTTGAATATGCAAGAACAGGAAATGCTCCAACCAGAGTTACACAGGCAAATCCTGATGTAAATGGAAATGTTATTGTTTCTGATTTTACTGCAAATGAAGTATATGTAATGTCGAAGGTGCAGGAACTTGTTGGAGGTCTTTTTGTTCAGATTGAGCAGCTTGACGCTTCAAAATTTCCTAATGTTACAGTTGAATTAAGAGTTGAAAATCGGCACAGACAGCCGGTGGTTGGTTTACAGGAAGAAAATTTTTATCTTTCTGAAAAACAGAGACCTGTTACAAATTTAAAATTTCTTGGTGCTGCATCAAATAATACAGAAGCTGATGTAACAATCATTGTTGATCATTCTCTTTCTACTGCTAAATATAAAAACGAAGTTCAAACTGCAGTAAAAGAAATTGCAGAATCAATGAAAGGTCAGGGCGTTCTTAGAATTGTATCTGCATCTTCAATTCCTGTTACAGAATATATTGGACGGCCTGATTTACTGGGAGATTTTAATACAGATTCTCTTAAAAATAAGGCATCTTCTAAAGTTGCTGTAGATCTGGCTCTTCGTCTTGCAGCTAATGATTTAATCAATGCAGCTAAAAAAAGGGGAATTGTTTTTATTACTTCTGGTGATGAAAATGCCTTGTCTTTTGATAAATATAATCTTACAGAATTAACTTCTTATATGAGTAATAATTCTATTTCTTTATCAGTTGTACAGGTTCAGCAGGGAGCAATGTGTACAAAACTTGCTTATATTGCAGAAAATACTTCTGGTAATAATTATTATATTTACCGCCCTCAGGGCCTTTCTGATGTTGTAAAAGATATAATTGAGCTTCCTCAGGGAATCTATCAGTTATCATTTACTTCAACAATGCAGACAAATTTTGGAACAAATTATTTACCACTTGAAGCAGAAGTTTATCTTTTGAATAGAAGTGGTAGAGATGAAACCGGATATTTTGCCCCATTAAAATAATTTTTTTATGAAAGATTAAAATTCAGCTTTTCCACCAAGACTCAGTTCTATACTAAAATTGGAAGCTGAATTTTCAACAAGATTCAGTTTGCCTGCAATTCCACTTGTGATTGTAAAATATTTCAGGAAAGAAAAATCCATATTATGCTGATATTTGTAGTTTTGCTTTAAGATTAAATCTTTTCTGGAAATTTCAATATTCATTAAATCTT
>JAEEGL014329996.1_pt1 | contig 10432 bp, 5 predicted proteins | sample 9134231 | NCBI WGS metagenome assembly JAEEGL01 (sample SAMN16246548, study PRJNA631951) | gut metagenome | biome: gut microbiome; feature: rumen; material: fiber-attached | host: Bos | place: Iran: Karaj | collected 2018-10 | reverse complement strand
TGGTTTGAGTTTGATGTTGTGGTAGCTACTCCCGATATGATGGGTGTTGTAGGTCGTCTCGGTAAGGTTCTGGGCCCCAAGGGCTTAATGCCGAACCCCAAGGCCGGTACGGTTACCATGGATGTGGCAAAGGCCATTGCCGATATCAAAGCCGGTAAGATTGAGTACAGACTTGACAAGGCAAACATCATCCACTGCCCCATCGGTAAGGCATCCTTCTCGGAAGAGAAGCTTCAGGAGAACTACAATGCACTCCTCGATGCTATCGTAAAGGCTAAGCCTTCAGCACTGAAGGGTCAGTATTTAAGAAGCATTTCCCTGGCAACCACCATGGGCCCCGGCGTGAAGATCTCCACCGCCAAGTATTGATAAGATCTTTGAAGGCCGCCTCGTAACGAGGCGGCTTTTTTGCGCCCTTTTTTCTTCCTGTCCCGGGGAGGGGCATGGATTTGAGAAAAAAGCAGATCTGTGCTATCCTTATCCCCGTGGATAAACGGGATAAGAAGGAAAAAAAGAAGCTTTCGCTTCCTGTCATATTCGGGATCACCTTTTCCGTGGTACTGCTTCTGGGCTTATGCGGACTTCTTCTGGTGACCCATTTCAGGAACGTGGAGAATGCCGCGAAAAAGGAGATCGCCATGCTTCCCGTGGCGGAGACCGTGCCGGATCCCACCCCCACAACGCTTCCGGAGGAGTACATGCCGGAATAAGAATTAAATAACAAGAGTTATGATGAGATCCTGCAGGATCCCGAATATATGGCGGCCAACTATATCTTTACCACGGAATGCGCCTCGGAGGATGCGGTGACCGTCGGGTTTACCGGGGACATCCTGTTTGATGACGAATATTCGGTGATGGCAAACCTGGAAAAGCGGGGCGGAGATCTTTCCACAGCCATTTCCCGGGAGACTCTGGATGTGATGAACGCCATGGATATCATGGTGGTGAACAACGAATTTCCCTACACCGAGCGGGGACAGAAGGCACCCAACAAGATCTTTACCTTCCGGGCGGACAGGGACACGGTGCGGTACCTTAACGAAATGGGGGCGGATGTGGCGGTACTTGCCAACAACCATGTGTGCGATTTCGGACTGGACGGGCTTTATGATACCCTGGATACCATCGAGGAGGCGGGGATCGTTCCCATCGGAGCGGGAAGGAATCTGACGGAGGCTTCCCGACCCGCATATTATATTGTGAACGGCATGAAGATCGCCATTCTGGCCGCTACCCAGATGGAACGGATGACGATACCCGATACCCCGGGCGCCACGGAGGAATCCGGAGGCACCTTCCGCTGCTGGACGGGCGACCTGATCTATGACAAGATCAGGGAAGCAAAAGAAAACGCGGACTTCGTTATCGTATGTGTACACTGGGGCACGGAAAAGGAATCCCAGCCCGATACCTATCAGCTTTCCCAGGCTCCGAAGCTTGCGGAGGCGGGAGCGGATCTTATCATCGGCGATCATCCCCATGTCTTGCAGGGGATCACCTATTTCGGAGATGTGCCCTGTGTATACAGTCTGGGGAATTTCTGGTTCAATTCCTCCACTCTGGATACCGGGATCTATAAGGCCACCATTGACAGGAACGGATTAAAGAGCCTTAGGTTCATTCCCGCGGTACAGCAGGGATGCGCCACGAAACTGGTATACGGAGATGAGGGAGAAAGGATCATCGGTTCCCTCCGTCGTCTTTCCCCGGGAGTGACCATCGACGAAGACGGCTTTATCATGAAAAAATAATTGACAAGGTCTTCATAGTATGGTAATCTAGCGAATGTCGCCGAAGACAGTAGGAACCGTAGACGGTGTAAGCAGCATCTCCTACCGAGGATGAGTTATATTTTTTGATGGTAACGTTGTCCTTTTGTGTTCGCGCATAAAAGGATTTTTCATTATTATGCGAATGATATAACCTTCGGCAGAAACAAATCTGATAAGGAGGTAAGAAAAGTGGCTAAAGTTGAACTGAAGCAGCCCATCATTGATGAGATCTCCGAGAACATCAAGGATGCACAGTCCGTTGTGCTGGTTGACTACCGCGGCCTGACCGTTGAGCAGGACACCAACTTAAGACGGGCGCTTCGCGAAGCGGACATCACCTACAAGGTTTACAAGAACACGATGATGAACTTCGCGTTTAAGGGCACGGATTTCGAGTGCCTGACAGAGTATCTGGAAGGACCCAGCGCTGTTGCGATTTCAACCACGGACGCTACGGCACCCGCAAGAGTCCTGAGCAAATTCGCCAAGGATGCGAAGGCGCTTGAGATCAAGGCAGGCGTAGTGGAAGGCATCAAGTATGATGCGGACGGTATCGCGCAGATCGCTAAGATCCCTTCAAGAGAGGAACTCTTATCCAAGCTGCTTGGAAGCATCCAGTCGCCGATCACGAACTTCGCCCGGGTTATGAACCAGCTGGCGGAAAAAGGCGGCGCAGGAGAAGCAGCAGCTTCCGCACCGGCTGAGGAAGCAAAGGCGGAGGAAGTAAAGGAAGAAGCACCGGCAGCAGAGGAAGCAAAGGCTGAGGAAGCACCGGCAGCAGAAGAAGCAAAGGCAGAAGAAGCGCCCAAGGCGGAGGAAGCTCCCGCTGAGGAAGCGAAGGCAGAATAGGAGGAGTCAAAATGGCAAAGTTATCTACACAGGAACTGATCGATGCGATCAAGGAACTTACCGTATTAGAGTTAAACGATCTCGTTAAGGCATGTGAGGAAGAATTCGGCGTATCCGCAGCAGCAGGTGTTGTTGTAGCGGCAGCAGCAGGCGGTGACGCAGGCGCAGCAGCCGAGGAGAAGGATTCCTTCGATGTAGAGCTTACCGAAGTAGGCGGCGAGAAGGTTAAGGTCATCAAGGTTGTTCGTGAAGTAACCGGTCTCGGTCTGAAGGAAGCAAAGGATCTGGTTGACGGAGCACCCAAGATGGTTAAGGAGGGCGCATCCAAGGATGAAGCGAACGACATCAAGGCTAAGCTTGAAGAAGTCGGCGCTAAGGTTACCTTAAAGTAATCCTTCCGGAATCTGAGAATCCATGCGGGGACAGAGTGATCTGTCCCCGTTTTTCTTTTTTGAAATTTCTTTAATTTCTCGTTGACACGCTTAAAGTGCTTGTAGTAGAATGGATAACGCACTACTGTGGTGCGGTAGGCGAATTTTGCCCTAAAATCGGGGAGAAATCCCAGTAAATACGGGCAATATCCAATCTAATAATTCTTTAAGAACGGGGTGAAGTCAATGGAAAAAAACAGAATACGTCCGATTGCCGCCGGCAAGAATATGCGTATGAGTTACTCTCGACAAAAAGAAGTTCTCGAAATGCCCAATCTCATTGAGGTACAAAAGAATTCCTACAACTGGTTCCTGACAGACGGCTTGAAGGAGGTGTTTGACGACATTTCTCCCATCGCCGATTACAGCGGACATCTTTCGCTGGAATTCGTTGATTTCGAGCTTTGCGAGGATGATGTCAAGTATTCCATCGAAAAATGCAAGGAAAGAGATGCTACCTATGCAGCGCCTCTGAAAGTCAAGGTTCGTTTCCATAAAAAGGACAAGGACGAGATCTCCGAACACGAGATCTTTATGGGTGATCTCCCGATCATGACCGATACCGGTACCTTCGTGATCAACGGTGCCGAGCGTGTCATCGTATCCCAGCTTGTTCGTTCCCCCGGAATCTATTACGCCATCGATCATGATAAATTAGGTAAGAAACTTTATTCCTGCACGGTGATCCCCAATCGCGGTGCCTGGCTTGAGTATGAAACGGACTCCAACGATATCTTCTATGTACGTGTGGACCGGACCCGTAAGGTGCCCATCACCTGCCTGATCCGCGCTCTGGGCGTGGGAACCAACGAGGAGATCCGGGAACTCTTCGGTGAAGAGTCGAAGATCGAGGCTACCCTTGCCAAGGATGTGGCTACCAACTATCAGGAAGGTCTTCTTGAATTATATAAAAAGATCCGTCCCGGCGAGCCTCTTTCCGTGGAGAGTGCGGAGAGCCTGATCAATGCCATGTTCTTTGATGCCAGAAGATACGATCTGGCCAAAGTCGGCAGATATAAGTTCAATAAGAAGCTTTCCTTCCGGAACCGTCTGCGGGGACATGTCCTTGCGGAGGACGTATGCCATGCCTTTACCGGGGAGATCATTGCGGAAGCCGGCACCAAGGTTACCGCGGATCTTGCGGATCTGATCCAGAACTCTGCGGTTCCAGCCGTTTACGTGCAGACCGAAGAGGGCAAGACCAAGGTCCTGTCCAACATGATGGTGGAACTTACCAGCTTCGTGGAGTGCAATCCCAGAGAACTGGGCATCACGGAAAAGGTATATCTGCCGGTACTGCAGCAGATCATCGAGGAATTCGGAAATGACGGCGAAGCTCTTGCGGAAGCCATCCGCAGAAACGTCCATGAGCTGATCCCCAAGCATGTGACCAAGGAAGATATCCTTGCTTCCATTAACTATAACATTCATCTGGAGCACGGCATCGGCAACGACGATGATATCGATCATCTGGGTAACCGTCGTATCCGCTGCGTGGGTGAACTTTTACAGAATCAGTACCGCATCGGTCTTTCCAGACTGGAGAGAGTCGTTCGTGAGAGAATGACCACCCATGATGCGGAGGATGTGACTCCTCAGAGCCTCATCAATATCAAGCCCGTACAGGCAGCCGTGAAGGAGTTCTTCGGATCCTCCCAGCTGTCCCAGTTCATGGATCAGAACAACCCCTTAGGTGAGCTGACCCACAAGAGAAGATTATCCGCACTGGGCCCCGGCGGTCTTTCCAGAGACCGTGCCGGATTCGAGGTGCGTGATGTCCACTATTCCCATTACGGACGTATGTGTCCCATTGAGACACCGGAAGGTCCCAACATCGGTCTGATCAACTCCCTGGCATCCTATGCCCGGATCAACGAGTACGGATTCATCGAGGCGCCTTACCGTGTCATCGACCAGTCGGATCCCGAGAATCCGGTGGTTACGGATGAAGTGGTGTACATGACTGCGGACGAGGAAGACAACTTCCATGTGGCGCAGGCAAACGAACAGCTGGACGAGAACAATCACTTCGTCCGCCGCGTGGTTGCCGGCCGTTACAAGGATGAGACTTCCGAGTATCCGAAATCCATGTTCGAATATATGGACGTATCCCCGAAGATGGTATTCTCGGTGGCTACAGCCCTGATCCCCTTCCTGGAGAACGACGATGCAAACCGTGCTCTGATGGGATCCAACATGCAGCGTCAGGCGGTTCCCCTCCTTACCACGGAGACTCCTGTGGTAGGTACCGGTATGGAACCCAAGGCTGCGGTGGACTCCGGTGTGTGCGTGGTTGCCAAAAAGTCCGGTAAGGTGGATTATGTATCTTCCAATACCATCCGCGTGAACTGCGACGACGGCGAAAAGATGGAATACCATCTTACCAAGTTTGCCCGTTCCAACCAGTCCAACTGCTACAACCAGAAGCCCATCGTGGAAAAGGGAGAGCATATCGAAGAAGGACAGGTGATCGCCGACGGCCCCTCCACCTCACAGGGTGAGCTGGCACTGGGTAAGAACCCCCTCATCGGGTTCATGACCTGGGAAGGCTACAACTACGAGGATGCCGTTCTGTTAAGCGAAAGACTGGTGCAGGAGGATGTCTACACCTCCGTGCACATTGAAGAATATGAAGCGGAAGCCAGAGATACGAAGCTGGGACCCGAGGACATCACCCGCGACGTTCCCGGTGTTGGCCCCGAAGCTTTAAAGGATCTGGACGAGAGAGGTATCATCCGTATCGGCGCAGAGGTCCGTGCCGGAGATATCCTGGTGGGTAAGGTAACACCCAAGGGAGAGACCGAGCTTACCGCGGAGGAAAGACTTCTTCGTGCCATCTTCGGTGAAAAGGCAAGAGAAGTACGTGATACTTCCCTTAAGGTGCCTCACGGTGAATACGGTATCGTTGTGGATGCCAAGGTATTCACCAGAGAGAACGGTGACGAACTCTCACCCGGCGTCAATCAGGCAGTCCGCATCTACATTGCCCAGAAGCGTAAGATCTCCGTAGGAGACAAGATGGCAGGCCGTCACGGAAACAAGGGTGTTGTCTCCCGCGTGCTTCCCGTGGAGGATATGCCTTATCTGCCCAACGGCCGTCCTCTGGATATCGTGCTGAATCCTCTGGGCGTACCTTCCCGTATGAATATCGGACAGGTACTTGAGATCCACCTTTCCCTTGCAGCCAAGGCACTGGGCTTTAATGTTGCCACACCGGTATTTGACGGTGCCAACGAGAACGATATCATGGATACCCTGGATCTGGCCAACGATTACGTGAACCTTTCCTGGGAGGAATTCGAAAAGAAACATAAAAAGGAACTGCTTCCGGAAGTGATGGATTATCTTTCCGAGCACCGGGAGAACCGGGAACTCTGGAAGGGCGTGCCCATTTCCAGAGACGGTAAGGTAAGGCTTCGTGACGGACGTACCGGAGAATTCTTTGATTCACCGGTAACCATCGGACACATGCATTACCTGAAACTCCACCATCTGGTAGACGATAAGATCCACGCACGTTCCACCGGACCGTACTCCCTGGTTACCCAGCAGCCTCTGGGCGGTAAAGCTCAGTTCGGCGGACAGCGTTTCGGTGAGATGGAAGTATGGGCCCTGGAAGCATACGGCGCATCCTACACACTGCAGGAGATCCTGACAGTGAAGTCCGATGATGTGGTAGGACGTGTCAAGACCTACGAAGCCATCATCAAGGGAGACAACATCCCCGAAGCGGGTATTCCCGAATCCTTCAAGGTGCTGCTCAAGGAACTGCAGTCCCTGGGACTGGATGTCAAGGTGCTGCGTGACGACAATACCGAGGTCGAGATCATGGAGACCGTGGACTACGGCGAGACGGATTACCGCAAGGTAATGGAAGGCGACGGCGGATACGGCAGATATGACCGGGCATCCCTGAACAAGGCCGGTTATCAGCAGCAGGAATTCGACGACGAGACCGGAGAGATCGTTTCGACGGAGGATGAGGAAGAAGAAGGTTCCGATGAGGAATTCATGGATACCGATCTTCTGGATGCTGCGGTAGATGAGTTTGCGGAAGCCGATGCGGACGCAGATGAGGAGGATGAATAAATGGCAGACCTTAATAAAGTAGCTTATCAGCCTATGACTTTCGATGCCATCCGGATCGGTCTGGCATCGCCCGAGAAGATCCGCGAGTGGTCCAGGGGTGAGGTATTAAAGCCCGAGACCATCAACTACAGAACCTTAAAGCCGGAAAAAGAAGGCCTGTTCTGCGAAAAGATCTTCGGACCCTCCAAAGACTGGGAGTGTCATTGCGGTAAGTATAAGAAGATCAGATATAAAGGCGTTGTCTGCGACCGATGCGGCGTGGAAGTCACGAAAGCATCCGTCCGCAGAGAGAGAATGGGACATATCGAGCTTGCCGCTCCCGTATCCCATATCTGGTATTTCAAGGGGATCCCTTCCAGAATGGGACTGATCCTGGATCTGTCTCCCCGTGTACTGGAGAAAGTTCTTTACTTTGCATCCTACATCGTACTGGATCCCGCCGATACGGATCTTGAGTATAAGCAGGTCCTGACGGAAAAGGAATACCAGGATGCCGTTGAACAGTGGGGACATAAGTTCCGTGTGGGCATGGGCGCGGAAGCGGTCAAAGAACTGCTGAACGCCATCGACCTTGATGCGGATGCCGCAGAGCTCCGTGCAGGGCTGGAGGATGCTACCGGACAGAAGAAGGCACGTATCATCAAACGCCTGGAGGTTGTTGAGGCATTCCGTGAATCCGGCAACGATCCTTCCTGGATGATCATGGATGCCATTCCGGTAATCCCCCCCGATCTTCGTCCCATGGTACAGCTGGACGGCGGCAGATTTGCCACCTCCGACTTAAACGATCTTTACCGCAGGATCATCAACCGGAACAACCGGTTAAAGAGACTGCTTGACTTAGGCGCACCGGATATCATCGTGCGCAACGAGAAGCGTATGCTGCAGGAAGCGGTTGACGCCCTCATCGACAACGGCAGACGCGGTCGTCCCGTAACGGGCCCCGGCAACCGTCCGCTGAAGTCCTTATCCGACATGTTAAAGGGTAAGTCCGGACGTTTCCGTCAGAACCTCTTAGGTAAGCGTGTGGACTATTCGGGACGTTCCGTTATCGTCGTAGGTCCGGAACTGAAGATCTACCAGTGCGGACTTCCCAAGGAAATGGCCATCGAGCTGTTCAAGCCTTTCGTTATGAAAGAACTGGTAGGCCGGGGCATTTCCCAGAATATCAAGGCGGCCAAGAAGCTGGTGGAAAGACTGGACAATCAGGTCTGGGATGTGCTGGAGGATGTGATCAAAGAACATCCCGTAATGCTCAACAGAGCACCTACGCTGCACAGACTGGGAATTCAGGCTTTCGAACCCATCCTTGTGGAAGGTAAGGCCATCAAGCTTCATCCCCTGGTATGTACCGCGTTCAACGCCGACTTCGACGGAGACCAGATGGCGGTACACCTTCCCCTTTCCGTAGAGGCACAGGCAGAGTGCAGATTCCTGCTCCTTTCGCCCAACAACCTCTTAAAGCCTTCGGACGGAGGCCCTGTTGCGGTACCTTCTCAGGATATGGTGCTGGGTATCTATTATCTGACCCAGGAGAGAGGTACTTCCGTAGGAGACAAGCGGGAAGAGCCCGGCGAGGGCAAGTTCTTCCGGAACGTTGCCGAAGCCATTCTGGCTTATGAGAACGGGATCATTACCCTGCATGCCAGGATCAAGGTACGGGTGACCAAGAAGGGCCCGGACGGCAAGGAGATCACCGGGGTAGTGGAATCCACCCTGGGAAGATTCCTCTTCAACGAGATCATTCCTCAGGATCTGGGGATCGTAGACCGGAGCAAGCCGGAGAACTTCCTGCTGCTCGAGGTCGATACACTGGTAGGCAAGAAACAGCTCAAGAATATCCTGGAGCGCGTCATCAACACCCACGGAGCATCCGTGACCGCGGAAGTACTTGACCAGATCAAAGCCATCGGATACAAGTACTCCACCAAGGCGGCCATGACCGTATCCATTTCGGATATGACGGTGCCCGCATCCAAGCAGCAGCTGCTGGAAGACGCACAGGCTACGGTTGACCGGATCGCCATGAACTACCGCCGCGGTCTCATCACCGAAGAAGAGCGTTATCGTGCAGTGGTAGAGACCTGGAACGAAACGGATAAGCAGCTTTCCGACGAGCTGATCGAAGGTCTGGATAAATACAATAACATCTTCATGATGGCGGACTCCGGAGCCCGTGGTTCCACCCAGCAGATCAAACAGCTGGCCGGTATGCGAGGCCTGATGGCCGATACCATGGGACGTACCATCGAGCTGCCCATCAAGTCCAACTTCCGTGAAGGACTTGACGTACTGGAATACTTCATGTCGGCACACGGAGCCCGGAAGGGACTTTCCGATACGGCGCTTCGTACGGCAGACTCCGGTTACCTGACCAGACGTATGGTGGACGTATCCCAGGAACTGATCATCCGGGAAACCGACTGTATGGAAGGAACGGGTGTCATCCCCGGTATGAAGGTACACGGTTTCTACGACGGAAAGGAAACCATCGAAGGCTTAAAGGACAGAATTCTCGGAAGATACGCTGCCGAGGATATCGCAGATAAAGAAGGCAATGTCATCGTCAAGGCAAACCATATGATCAATCCTTCCCGTGCCGCACGGATCATCGACAGCATGGATCAGGATGAGAACGGTCATATCGTGGGATCGGTGAAGGTACGTACCATCCTGACCTGCCGTTCCAAAGACGGGATCTGCGCAAAGTGCTACGGTGCCAACATGGCATCCGGCGAAGCGGTTCAGGTGGGTGAAGCGGTAGGTATCATCGCAGCCCAGTCCATCGGTGAGCCCGGTACACAGCTTACCATGAGAACCTTCCACGCAGGCGGTGTTGCCGGTGACGATATCACACAGGGTCTTCCCCGTGTCGAGGAACTGTTCGAAGCCCGGAAGCCGAAGGGACTTGCCATCATCGCGGAATTCGGCGGAACGGCTACCATCAGTGATACCAAGAAAAAGCGTGAGGTCATCGTTAATAACGAAGAGACCGGTGAGACCAAGGCATATCTGATCCCTTACGGATCCAGGATCAAGGTTCTGGACGGACAGGTTCTGGAAGCCGGTGACGAGCTGACGGAAGGTTCCGTAAATCCTCATGATCTGCTGAAGATCAAGGGACGTGAGGCTGTTCAGGATTACATGCTGCGGGAAGTTCAGAGAGTATACCGTCTGCAGGGTGTTGATATCGCGGATAAGCATATCGAAGTCATTGTACGTCAGATGCTGAAGAAAGTACGTATCGAGGAAAGCGGTGACACCGATTATCTGCCCGGAACCCTGGTG
>JAEEGL012961919.1_pt1 | contig 10432 bp, 9 predicted proteins | sample 9134231 | NCBI WGS metagenome assembly JAEEGL01 (sample SAMN16246548, study PRJNA631951) | gut metagenome | biome: gut microbiome; feature: rumen; material: fiber-attached | host: Bos | place: Iran: Karaj | collected 2018-10 | reverse complement strand
GTAGAGGTTATCGTAGAGCGCTTTGCTCTCGCGCAAGAACTCGGGGCTGAACAACAAGTTGAACTTCTTTACGCCCTTCTGCTGGTATTTGACATATAGGCTGCGGGTATAGCCTACAGGGATGGTGCTCTTGATGACCATCACTGCCTCGGGGTTGACCTTCAGCACAGCGTCGATGACGGATTCCACAGCACTGGTATCGAAGAAGTTCTTCTGACTGTCGTAGTTGGTGGGGGCGGCGATGACGACAAACTCGGCATCGCGGTAGCCGGTCTCCTGGTCGAGGGTGGCCTTGAGCGAGAGGGGCTTGTTGGCAAGATACTCCTCGATGTAGTCGTCCTGGATGGGCGACTTCTTATTGTTCACTAAGTCAACACGTTCCTTGACAACGTCAACGGAAGTGACATCATTGTGCTGTGCCAACAGAGTGGCAATACTCAAACCGACATAGCCGGTACCTGCTACGGATATTTTCATTTTTTTGACAATTACTTTGAACTCGGATTTTTATACAGCTTATACATCGATAGAATGCAAAGCTAAAGCACCCTCAATCACATTGTTATTATGCTGTTTGTGGACTTTATTTCCACAATAACAGGATAATGTAACAATATCTGAGGTATACCTATCTTTTGATTTGCAAAAGTAAGGTTTAATTCTGTATTTACAAAATTTATTTTCAAACAAATATTTTTATTTATAAGTATTTATTATAAATTATTGATATTTAAATGTTATTAACAATGAGTTAAAATCGAAAAGGAGGGGGTAAATGTGTATGGATTACGGAAATATTTAAACCAAAAGCGAAAGAAATCATGCATTTGGTGGGCAAAAGGAGGCAGGCCGTGGGCAACGGGCCTGACGGCAACGCTAACGTTAACGTTAACCAAATTCGACGCTATGCTTATTATACTCGCTGGCGCTCGCATCTTTTCATTACAGAAATAAACGGAAAAGACAGAAAAAAACAGAAACTTTTGCCTGCGGCAGGCTACGGCAACGCTAACAGGCCTACGGCAACCTTAATGCTAACGTTAACCTTAACAAGCCATGGGCAACGCTAACGTTAACCTTAACGCTAACTTTCGGAAATGGGAATGGATTTACACAAATAACTATAAAATAAAAAAAACGCCTTGGGTGTTGAGGCGTTTTGCGTTGTCCCACAAGGATTCGAACCTTGGCAAGCAGAACCAAAATCTGATGTGCTACCATTACACCATGGGACAATGGCCTTTTGCTGTCAAAAAGCGGGTGCAAAAGTACAAATTTTTGTCTGTATGGACAAATTTTTTGTTCGAAAATCCTTTGAAAATACGTTAATATGTTGATTTCTATCGGCTGAAGAAATGTTTTTTTTATTGCGGACGCACTCCGATATGTCGCAATTATTTAAAGATAAAGGGCACAAAAATGAAATTTTGCGCCCTTTTGATTTATATGAAAAAGCTATCCAAAGGTTAGTTCTCTTTGAAGGGGAGCTTGATAGAGGGTAGCTCTATGGTTCTGAATGATGAGAAGAGTCCTGCCTTTGTGTCGTCTTGTTTGCCAAAGATGTCTATGATGATGTCTTTGTATTTGTCCTGCAGTATTTTCCTTCTTACTTTAAGGGTGGGGGAGAGGAATCCATTATTGGTGGTCCATTCTTCGCTCACCAAACGGAATTTCTTGATCTGTTCGTGCGGGGCAAACTCTTTGTTGTACATGTCGATGACTTCCTGCATCTTTTTGTTCACCTCGGGCATCTTTATCAGCTCGTTGTTGTCGCGGTAATGCAGATGGTGCTTCAAAGCCCAATAGTGGAGGGTGTTGAAGTTGGGCGAGATGATGGCTGCGGCGATTTTCTGGTTTTCTCCTACTACCATGACTTGGTCGATATACTCTGACTCGCGGAGCTTATTCTCTAAAACTTGGGGCGCGACATATTTGCCTGCCGAGAGCTTGAAGATGTCTTTCTTTCTGTCGGTGATCTTAAGATAGCGTCCGGCTATGATCTTGCCAATATCACCAGTGTGGAACCAGCCTTCGCTGTCGATGACTTCGGCGGTATACTCGGGATCTTTGTAGTAGCCCATCATGACATGGGGTCCTCGGGTGAGAATCTCGCCATCTTCGGCAATCTTCAGCTCTGTGCCGCTGAGCATGGGCCCTACGGTACCGTAGCGCACATAGCCGTCGACGGGGTTGTTGACGGCGATGACAGGCGAGGTCTCACTTAGGCCATAGCCTTCGTAAATGTTCATGCCGGCGGCGCTGAACAGTCGCACAAGGCGGTCGGGAATGCTGCTGCCTCCGCTGATGATAATCATGCGGTTGCCTCCAAATTTCTCACGCCATTTGCTGTAGACCATCTTGTCGTAGAACCACTGCATTATCTGGTACCAGATGGAGACTTTCTTGATGATACCATTGTCGAAACGCATTCCGTGTTTGAAAGCGCGGAAATAGATGGCTTTCTTGATGGCGGGGAAGTCTTTGCCTGCGGCATAGAGTTTGTCATAAAACATCTCCAAAACACGGGGTACGGCACAGAATCCTCCACAGCCGATGTCGAGCATGTCTCGCTGCAGGGTGCCCATACTTTCGGCATAGTATATGCTGCACCCATGGTGCTGGAAATGGTAGTTCATGGAGCGCTCAAACACATGGTTCAGAGGTAGGAAGGAAAGCACACGATAGTCGGAAGTCATGGGGTTGACTTTGGAGTGGGCGAGGAAGTTGGAACAGATGTTTCTGTGTGAAAGCATAACGCCTTTGGGATCGCCAGTGGTGCCGCTGGTGTAGATGAGTGTCAGCCAGTCGTCGGGTTTTGTCTGCTCTTTGTGCTTCTCCAGCTCGGCAAGATGTTTCTCGCGGCTGGCAATACCAAGCTTAAGTATCTCGAGGGTACGATGTTCTCCTTCAATATTGGCGAGGGTGTAGATGTCGGGCTTCTCTTCCAGCTGGTTCCACGCAGGACGTATGCGGTTGAGAAGTACCTTGCTGCTGACCAAAATCAGTCGGGCCTCGCTGTGTCGGAAGATGTGGGTGTAGTTTTCGGTCGACAGGGTGGGGTATACGGGCACGTGGATGGCTCCCATCAATGCCAACGCCATGTCGATAAAGTTCCATTCGGGACAGTTGTTGGAGATCGTAATGACACGGTCCCCGGGTTTGATACCGAGCTCCATGAGGCCGTAGGCCATGAAGTGGGCATATTTGTAGTAGTCGTGAGAACTATACCTAATCCATTCGCCATTGACCTTACCGGCAAGTATGTCATCCTTGGGATGGTTTACTACCAGATGGTCTAATAAGTCAAAAAGTCGAGTAATCTCTATTTCCATATTTATATTATTGTGCTTACTATTTGGTTGATTGCTAGTATTTTCAATGCTGTTATTGATTGTGTTGGAAAACATTTTCCAATATGCAAATTTACAAAAAATTTATAAAATGGAATATTTAAGGATAAAATTGAATACGGGGCGCTGTTGCTCGCTGGCGCTCGCCGCTCTTCTTCATTACAGAAAAGAACGGAAAAAACAGAAAAATTACAGAAATTTGCTCGCTATGCTCACTTACTTGCTTCGTCAGTCGCTATCTTTATTATGCTCGCTGACGCTCGCCATCTTTTTCATTACAGAAAAAAACGGAAAAAACAGAAAAATTACAAAAACTTTTGCCTGCGGCAGGCGAATTCAACCTTAACGATAACCTTAACCTTAACTTGGCTCGCTGACACAAGATTCTTAATACTTCTATATTTTATTATCCCAGTCCATATTCTTCTGGTATGATGAGAATTGGCGCTAGGGTAACAAATTGTTGGGATTTAGGATTCGGGTGGGCTTCATATATAGGTCATTGAAGTTGTATAACAAGCCTAATTCATATCCTGTAATGGATAGGTAGTTACGAACTTGAGCTTTGTGGATGTCTAACAACTCTGAAACGGATTTCAACTCTACTATTATCTTGCCATAACATACGAAATCGGCTACATAATAAGCATTTAATTGTGTGCCTTTGTATGCAAGACGAAAGGGTTTCTCTTGCTCGAAGGGTATATCTCGTCGTATAAACTCTAAGGCTAGGGCTTCTTGATATACTTTCTCTAACAGTCCTACTCCCATAATTTTATGAACTTCATAAACGGCACCATTTATCTCTGATGACTCTCTCTTGTATAGAAAATCGTCGTTATTCATAATAGTATTGTTGGTCAATATCTTGGTTTTAATTGGGTTGTTGCGTTTAAACTGCTTTTAAAAAAAAACTGTTTGCAAAAGTACTTCTTTTATTTTAATTATTACAGAAAATTTTTTTTCACGAGCATTTACTTCTTGGCTCGCTGACGCTCGCTTACTTTTTCATTACAGAAAAGGACGGAAAAAACAGAAAAAAACAGAAATTTGCTTGCTACGCTCACTTACTTGCTTCGTCAGTCGCTATCCTTATTTTGCTCGCTGGCGCTCGCCATATTTTTCATTACAGAAAAGGACAGAAAAAACAGAAAAAAACAGAAACTTTTGCCTGCGGCAGGCGAATTCAACCTTAACGATAACGTTAACCTTAACCAAATTCGACGATAACGATAACGCTAACCAAAATCAACCTTAACTCTAACAGGCCTACGGCAACGATAACGATAACGATAACGTTAACCTTAACGCTAACGCTAACGCTAACGATAACCTAAACTATAACCTAACTGGATTCAACATTAACACTTTTTCAATATATGAGGGATAGGATGTCTTTTACTGTATTGGTGTCTTCGTGTTGGTTGTCGATTGTTGGTGGATGGCTTGCCGACGAGTTGACTAGGATGTTTCGTATTCTGTCTGTGATGGTGGTGTCGAGGGAGTCGGTGGCGATCTCTACATTGGTGATGACGCCGTTCTTTTCGTCGACGGTGATTGCTAACTCTACTTCGCCCCATTCAAATTGTCCTTTCTTGGTTGCCACGAAGGTGCTCCAATTGCCGTAAATCCAGTCGGCACTACAAAAATGGTCGTGGAGCTCTATAACCTGCGGCTCTTTCATGATGTCATGAAAATCAATGGTTGTGGCTTTCTGACCATATACTTCTTCGAAGGCGTCGTGAAGCGCTGGAATGATGTTGGAACTGTCTATGGTGGCTAGTTCGGAAAGGTTGACAACGCGACTCTTAACGGACGCGACTCCGTGTTTGTGTAGTTTGGCGGGCTTGGGTTTTAGGTATTTTTGCAAGTCGTCTAAATTGCCTTTTATCAAGATGGTGCCGTGGTGAAGTCGTTGGTGACGCCCTTTGGAGAAGGCGTTGCCGCTGAATTTGCGTCCCTGACAGAGGATGTCGTTTCTGCCACTCAGCTGACTCTCTATCCCGAAAGTGAGCAGGGCTCGTCGTATAACCTCAAATTGGAGTGCCTGGTCGTAGAGTTCGTAGGGCGCTATGAAGCTGAAGTTGATGTTGCCGTCGTCGTGGTATACGGCGCCGCCACCGGTGGTGCGCCTCATAACATATCCGCCATCGTTGTTCAATGCCTCGATGTTGCATTCTGAGTAGGGATTTTGGTTTTGGCCTATGACTACGGTGCGACGGTTTTTCCACAGATATAGGACGACGGTTCCATCGTCGGGTTGGGATACGAAATAATTTTCCACAGCGATGTTCCAATAGGGGTTGGTTTGGTCGCTGACAATAAATGATAGTTTCACAATTTGATTTTTAAGTGAATATGTTCTACAATTTGAAGGATAGCGACAGGTAGTTGGGTGCTTGACCAAGATGGTAGTTGCGACGAGCGAAAGAGAATTCGAATTTCTTGGTACGCAACCCAAATCCGTAGCAGAATCCGCTGAAGTTGATGTTGGTGCGGCTGTTGGCGCTCATCTCCACGGTTTGTCGGTATCGGTATCCTAGACGTATAAAAAAAACATTTTTGATTTCCGCCTCAAGTCCTATGGCTGTGTGACGCATGGCTTGATCTAGGATTTTGGATATGCCGTCGTACCAGGGTTTCTCGATAGGGAGACCGGTATAGGGGTCGATTTCCATCTCGCTGTTGAGTGGGTCGCTATAGCTTAGCTGCCATCGTGTAAGGTTGTTTAATTCCAGGAAAAACCGGAAGGGCGCTTTGTTGACTTTGTATGACAATGCCGCGGAAATGTCAAAGGGTAGGTATTCTGTGGTGCCATCGAAGGTGGCTAGTTGTGCGCCAATGTTTCTGCCTTGGATGGTGGCGGCAAAGCGTTTGTCGTCGGAGACATAGCTGCCGGCGACATTGAGAGCTATGGCGAAAGCGGTGTAGGATTCGTACTGCGACAATACGGGTCGTAGTGAGGCTCCGATCGAGAAATTGGAGTCGACACTCATTCCCCATGCCATGGAGAGGGCTACATCGGAAGCTCCAAAAGTGCCTTGCTCTACCTCTTCCTCGTCGAAGCCTTGAAAACGTCCGTAGCTGTTGAAGTGAAAGGAGAACAAGAATGCGCCGAGACGTCGGGTGTCGAGGCCATAGGCGACAGAACCGAAATTGCTGCCGGAGAATAGACCTACGTAGTTAAGCGCCAGTCGGTGGTTGTATTGGGGCGAAATCAGGGATGGGTTGTCGAGTCCTACATTGAGGTCGTAGGGAGCGAAGAGGGGGAGGTAGTTGACTCCTAATGCCGCCGTCCGTGCCGAAGAGGGCATTTTAAGCAGCGAAAGGGTGTTGAGTCCTGCCACTTGTGAAGATGCCGTAGGGGTGGCGAGAATATGAAAAGTGAGAATTGCGGCAAATAGCCCAATCCTCATTGTCAATTTCTTGCCTATCAGCATGATGGACTTGCAATGCATTGTTGACATCGTTCACATAATGAAGTCTTCAGTCGTTCCACTCCTCTTTTCCGCCTTCGGTGAGGAATCCGCTCTTCATCTTTTTGCCCACTTTTTTTCTGATGATGTATTTGCCGTTCATTATCAGTACTTCATCGTATTTGAAGTCGGTGACAAAGCGACCTTGGACATCGACAAAGGCCCATTTGCCTTTTTTGCGTAGGGCGGCGTAGCAGACGGGGTATTTGTGTTTGGCGTAGTCAATCTCGCATATTGCGGCATCGTAGACGATTTCGGTGAGGCTCTCGCCGCTAACGCCCACAAGACCCCATTTGCCTTCTATCGAGACGGGGTACATGCCGCCGTTGGTTTCGTAAAGCACGGCGTCGTACTTGGGCATTATCGTCCAGTCATTGTCTCTGTCCATATAGCCCCATCCGCCGTCTTCGCTTTGGCAGGGATAGTACATGGGATATACCTCTTGCGAGTGGAGCGCGCCGCAAAAAATAAAACAGAAAATTATGGCACACCATGCTGGGCGCCATAATTTTCTGTTGGTTATGAGATTGAATTTCAATTTTTATAAGTTGGGTGAGTCGTTAACCTTAACGTTTTTTGTTGCGCTCGTGACGCATGAGGTGGCTGGGTTCTAGTGCCATGCGGTCGGTTTCGAGCAGTGAGGCTACGCCTTCATCTACGCGACGTTTCTCTTCGCATGCCGGGCAGTGGCAGTCCTCATGGTATTCGCGGGGTTCGGTATAGGTGGTGATGACACCTTCGAAGTTGCGGAGGATGACTTTGTCGGGGCTTTGCGAAATGACATACTGTGGCATGACGGGTGTCTTTCCACCGCCGCCGGGTGCGTCGACAACAAAGGTGGGTACTGCGTAGCCGCTGGTGTGGCCTCGGAGGTTTTCGATGATTTCGATACCTTTGCTGACGGGAGTGCGGAAATGCTCAAGACCCATGGAGAGGTCGCACTGGTAGATGTAGTAAGGACGCACACGGTTGCGAACCAACTCGTGCATGAGTTTCTTCATGATGTGTACGCAGTCGTTCACGCCACGCAGCAACACCGTCTGGTTGCCCAGAGGTATGCCGGCGTTGGCCAGGCGGGCAAGGGCCTGCTCAGCCTCGGGGGTGAACTCGTTGGGGTGGTTGAAGTGGGTGTTGAGCCAGATGGGATGGTATTTTTTCAGCATCTCGCAAAGCTCGGGGGTGATACGTTGCGGACAAACCACGGGGGTGCGGCTGCCGATACGTACTATCTCTACGTGAGGTATTTTGCGCAGACGGCCGATGATGTATTCCAGTTTCTGGTCGCTGACCATCAGGGCGTCACCGCCGCTGAGGAGCACGTCGCGAACCTGAGGGGTCTTCTCGATATATTCCAGACATTTCTCGATGCGCTGGCTGGGGCTTTCGTCATCTTTCTGTCCTGCGAAACGACGGCGGGTGCAATGGCGGCAGTACATGGAGCACATGTCGGTGATGAGGAACAGGACACGGTCGGGATAGCGGTGGGTAAGTCCAGGGGCAGGGGAGTCTTCATCCTCATGAAGGGGGTCGTTGAGGTCGGCGGGAGCGATGTTGCATTCAGCACCCTGGGGAATGGCTTGACGACGAATGGGATCGTAAGGATCGTTGGGGTCGATCAAACTCAGATAATAGGGTGTGATGGCCATACGGAATTTGGCAAGGGCTTTTTTTATACCTTCGGCTTCTTCGTCGCTGAAAGTGAAATACTTGCTCAGTTGCTCGTAGGTCTCAATACGGTTTTTTACCTGCCATTTCCAGTCGTTCCACTGTTCGTCGGTGACATTGGGAAACAGCTCTTTTCTGCGATTTACTTTCATATGTATTGTATTTCTTATTTATTTATCGTTCAATGATATATTTGCCATGATGCGGATGGTTGTCCACAAATAGCAATGTGCAAAAATACAAAAAAAGTTGGAATGGACAAAAATTATTAATATGCCTTCGGCAACCTTAACATACCTTCGGCAACGCTAACGTTAACCTTAACCTTAACCGATTTCCGGGCGCGTTACTTTACATTGCTATATATTGCTTGGCTCGCTGACGCTCGCCTCTCTTCTTCATTACAGAAAAGGACAGAAATGACAGAAAAAAACAGAAATTTTGCCTGCGGCAGGCTACGGCAACGCTAATGTTAACCAATATCAACGCTAACGTTAACCTTAACTGGCCTACGGCAACGATAACGTTAACGTTAACCTTAACGCTAACTTTTTTGAACACGAATTACATGTATTGTCTGTCGTTATTTCAGACTTTTGACGGGGAAGTTGAAATAGGTGTCGGGATAGGGCTCGTTGTTCAAGGTGAAGTGCCACCACTCGCAGTCGTAGGGCTTGAAACCGTGTCTCATCATGGCTTTGCGGAGTATCATGCGGTTGTTGAACTGCTCGGGAGTGAGTGTCCAAAGTCCTTTGTCTTCGCGCCATTTGCCGCTTGCTAAGTCGCCACAGAAATCGGGGTGGCTCTCTTTGCCAAACCAATCGTGGACACCGCCCATGTCCACCTCTTTGCCCGAAGCCATATCGAAGAGGGTGAGGTCGAGCGTCGAGCCGCGCGAATGGCCGCTTTTCTCAGCAATATAGCCAAGTTCAAAAAGTCGGCTGCGGTCGACATTGCTGTAGAAGTAGGGCTTCATAAGGGTGTCGTTGACATCGGCGCCCCAACGCATAAAGTGGTCGACAGCCATCTGCGGACGATAGCCGTCGTAGATTTTCAATCGGTAACCCATGGCCTTCACTTCGTCGCTTACGGCCTTGAGGCTGTCGGCGGCTTCGCGGGTGAGGAGTACTGTGGGCTCAAGGTAGCCGTCGACACGGGCTCCCACAAAGTTGTATGTGCCGTAATAGCGCACTTCAAGGATTGCGTCTGGCACAACATCGGTGAGCACAACAAATCCTGAGGCGTCGTCCTCAGGAGCGGTCTTGACTTTGTCGGCCGTTGTTGACGAGCATGCCGCCAACATAACGGTTATCGTTAGCAATAAAAGAACTTTGTTTAATTTCATATCCTTAACTATAACTATAACGTTAACTTTAACTTTAACGTTAACCTTAACCGATTTCCTGGCGCGCTACTTTACATTGCTATATATTACTTGGCTCGCTGACGCTCGCTATCTTTTTCATTACAGAAACAAACGGAAAAGACAGAAAAAAACAGAAATTTTTGCCTGCGGCAGGCTACGGCAACGCTAACGTTAACCTTAACGTTAACCTTAACTTATTACAATGACATTTCGCTATGCTACTATACGAAAAAAAACTGCCAGAAGGGTATATTCTTCCGGCAGTTTTCGTTATAAAATCTACCTTATGCGTAGAGTTCTTCGAAGATCTTGCGCAGTTTGGGACTTTCGCGGAGCTCCTGCAGAGTGAACTCGGCGTGGCCTTTGGTGTAACCGTTACCCATGATCATGTTCACATCGCTTCCGATACCTTCAGCGCCAAGGCTGGCTTTGGTGAAGCTGGTGGCCATCGAGAAGAAGTAAACGATACCATCGTCCTTGGTGATGAGGACTGCGGTCATTTCCTGGTCGGGAACGTTGACGCAGTTGATGGTGACGTCGGCCATCTTGCCGTTGGTGAGGCGCTCGATGAGCTC
>JAEEGL012289051.1_pt1 | contig 10432 bp, 10 predicted proteins | sample 9134231 | NCBI WGS metagenome assembly JAEEGL01 (sample SAMN16246548, study PRJNA631951) | gut metagenome | biome: gut microbiome; feature: rumen; material: fiber-attached | host: Bos | place: Iran: Karaj | collected 2018-10 | reverse complement strand
GATTCATCCCTGTTCAGCGCTTCGAGCGTTTCAAAGAACGTTTCGCTGTCCACATCCGCGGGCAGCACGACATTCTTCACGGCAACGCCTGTCTGCTCGGCGCGCTTCATGGCGCCCCTCTCATAGCTGAGATCGTCGTCGCGCTCACCGACCCGAAAAATGGCCAGCGTAGGCACAATGCCCTTCGCCTGCAGCGCTTCGCTTCTGCTTTTCAGTTCTTCGCTGATGGCCTTCGCCACCGGCATGCCTTTCAGAACTTCCGCCATGTTGCCCCTCCTATGCGCGCATGCGGTCGAACACTTCATCCGCCGTAGCCATGGCCTTGGGGATGTAATCCGCCAGCATTTCCTCCGCCTGGCGGGCCATGAGGTCCGCCTCCGCGTCGCCCTTCAAAAGGCGCGTGTTCACGAAAACGTTCAGCGCGGCGCACTCCAGCGCCGCTTCCGCGGCCAGCGCCGCGCAGCCCACGTCGGAGATCAGCAGTTTGCTGCACTTCTCCAGGATGCGCGCGATTAGGTCGATGGACAACGTGCAGTAGCGCATCATCTCCAGAGGAGCCTTCGCCGCCGCGATCGTCACGTCGCGCATGGTCTGCGCATAGTCCGGGTCATCCTTGGGCATGGAATAGGCCTTCGACAGCGGTTCAAACGCCGCCGCATCCTTGTCGATGAGCTGCAGCAGGCGCTTGCGGTAAAGCTCCGCGTCTGTCAGCATCTGCTCGTATTCGGGTTCGAACGCCGCAAACTTCTTCTTGCCCCGGGTGAGGTTGACCGCCATGGCGCCCAGGGATACGCCCAAAGCGCCGATGTAAGCCGCTGCCCCGCCCCCGCCGGGCACGGGAGCCTTGGAGAACAGCTCCTTGCTGAAATCCTCGCAACTGAGTTTGTATAACGAATTATCCATAATATGCTCCTGCGATCCATGACACCCGGGGACGGTTCCAGTGTCTCAAAATGGTATAGGGAACCGTACCCTGTGCCGGGTATGACTGAAATAGCGCGGGTGGCGCGAAGGAGGCCCCGCCGCCCAAAATATGCAAACGGATGGGAGTATGCCTTCGCGGCAGGACCCGCGCCATTTCTTATTTAGAACAGTCCGGAGATGACGCCGTTCTCGTCCACATCGATCTTTTCGGCAGCCGGCACCTTCGGCAGGCCGGGCATCGTCATGATCTCGCCGGTGAGCGCAACGATGAAGCCGGCGCCCGCGGAGATCTTCAGATTGCGGACCGTAACGGTAAAGCCCTTCGGCGCGCCGAGCTTGGCCGGGTCATCCGAGAAGGAATATTGCGTCTTCGCCATGCAGATCGGGCAGCCCGCGAAGCCGAGTTCGGTCAGCTGCTTCGCCTGCTTCTTGGCGTTTTCGGTGAGCATGACGCCGTCCGCGTGGTAGATGCGCTTGCAGATGGCCTCGAGCTTCTCCTCGATGGTGCCGTCGAGCTCGTAGGAATAGCTGAAATCGTTGGGCAGTTCGCACAGACGCACGACTTCCTCGGCCAGCGCCACGCCGCCTTCGCCGCCCTTAGCCCAGACTTCGGACAGAGCGACGTTCACACCCAGCTCCTTGCACTTCGCCTCGACCATGTCGAGTTCGGCCTTCGTGTCGGTCGGGAATGCGTTGATCGCGACGACGCAGGGCAGCTTGTAGACCTTCGTGATGTTCTCCACGTGCTGCAGCAGGTTGGGCAGGCCCTTTTCGAGAGCTTCCAGGTTTTCGCTGTTCAGTTCTGCCTTGGGTACGCCGCCGTGGTACTTCAGCGCGCGGACGGTGGCCACGATGACCACGGCAGAGGGCTTCAGGCCCGCCATACGGCACTTGATGTCCAGGAACTTCTCAGCGCCCAGGTCCGCGGCAAAGCCGGCCTCCGTCACGACGTAATCGCCCAGTTTCAAGGCCATTCTCGTAGCGGTGATGGAGTTGCAGCCGTGCGCGATGTTAGCGAACGGTCCGCCATGGATGAAGGCAGGGGTTCCCTCGAGCGTCTGCACGAGGTTGGGTTTCAAGGCATCCTTCAGCAGGGCCGCCATCGCGCCTTCAGCCTTCAGATCGTGAGCCGTAACAGGCTCGTTCTTATACGTGTAGCCGACGATGATGCGGCCCAGACGAGCCTTCAGGTCCGTGATGTCGGACGCCAGGCACAGGACCGCCATGACTTCGCTCGCCACGGTGATATCGAAGCCGTCCTCCCGGGGCGTACCGTTCGCTCTGCCGCCGAGGCCTCCGACGATGTTTCTCAGCTGCCGGTCGTTCATGTCGACCGCTCTCTTCCACGTGACCCTTCTGGGATCGATGCCCAGCACGTTGCCCTGCTGGATGTGGTTGTCGAGCATGGCAGCCAGCAGGTTGTTGGCTGCGCCGATGGCATGGAAGTCGCCGGTGAAGTGCAGGTTGATGTCCTCCATGGGTACGACCTGGGCATAGCCGCCGCCGGCCGCGCCGCCCTTGACGCCAAACACGGGACCGAGGGACGGTTCTCTCAGCGCCACGATGGCGTTCTTGCCGATCTTTCTCAGACCGTCGGTGAGCCCCACGGACGTCGTGGTCTTGCCCTCGCCGGCCGGGGTCGGAGTGATGGCCGTTACCAGGATGAGCTTGCCGTCGGGCTGGTCCGCCTTGTCTCTCAGCAACTGATAGTCCACCTTGGCCTTGTAGTTGCCGTACTGTTCGAGGTACTTCTCGTCCACGCCCGCCACCTTGGCGATCTCGGTGATCTTTTTCTTTTCGCACGCCTGCGCGATCTGAATGTCGGTCTTATATTCCATCTTGAATCTCCTTTACGCAACATATTGAGAACAGTCTGATACCTTAATTATAGTGTCTTTGAGCCGCTTTGCCACAAACTTCTCGCAAAAGCGATTGTTTTAGTTTTTATATTTTTAATAAAAATTTTTTATGGTTTACAGTCTCGTCTCCATGAACGCCTTCCGAGCCTCTTCGGGCACGAGCCGGCCGCCGGTCGCCCAGACGATGTGGGAAGCGTTGTCCATCTTCCCGATCAGGCCCGTCTCGTAAAGCCAGGCGCGATATTCCGGGGCCTTGGCCAGCATCACGGGACCGTGGAACGCCGCGCAGGAGCTGGGCTCGATGAAGAGGTCTTCCGAAGCCTTCAGATCGCGCATGTAGTCGTACAGGCGCCGGTCTTCGAGGGTCACCTCGCCGGAGAGCAGCGGCTGCATGATCCTGCCGACCAGGCTGGATGCCCTGCCAACCGCCAGGCCGTCGGCGTGAGTCTTGCCGGACAGACCGATGTCCTGCACGCAGATCTCGTTATGCAGATCCGTCGCCATGCCCAATACCATGCAGCAGGCCTGCACGGGCTCCGCGAAGAACACGTACACGTCGTCGCCGTAGATCTGCTTCAGGCCGAACGCCACGCCGCCGGGTGCGCCGCCCACGCCGCAGGGGATCGTCACGATCAGGGGGTGATCCGCATCGACCGTCACTCCGGCCTCATCCAGCTGTTTCTGCAGCCTTTCGGCCGCCACGGCGTACCCCATGAACAGCTCCTTCGAATTCTCGTCGTCCACGAAATAGCTCAGGGGATCCGCGTCGGACTGGGCGCGTCCCTCCGTAATGGCTTTGCCGTAGTCCCCGGCGTATTCGATGACCGTTACCCCGTGCGCGCGCAAGTAGTCCTTCTTCCACTGTTTGGCGTCGCAGGACATGTGCACGATGGCCTGATACCCCAGGTAGGCGCTCATCATGCCGATGGAGATGCCCAGGTTGCCGGTAGAAGCCACCTGCACCTTGTGCTTGGCGAAGAAGGCGCGGGCTTCGGGCTGAGCCAGCTTCATCGGGTCATCCTCGGGGCCGTCCAGAAAACCGCCTTCGATCGCCAGATCCTCCGTGTGCTTCAGCACGTCGTAAAAGCCGCCGCGCGCCTTGATGGAGCCGGCCACGGCCAGGTCGCTGTCCCGCTTCAGGAACAGGCGTCCGCCGCCGAGATCCGCGCCGTACTTATCCTTCAGCAGAGCCTTCATGGCGGGGATCTCCGTCAGAGGCGATTCGATGATGCCCTGCTTCTCCGCCGTTTCGGGGAATATCTCCATCAGCAGCGGCGCGAACCTCGCCAGCCGTTTCGACGCGTCCGCGATGTCTGCGGCGCTGAAGGCAAGGCTGTCCTTCGCCTCGGCAAACGGCATTTTGCGCGGGTTCACCCAGCAGACCTCCTTCGCTGCGGCCAGATCTGCCACGACAGGGGCTTTTTCAATCAATTTCTGCAGTTCCATCCCTTTGTCCCTCCTAAAAACATGGCGCATGATGCACTTCCATCATACGCCATTTTCGTTCTCAGTTCAATCTTCGCGCAAAGTCCGGCAGGATCAGCGGGTGTGCCGTCTGCCTCCGTAATAGGGTTTGCGTCCCTTTGCGAAGCATTCCTCGCAGACGCTGAACTTGTACCGGAACGGCAGCTCCTTGCCGCAGATCTTGCACTTCTTCATGGAGAGCTTCTGGCGGGAGAGCTCCGCCATGATCTGCGAGGAGATCTCGTTCTTGCGCAGCAGCACCGTGCGGAGATCCTCGGGATCGGCCATGTCCGAACTTTCTATGTAATGGTAGAGCATGTCGCAGGCTTTGAACCGCGTTTCCAGTGCGTCGAGCGGTTCCTTGCCGGAAGGCGCGGCCGGCAGATAGTAGAGCGCGCGGCCCCGGCGGCCGGACAGCTCGTCCCGGAACAGATCCTTCCAAAGCTCCTTCAGGACTTCGTTTTTTTCATCGAAGGGGATCATGACGAAGCGGTACACGAGTTCCTTGTCGCTCGTCTCCTTCTCCAGTTCCTCCGCCAGGGCGATCTCGATGGACAGGTCTGCGTTCTCGAATCCAGGCTTGGGCCTGATCTCGCACCACTTGCTCATGAGCTGGGAGATGCTCCCCGCTACGCCCGTCAGCGTATAGGGAAAGCCTATGCGCGCCTCCCGGATCTGCGGCACCTTCGCGTAAATGGCGCTGCGCACCATCTTTTTCTCCTCCACGGAGCCGACGAACCCGTGCTCGAACATGCCGAAGCGCCCTGCTCTGCCGCCGATCTGTTTGATCTCCGTAGCGGAAAGGGGCCTCTGCTGGCTGCCGTCGAACTTCTCCGTTACGAGGAAGATGACCCGCTCGATGGGCAGGTTCAACCCCATGCCGATCGCGTCCGTCGCCACCACGATGTCCGTTTCGCCGGACGTGTAGCGCTTGACCTCGTTGCGCCGCACGTCGTATGGAAGCGCTCCGTAGATGACGCTGCACCGGAAGCCTGCCCGCTGCAGTTCGCCGGCGACCGCATGCACGTCCTTGCGGGAAAACACGATGAACGCCGTGCCTCTGCGCGCCTCTTTTTTAAAATCCGTGCTGATCTTCTCGTCGAAGGACAGCGGAACCAGCCGCCGATGATGCACGACCTCCCACGTGTCGCCGCACGCTTCGATGACATTCTTCACGACCATCTCCGCCTCCGGCGCCAGGCACACGTGCACCGTATCCGCCCGCACGCCCAGCAGCGCAAACGTCCAGGCGGAGCCTCGCTGGCTGTCCGCGATCATCTGCGCTTCGTCGATGACCGCCACATCGTATTCCTTCGTGAAGTCCAGCACCTCGATCGTGGAGGACTGCAGGTAGGAGAACGGGATGCCGATCTCCTCCTCGCCCGTCTTCAGCGTGCAGGGGCAGCCCGCATCGTTGAGTTCTTCGAACTTCTCGTATGCCAAAAGCCTTAACGGCGCCAGATAGATGCCGCTGGCGCACTCCTTCAGAGCGTTGATGGCATCGTAACTCTTGCCGCTGTTCGTGGGGCCGATGTGCAGGATAAAGCGGCGCTGCTTCTGCCGCGCCAGGGGAAACAGCTCCGGATACGTCTGCGGGATGGCGTCCAGCAGCCCGTTCTTGACCTTGTTGCGTTCCCGTTCGGACCGCAGGTATGCGCGGGCGCCCTTGCCGAGCGCTTTATTTTCAGCCAGCAGGCTCGCGATCGCCAGATCCGTGAACGAAGACCGCACCCGGACCATCAGGTCTTCCGTACAGGCCGCATAGCCACTGCATGCCCTGTTGATGAGAGCGCGCGTATTGATGCCAGCCTTTTCCCGCACGCGGTGAAGCAGCCTGTCCGCGAGGACGAGCATGGAGTCGGCTTCCTTTGCCGCGTGAAGCAGCCAGATATCCGGAGGCGTGCCGTGCAGCACGATGTGGCGGATCATGCGATCCGAGAGCGCGCCGCCTTCCGTCGATTTGCCGAGAAACGAGCGTATGCCCGTTTCCGTGACCTTTCCGTGCGTCGGCAGTTCAAAGTCACGGAAAAACTTCCGGACAGCCTCCTGCATCTGCTGCTCAAGCTCCCCGGCCAACCTGTCTGGCGCAGATGCATACCCCGCCTCTTCCACGAGCGCCTCGCAGGCTGTGCGCAGTTTCGTCTTGCAATCCTTGCAAGCCTCTGCCACATCCTGCACGCGAGCTTTCTGCTTCAGCCCCATGTATTCTTTTAAAAGCGTTTCCGTTTCCCGGTATTTTTCCTGCAGCCGTTCCTGATCGATCATGGCTGCATTATATCATAAGGGGCTTGCCACATCAATCATTTTTTGCCGCAATTTTCCATTTTTCGCAAACCGAAAGATTTTCCTTGCGCTGAGGGGCAGCACAGGTGTAAAATGAATTGTTAAAAGCTTAACGAGGAGGAGACATCATGTATAAGACCACTTCCCTTGAACGCCACTATAAAGAAAAACTCATCACGGCCGATCAGGCGGCAGCGCTCGTGCGTCCCGGAGACCGCGTCCACTTCGGCCTCGGCTGCGGCCAGGTCGTGGACATCGACGCCGCGCTCGCAGCCCGCGCGGACGAGCTGTCCCAGGTCACCATCTTCAGCACCGCGTCCCTGATCGACAAGCCGTTCAAAGTCTATGAAGCCACAAAATCCAACGCGCAGGTGCGTTTTGTGTCGGCTCACTACGGCCCTGCCGACCGCCACATGAGCGACGCCGGCCGCTGCGCCTACCTGCCGATGATGTTCCGCGAGCTGCCCAAATACTGGCTGAACAACAATAACGAACTGGACATCGCGTTCTTCCAGGTGGCCCCCATGGACGAGTTCGGCAACTTCAACCTGGGACCGCAGGTATCCGACATGTGGGGCGTCATCCGCGGCGCGAAGAAGATCGTGGTCGAGGTCAACGAGAACATGCCCATCGCCCACGGACACCAGACGCAAATCAACCTCTACAGCATCGATCACGTCGTGGAAGGCAGCAATACGCCGCTGCCCGTCATCGAGAGAAAGGAACCGACGCCGACGGAGCGCCGGATCGCCTCCCGCGTCGTAGAGCGCATCAAGAGCAATTCCACGCTGCAGCTGGGGATCGGCGGCCTGCCCTCCTGCATCGGCAGCCTCATCGCGGAGTCCGACCTGAAGAACATCAACGCCCACACGGAGATGTTCGTGGATGCCTATGTCGACCTGTATGACGCCGGCAAGCTCACCGGCAACAAGAATGTGGACCGCGGCAAAGCCGTATATACCTTCGCGGGCGGCACGAAGCGGCTGTACGACTTCATCAACGACAACCCGATCTGCTGCACGGCGCCGGTCGACTACGTGAATGACACGCACATCATCAGCAGCATCGACGACTTTGTGTCCATCAACGGCTGCATCCAGGTCGATCTCTACGGCCAGGTGTGCTCCGAGACCGTCGGCACGCGGCAGATCTCCGGCAACGGCGGCCAGCTCGACTTCGTCATGGGCGCGTTCGGCTCCAGGCGCGGGCAGAGCTTCCTCTGCACGCCTTCGACCTTCACGAAGCCGGACGGCACCGTCGAATCGCTGATCGTCCCGACGCTGGCTTATGGTTCCGTCGTGACCACGCCCAGGCAGGCCACCCACTTCATCGTGACCGAGTACGGCGCGGCCGACCTGAAGGGCAAGAGCACCTGGGAGCGCGCGGAGCTGCTGATCGAGATCGCCCACCCGGACTTCCAGGACGAACTCGTGAAGGACGCCGAAGCCATGGGCCTTTGGCACCGCACGAACCGGCGGTTCTTCTAAATCATAAAAGTGACCCTGCCAGGCCCCTGATATGCAAAAAACGAGCCATTTGCGGCTCGTTTTTCTGTTCTCTGTGACCCTCGCTAAAGCAGTCCCGCCGCGATCAGCAGCACGCCGGCAGCGTACGACAGCGCGTTCGCGGCAAGCGTCTGCCGGAACAGTCTTTTCGAGGCGCCGAACGCGCGGGCGTAGATCAGGTATTCCGCGAGGACGACGAGGCCCTCCATCAAAGCAAGCCAAAACCCGGGGCCTTGGGGAAACAGCAGCGCGATCGTCAGGTTGAGCGTCAGGTTTGTAACTGCGTTCGCGCAAGCGACGATCGTCACGTCATCCTTTTCCCGGTATCCCAGCAGATAAAACAGCCCGGTCTCCAGCAGGACCGTCAGCAGGCAGGCTTTGACAAGGCGAAGCACGGCGCGGTTCTCCCGTTATTTCCCCCGTTTTTTGCGGATAAAGGCTCTCAGGACCAGCAGCGCCACGATGACCACGGCGAGGACCACCAGGATGCCGGCGCGGCTCTTCTGCGGCTCGGGCGGAAGCGGCGCGAGGTCCGCGAAGACGAAGGATGCGGAGACCAGCAGCATAGCCGCGGCGAGCGCTAACGTACGGAATGCATTTTTCATTTTCATTACCTCTTCTTCCGGATCGCGCGGATGATCAGCGCGATCGCGACGACGATGGCGGCAGGGACCGCGATGGGGGTCGTTTTCTCGACCGGGTCGGGCGGCAGCGCGGCGTCCGCGAAGACGAAGGACGCAGAGACCAGCAGCGTCGCGGCACTCAGCAGCAGATGTCTGAATCTGTTATTCATGCTCTTTCTCCTTTTCTTCTCTTTTGGCCTGTTTTCTCGTCAGCGCTTTGTACAGCAGCACCATGATGAGGATGATGCCTCCGAAGATCAGCGCGAAAATGCCGCCCATGGACAAAAGGAGCGGCACCGCCGCCACGTCCGCAAAGACAGGCGAAGTGGCGCAGAGCAGAATGATCCCCGCGAAAGCCAGAAACCGTTTAAATCTCTTCATTTTGACACCCCTTTCTTCAGAAAAGAAACCGCATACAGAACGGCCGCAAGACCGAAGATAAAACTGATGAGGATGAGCGCCGTGCGGGCAGGCCCGCTCAGCTGGATCATCATGCCGGCCAGCGTGCCCGGCCACAGGGCCGAAGCGGCCAGGCCAAAGGCAAAGCCGGGTTCGCCGGGCATTAGTTTATACAGCAGCCACAGCGTAATAGGCATGCTGAGGTTCAGCAGGAACTGGCCCAGCAGCGATGCGAGCATGCCCGCGCTGAAGAAAGCCGTCAGCAGCGCCGCAAAGACGATGGAGATCGCGGAGCTCCTTGCCGCGCCAAGCCTGTCGCAGACGAACCCGCCCGCCGTCTTGCCGGCGAAGACGGCAAGCGTCAGAGCGGCGGCCGGTGCGGCCCCGGTGTTCCAGGGGAACTCCGCGCAGCTGCCTCCGATGGCCCGCACGGCGACGGCGACCGTCAGCAGCGAGGCTGCCGCCAGCGGAAACGCGCTGCCCCGATAATCGGGAAGGGACTCCCGCAGGCTCTCCGCGGGCTGCGCCCCGGCGGGTTCGACGCGCTCCCCCTCCTTCCGGTAAGCCAGGAAGATCAGGGCCGCCAGCGCGATCAGGGCGATCGAGAAAACCGTACCGAGCCCTGGATACAGCCTGCCCAGCACCACGCCCAGCGCGCCGGGCGCCACGAAGACGCCCAGGGGAGCCGCTTTGCCCAGGCTTTTCTGCAGGGTCACGCTGCCGCCGCAGACGTGGAACAGGCTGTTGCCGAAGCCGATCAGAATGACGCGGACCAGCAGATCCGCCGGCAGGAAATAGCCCGCCGCGACCAGCAGCATCGCAAGCGGTTCCGCCTTCCGCGCCAGCCCCGCATGATCCAACCAGAGCCCTGCGATGCACTGCGTCGTGAAGGCCAGCGTGTTGTAAAGCATTACGGCCGTCAGAAGCTGCGACGCGTCCGCGCCGGCGCTGAAGAGCGTCGCCAGACAGACCCCGTCCACGAGCAGATGTGCAATTGCGTTCAGCGTGAGTATCATAATGTTATTATAGCAGAAAAGTCGTGAGACATGGGGACGGTTCCTTGTCCCATTTTGAGACGTGGTGGACAACGGGCCCTGAGCCTGTCGAAGGGCCTTGTCCCACATTCCGATAAAAACACCCGGTTCTGAGCCTGTGATGGTTCAAAACCGGGTGCATTTTTTGCTCTATGCAGTCTTCCGAGGCAGCTTTACAGACCTCTTGCGTCGAACGCGGCCTTCAGCTGCTTCATGGCCTGCTCCACGACGCTGCGCGGGCAGCCCAGATTGAAGCGCTCGAACTGCTTGGTCTCCGGTCCGAAGATCGCGCCGGAATCCAGCCACAGCTTGGCCTCCTCGACCATCAGGTGCTCCAGATC
>JAEEGL011896645.1_pt1 | contig 10432 bp, 9 predicted proteins | sample 9134231 | NCBI WGS metagenome assembly JAEEGL01 (sample SAMN16246548, study PRJNA631951) | gut metagenome | biome: gut microbiome; feature: rumen; material: fiber-attached | host: Bos | place: Iran: Karaj | collected 2018-10 | reverse complement strand
GGCCAACTTCTGGACGGCGACGCAGAAGGGCTTCGGCGCCATCGCCCAGGAAGCCCGGGACAAGATGACATACATGGAGGAGCACGGCATCTTCGGCGAGGACGTGCAGAAATACCACTTCTACCGCGCCGTGGAGATCGTCTCCGAAGGCATCATCATCTGGTCCAAGAGATACGCCGCCGAGGCCAGGCGCCAGGCGGACGAGTGCGCGGACCCCGCGCGGAAGGCGGAGCTTCTGGAGATGGCCGATACGCTCGGCTGGATCATGGAGCACCCCTGCCGCAATTTCCATGACGCACTGCAGTGCATCTATCTGTATCAGCTGGCCATGTGCCTGGACGCCCAGCTTCACGGCATCAGCTTCGGCCGCATGGACCAGTACCTGGGCCGTTACTATGAGAAGGACATCGCCGACGGGACCCTGACGCCGGAGAAGGCGCAGGAACTGGTGGACATGTTCTTCCTGAAACTCATGGAGCTGAACAAGATCTGGTCCGAGGAGGCCACCAAGTCCAACCCCGGCTACACCTGCGGCACGCTGATCACGCTGGGCGGCGTGGACATGGAGGGACGCGATGCGACGAACCCGGTGACATACATGTTCCTGCAGTCCAGCGCCAGAATGAGCCTGAACGTTCCGCAGGCGCTGCGCGTCCATGAGGGCACCCCCGCGGATCTGTGGGAGGCGGCCGTGGAGACCACGAAGGTCTGCGGCGGAATCCCGACCTTCGAGAGCGACATCGCGATCATCCCGGCCATGATGCGCCGGGGCGTTCCGCTGGAGTACGCCCGGAACTACTGCCTGCACGGATGCGTGGAACCCGGCATCGGCGGCTACGAATGGGCCCAGCCCGGCGGCAACGGCACGCAGAGCTACATCAACATCGTCAACGCCATGCTGATGGCGTTCAACAACGGAATCGGCACGATGAAGGTGCCCGGACAGCCGGCAAACACGAAGATCCAGGGACCGGAGACCGGCTACCTGTATGAGATGGAGAGCATGGACGAAGTGCTCGAGGCCGTAAAGAAGCAGTTCTACTTCTGGATGCCGTGGCACGCCAACTGCACGAACACGTGGGAGAGCATCGCCGCGTTCCATTCGCCCCTGCCCATGGTCTCCGCGACATTCGCGGGGTGCATGGAGTCCGGCAAGGACGTCATGTGGGGCGGCGCCATGTTCAACTCCACCGGCAACAGCTGCATCGGCGTCGGCAACGTGGCAGAGAGCCTGAACGTGATCGACCAGGTCTGCTTCAGGAAGAAGTGGGCTACGACCAGGGAACTGTACGACGCCCTGATGAACAACTGGGAGGGCTATGAGGAACTCCGCCAGCGCATCGTCGGTCAGCTGCCGCATTTCGGCAATGCCGATCCCGACTGTGACAAATATATGACCTTCGCGGCGAACACCTACGCGGATTCCATCAATCAGTGCGTCGGCCCGAGAGGCAACCACTATGCCGCCGGCTGCTACCCCGTGACGCTGAACGTGGTCTTCGGATACTTTACCGGTGCGACGCCCGACGGGCGCAAGCAGGGCGAACCCCTGACGGACGGCATCTCCCCGGTGCAGGCGATGGACAAGAACGGCCCGATCTGCACGATGCAGAGCCTGCTGACCTTCGACTACGGCGCGTACGGCAACGGAACGCTGTGCAACATGAAGTTCCATCCCACGTCCCTGGCGGCCAAGGACGGCATCAGCAAGCTCGTGAACGTGATGAAGTCGTACTTCGAGCAGGGCGGCATGGAGCTGCAGCTGAACATCATATCCGGCGACACGCTGCGCGACGCGCAGGCGCACCCGGAGAACTACCGCGACCTGGTGGTCCGCGTGGCGGGCTTCTCGGCCTACTTCGTCGAGGTCTTCAAGGACTCCCAGGACGACCTGATCCGCCGTACGGAAATGGCCCTCTGAACCTCAGACAAGGAGAACGGAAATGAGCAAGGAACTGACAGGAAGAATCTATGATATCCAGGGTTTCTCGGTACAGGACGGTCCGGGCGTGAGGACGACGGTCTTCATGAAGGGCTGCCCGCTGCACTGCCCCTGGTGCCACAGCCCGGAGTCCCAGGCATTCAGGAAGCAGCTCAGCTGGATGAGCATGCGCTGCAAAGGTACGGAGGCCTGCGATTCGCGATGCATGAAGGCGTGTCCGCAGAACGCCATCGAACTGGGCGAGACCCGGAAGGATTCCCTTACGGGAAACGATCTGCAGATGATCCATGTGAAGAGGGACCTGTGCGACGACTGCGGCAAATGCACGGAGGTCTGCTATCCGGAAGCGCTGTATCTGTGCGGGGAGGACTATACCGTCGAGCGCCTGGTGAGCAGGCTGATCAGGGAAAAGCCCTTCTTCAAGGGCGGCGGCGGCGTGACCATCTCCGGCGGCGAGTGCCTGTGCCAGCCGGAATTCGTGCTGGAGGTCCTCAAACAGCTGAAGGCTGCGGACATCAACACCGCCATCGACACCACGGGCTTCGTGAAATGGGAGATCATCGAGAGCATCCTGCCCTATACGGACCTCTTCCTCTACGACCTGAAGCACATGGACAGCGAGAAGCACAAGGCGGCTACCGGCGTTCCCAACGAACTGATCCTGGAGAACGCGAGAAAGATCGCCGAGAACGGAGGAAAGATGCAGATCCGCATCCCCGTCATCCCGATGTTCAACCACGACGAGGAGAACATCCGGAAAACGGCGGAGTTCTGTGTCTCCGTGCGGGATGCCGTCACGCTGGTGCAGCTTCTGCCCTACCACAACATGGGCGTGATGAAGTACCTGCGCATCAGCGACAAGCCGGTCATGGAGGCAACGCCCCCCACCGACGAGTACATGAACAAGCTCCTCGCCATCATGGAGGAGTACGGGCTTCCCGCCCAGATCCACTGACAATGCAGCGGGACCGCGCGAAATAGCGCGGTCCCGTTTCGCTTTTCTTTTCCGCCGTCCGGGGGTATAATATAAGAAACCATTGAATCAGGAGGGTACTGATTATGACACAGGAAACAAGGCCGTATGTCGGCTGGAAACTGCTGGATGATTTCATGACCGCCGCTTTCGTGAAGCTGGGCGTCCCCGAGGAGGAGGCACGGCTTTGCGCGGACGTGCTGCTGGAGAGCGACCGCCGCGGAATCGAGAGCCACGGCTGCAACCGTTTCAAACCCATCTACGTGGACCGGATCCGGTCGGGGATCCTCAACCCGGTGACGAAGATCGATATCCTGAAGGAGACGCCCACCACCGTCGTGCTGGACGCCAACGACGGCATGGGCATGGTGGCCAGCAAGAAGGCCATGGATATGATCATCGAGAAGGCCGGGATCTACGGACTGGGCATGGCCGCCGTGACCAACTCCTCGCATTACGGCATCGCCGGATACTGGGCCGGCCTCGCGGTGAAGGCGGGCATGATCGGCGTCACGGGCACCAACGCCAGGCCGTCCATCGCACCGACGTTCGGCGTGGAGAACATGCTGGGCACGAACCCGCTGACGTTCGGCATGCCGACGGACGAGGAGTTCCCCTTCATGCTGGACTGCGCCACGTCCATCACGCAGAACGGAAAGATCGAATACTACGCCCGCATCGGGCACGATACGCCGGAAGGGATGGTCATCGGGCGTGACGGAAAGCCTATGACGGACTCCGTCCAGATCCTGAAGGACATCCGCAGCAAGAAAGCGGCCCTGGCGCCGCTCGGCGGCATCGGGGAGACGCTGGCCGGCTACAAGGGATACGGCTACGCCACGGTCGTGGAGATCCTCAGCGCGGCGCTGCAGAACGGCATCTTCCTGAAGGATCTTGAGGGGAAGAATCCAGACGGAAGCGCCCATCCGTATCATCTCGGTCATTTCTTCCTCGTGATCAATCCGGAATTCTTCATGGGGCTAGATGCGTTCAAAAAGACCGCCGGGGAGATCCTGCGCCAGCTGCGCGCGTCCGAGAAGGCGCCCGGTCAGGAGAGGATCTACACCGCGGGAGAAAAGGAGTGGGACGTCTGGCAGCAGAGGAAGGACAGGGGAGTGCCCGTCACCGAGGCCGTCCAGAAGGAATTCATTCAGGTCCGGGACGAACTGGGCCTGACGGAATTCGCCTTCCCGTTCGAATAAGAATCCTCAGGAAACATAAGAAAGCGGCCGCCCGTCAGATAACGGGCGGCCGCTTGCGTCATATGCGGGCATTCATCGGGCAGCGCGGTTTCGGTCACGGTCACTCTTTGCCGTCAGAGTCTTTTCCGACGGGCTTCCCGGTCTCCGGATCGAAGCGCGCGGGGAGGCTCCTGCGGCGCCGGCGGATGCCCCTGCGGATCAGGATGGCGGCGACGGCGGCAATGACGGCCAGGATCACCAGCACGGGCAGGGCGGAAACGATCCACAGCAGGAGATTGCTGAAGAAGCGACCGACGTCGGAGAGCGTATCGGACAGCCCGTCGCGGAGCTTCTCTCCGTAAGTGCGCTGCGTGGCCGTGGGGGAGGTGAGCTCCTCCACCTCCTGCAGGTGGATGTTCACGGTGCTGTAGTCCACCTCGTGATCCCAGTTGCGCAGGGTGGAGGTGAGAGACTCGATGTTGTACCGGACTTCGCTCAGACGGGATTCCACGGCGATCATGTCCTCCACGGTCTCCGCCTTCTCCAGCATGGCAAGAAGCCGCTCCTCCTCCGTACGGTAGGTCTTCAGGCGGGATTCCACGTCCGTATACTGCGAGGTGATGTTCTCCACCCAGGTGTTCATGCTGGTCACGTTGCCGATCGCGCTCAGCCCGGAGGTGAGCTCGGCGTAATGCTCCTTCGGCACGCGGATCACGAAGCTGGCCGAACGGTAGTCCGCATATCCGTAATACTGGGACCGGTAGCTTCTTCCGCCGGTATAGCTGGACTCCAGAAAGGCGCCGTACCGGTCCAGAAGGGCCTGGACGGCGGCCACGCTCTCATCGAAGTTCCTGGTCTCGATCTCCGCGTCGGCGGTATAGATCAGCTTCTCGGAGAAATCCGGACTGGGGACGGCCGTTTCCCCGGCGCCCCCGCCGATGGAGTTTGCGGAACTGGGGGCTTCCGCGGGAGAAGGTTCTGGCCACGTTTCGTCCTCTTCTGCATAGTCGTACTTCCCGTTGTCGGCAGGCGCGGAAGATGAGTAGTCCGCCTTGGAGCCGGAAGCGGCGCCGCATCCCGTCGCGCATGCCGTCAGCATGGCCGCGGCCAGTATGAGCAGAAGGACTTTCGTTATCGTCTTTTTCATTTCTCATTCTCCTTTTCATCGTGATCGGGCGTACCGGAGAAACGTCCGGACCGCGCCCTTTCACCCCATAAGACGTCCCCGGTCGGAAAAGGTTCCGTAAGAAAAAACGGGGGGCCGCGCACGGCCTGCGGACGGGCTCCTGAGGCAAGGTTTTGATTGACATGCAGGGGGCGGTATGGTTAAATATATAAGGATATTTCTGTCATTGCGCGCACCGCGCGGAACGGGCGGAAATCCGGAAAGAGTGGTGGGAAAATGGAGGAATACGTACCCGGTCCGGAACAGCGCCGGCAGGAGAAGATCGAGATCGCTCCCATGACGGAGAAGGACGGGGAAAAGATGATGAAGTCCGTGGAAGCGGGCAACATGGCGGCCATCGTGTCGGGCATGGAAGTCATGTATACCTTCATCTACCGCCGGCAGTTTCAGTGTTTCATACATCCCTTTGACAGCGAAGAGGGCCGGAGGAAATCGTTCGACGTCAACGCCCGCAACAGGGCCATGCTGAAGAATCTCGACAGCGCCGCGGACCATATCTTTGAGATCAAGTTCAAGAAGGATATGGATCTGATGGGGGTCATGGTGGCGGCCGAAAAGGCGATCATATCCTTCCTGGACGTGACGGGGCAGCTCCCCGCGGAGGATTCCGACTTCATGAGCTGGCAGGAAAACAGTGAGGAAAACGGTCAGGAAGGAGGGAATGAGGGGTGAAAACCTACAGATTCGACTGCAGGAGCACCAGGAGAGGCTTTACCCAGTGGGCCGTCGCCAAAGAGGACGGCAAGGAAGTGAAGCGCATCGACAGGGACGTTACCCAGGAGACGGTGCGTGAATTCTATGAACGAGCCGGAGCTCTGCTGGAGGCCGAGGGCTTCGTACCCGAAGAACATCAGTATTCGCTGTAACGGTCAGACCGGTCAGCGCAAGTACAAGGACTAGGAGAAAGAAGGAATCGCATGAAAAAAGTTTCCGTACTGATCAAGCACCACGCGGGGCCCACCGGGGACGTGCTGATCTGCAGAAAGAACGGCGGACCCTGGGAATTCCCCGTGACGAAGGTCCGTACGAACGAGGTCTCCCCCGAGGCAGCCGAGCGGGCGGCCTGGGAGCAGGTGGGGATCTATGTCAGCGGCGCCAAACTGGAGATGATCGGCCACAACCGCCCGATGGACGGCAAGGTCGAGCATATCGCCGAGGGCAACATCACCCACGACAATCACACGAAGTCGGCGTGGCACGCCTATTACACCGCGGTGAACAAGTGGCAGACCGAGCCCGTGGCCGGCACCTATGACGAGTTCAAATGGGTGCATCCCACCGAACTGGCGCAGTTCGAGTTCGCCGGAGACGACGTGAATTTCCTGGCCAAGTATGATCCCTGGGTCAACGGCCGGGAGATCAAAGACGTCAGGATGTTCTGAGGAGGGCTGACATGAAGAAATACGTTTATGAAGCCAACAGAACCCAGTGGGAGAAGCCCAACGAGCCCAAGTCGGTCTTCAACCGCACTGCGACGACGACGGTGATCGCTGAAAACGAAAAGGAAGCGGAAGCTCTGGCCTGCCGGAACCTCCGCAGCAAATATCACGGCACGGGAATCATCCTGAGCGACATGAAGAAGGTCGCCGAGATCGAGCTGGCCGTGGACTGGAACTACGGCTACGGCGATGAGCGCGGCTCCGGGACTCCGGAGGAGAAGGAAGCCCTGACCCGTGCCAATACTTACTGAGGAGGGCGGACTGTGGAACTTGTAAAGAAATACGTACTGCGTCTTCCTGACGAGAACGTGACTATGACCAAAGAAGAACTGGTCGCCCATGTCAAGGATATGCTGAAGGATCATCCCAGCGAGTATATGAACGCCTACCGCGTATGGTATGAGTGCTTCGAGGGCTGCGGCATGCCGGGCACCGACGTGTACGACGTCATCGTGGAGACGATGCGTTCCCTGACGGAGGACTGGAAGGACATCGGACCCATGCGCTGGGAGAAGTACGGCGTCATCGATCCCAGCTTCCTGAACCTTCACTATGCCACCGCCCGGAAGACCGACGAGCACGGCAACGACATGCTGCAGCACCGGTTCCATCTGGGCAAGCACTACCAGGGGCCCGACGGCCGCGTGTTCTGGATCCCCGTGATGGAGGACTTCAACATGCGTGCGTTTGAGCGCAAGGACGGCAAATACGTCGGCACCATGGTGGAGATCGACCCCTTCAGCGACTATGCCAAGGCCATGGTCGAAGTGAACGTTTAAGGAGGATTTGCAATGTCTGACAGAACTGTGTTAAGCTCCGCAGATCATCCTGTGGAGAAGATCTCGCACAGCATCGGCGTCGGCGGCCCCATGACCATCCACACCGTGGACGGCGTCATCCGCCGCGTGCGCCCCGTTGTGTTTACCGATGACGATACCCCCGGCTGGGTGATCAAGGCCAGGGGCAAGCAGTATACCCCCCAGCGCAAGTTCACGATGAGCCTGCTGGGCTACTGCGAGAAGGACCGCACCTATGCCTATGACCGTCTGAAATACCCCATGATCCGCGAGGACTTCGTGGAGACGCCCGACGGCAAGAACCGCAACACCGAGAACCGCGGCAAGAGCGGCTACCGGCGCGCCTCCTGGGACGAGGCTCTCAGCCTGGTCGCCCGTGAGATCAAGCGCCTGCAGAAGACCTACGGCAAGGAGACCATCACCGCCTGCACATCCTCCCACCATTCCTGGGGCCTGGTAGGCTACAAGATCTCCCTGTTCAACCGCTTCTTCTCCATGATGGGCTATACCCGCATCGCGGACAACCCGGACTCCTGGGAAGGTTTCCACTGGGGCACTCCCCACACCTACGGCTACTACTGGCGTCTGGGAGGACCGGAACCCTATGATATGCTGGAGATGGCCATGCAGAACACGGAGACCATGCTCTGCTGGTCCACCGACCCCGACACCAGCCGCGGCGGCTACTCCGCCCAGGAATCCGCCCTGTGGCGCTGGTGGATGAAGGAGATGGGCATCCAGTTCATCTATGTGGATCCCTTCAACAACTACACCTCCGTAAAGCACGCGGACAAGTGGATCGGCCCCCGCATGGGCACCGACGCCGCGATCCTCGAGGCCATTGCCTACGTGTGGATCACCGAAGGCACCTATGACAAGGAGTACGTCGCCCAGCACGGCCACCGCTTCAAGGAGTTCGCCGACCATATCCTCGGCCGCGGCCCCGACGGCACGCCCAAGACCCCGAAATGGGCTGAGGAGCTGTCTCTGGTGCCTGCCATGGATATCAAGGCCATCGCCCGCCGCTGGGCCAGCACCCTGACCACCGGCGGCTCCGGCATGCGCGGAGGCTTCGGCGGCGCCTGCCGTCACTCCAACGGCACCGAGTACGCCCGTCTGCTGGTCCTGCTGTTCGCCATGCAGGGCATGGGCAAGCCCGGCCGCGCCTTCTGGTCACCGGCCTGCGGCGGCCCCATGAACTACAACTTCTGGTTCGGCGGCTATTCCGATCCTCTGGCTTCCATCGCGAAGTATCCCGTGTGCGACGACATGCCCGCCAACTCCGTGCAGCAGGTCCTGTACCGTCCCAACGTGCCCGACGCGATCCTTGACGGCCACTACGAGTGGTACGGAGAAGGATTCTGCGGCGGCGGCATCGACTTGGAGTTCACCCGCCACGTGTATCCGGCTCCCGGATACAACAAGGTGCACTGCTTCTGGCGTTACGGCGGATCCTTCTTCGGGACCATGCTGGACACCAACAAGTGGGCCAAGATGTACAAGAGCCCCGAACTGGAGTTCGTCATCAACCAGGATATCTACTTCACTCCCGAGACCCGTCACGCCGACGTGATCCTGCCGGCCTGCACCAACCTCGAGCGCGTGGATATCGGCGAGGTCGGATCCTCCGGCCTGGGCGGCTACTGCTCTCACTCCGAGTCCGGCAACAGCTGGCAGATGATCGTCTATCAGGACAAGGCCATCGAGCCTCTGTGGGATTCCCGCAGCGACTTCTGGATCTTCTCCCAGGTGGCGGCCCGCCTCGGCTGGGGCGAGCGCTTCACCGAAGGCCGCACCGAGGAAGAGTGGGCCAAGCGCTTCTGGCAGTTCTCCGATCTGCCCAAGCAGATGTCCTGGGAGGACTTCAAGAAGAAGGGCTACTACGTCATCCCCGTGGCATTCGGCGAGGAGAACAAAGATCCCGAGACCGGCCTGATCGAGAACTGGGACCGTTATCCCGGCTTCAACTGGTTCGCCGAGAACCGCGCCTGCGACACCATGAACCACAAGGTGTATCAGGAGGAGCACCTGCTCGGCACCTTCTCCGGAAAGTTCGAATTCGTTTCCGAGTCCCTCACATACTGGGCACCGGACGATGAGGCCCGCCGGCCCATCCCGCAGTATCAGGATTCCTGGGAGGGCCACAAGTCCCTGTCCGCGGACAAGTTCCCGTACGGTCTGGTATCCCCGCATCCGCGCTTCGACTATCATACCCATTTCCAGCAGCACGCCGTGTGGCTCTGGGAGATCCCGAAGAACCGCGTCGTGATCAACGGCAACCCCTATCTGGTGTGCCACATCAACCACGAACTGGCGGAGCAGAAGGGCATCAAGGACGGCGACGTCGTCCGCCTGTTCAATGACCGCGGCAGCGTCCTTTGCGTCGCCCGCGTCACCTGGCGTCTGAATCCCCAGACGATCCACGCCTACACCTCCTCCGGTATCTACAACCCCATCAAGTACGGCCAGTACAAGAGCTGGGACAAGGGCGGAAGCATCAACGTGCTGGTGCCCGGCCGCCTGATCGGCGACTACGTGCCCGCCATGGCCCCGTACAGCTGCAACATCGACGTGGAGAAGGCCGAGCCCGATCCGAACTACGGCCAGGGCTGGGAGCACATCCTGGACGCTGTGGACAAGCAGCAGCTTGAGACCGAACGCCCGATCCGCACTTCCATCTCCGCTGACCTTCTGTTCGGCGAAAAGGAAGCCTGGCTGAAAGATCAGAAGAATAAGAAGGAGGCTGTATAAGCATGTTGAAAAAGCCTATGAAGAAGCCCGGTATTGCCATCAATTCCGCCCGCTGCATGGCTTGCTATGCCTGCTTTATCGCCTGTAAGGACGAGCACTGCGGATGGGATACCCCCCTGTCCAAGGCGCAGCCCGAGATGGGCCAGTACTGGATGAACATCGT
>JAEEGL011721464.1_pt1 | contig 10432 bp, 7 predicted proteins | sample 9134231 | NCBI WGS metagenome assembly JAEEGL01 (sample SAMN16246548, study PRJNA631951) | gut metagenome | biome: gut microbiome; feature: rumen; material: fiber-attached | host: Bos | place: Iran: Karaj | collected 2018-10 | reverse complement strand
TCATCCTCGAACGAAGTGAGGGGATCCAGTGAAGTCTTGTTGTTTTAAACATTCGCATCTTCGTCATCCTGGAGGGAGCGCATGCGACCGATAGGATCCAGTAAAGTCTTGTTTTACGATATCTTTTTTCAATCATTTTACATCGATTTTGTTTGATTGAATTATCTTTAGGGTATGACAAAATTGATTTCTTACATGCTCCCCGGCGTTTTCCTCATTGTCGTTTTCTCCTTGCTGAAAGCGTACGTGATTCCCGTGCAGACGACCTTTGAAACGTGGTTCGTCTATTTCAATTTTTTCTTTTGGGTTGCTTGCATTATTGTGCCGTGCATTGTCTATTATCTCCGCACCCCGCCAGGAATTGACCATAGAGAATAGTTGTTATAGATCGGGATTGTCTAGTTCCTGATAGCCACTGTTGCATGCAACTTGATTGATAGGTCCTGAATGATTAAAATGTTGTTATTATACGCAACAGTTGTATGCATTTTGCTTTGTGGTTGTGCTGAAATATCCATGTCCCAAGGACGCTTTGATGTCCCTGCTCCGCATAATTTCAATGGTGTGGGGATGGCCTTGCCTGAAAAGTCTTCTATAAGCAACGTAACCATTTCGGCTGCTTATGTACCGAAAGATTCCTTGCGGATCCGCGGACTTTATAATAATTCAAAAAACTCGACTTTTGAAAAAAGTCCAGTAGATTTCATGTATAACTTGAATCGTTTCCCGATGATGGTCTCTTACATGTATCTCTACAAAAGCCAACTTTATGTTGCCGGTGTTAGTGTCGGTGTTGGCAAGTTCTTGTATGGTCGGTTTATTTTTGGTATAAATTCAAAAAATATGGAATTAGGAATGTATGGGGATCTTGGCTATGGTTTTGATCAGGGCTCATACGATTACCGTTATTATGGAGGTTCTGGATTGTTTGGAGACGGTCCTAGTGGTGATTCTGCGTACACTGATAAGTACATTGGGCATTTTGTTACTTCATTTGGCTTTTATATGTCGTATTATTATGGTTCTTTTGGCGTAACGTATTCTCCTTTGGTATATGCTCCTTGGCAACGACGTGATCTTCCTGTGAATGCGAAAACGGAAGGCGATTACGATATCAATTTCAGGTTTCCAAAAATCGTGAGTCAGTATGTTGGTTTGTCCTATTGGTTTACAGAACATTGGAAATTATCAGGAGGTGTAACGATTTTGACTCCTGTGAGCTTTAACGATTTGGCAGTGAATGCAAACACTTCAATTGGTTACTGGTTTTAGGTGTATCATGATTCGTTTGTTTGCTTTGTTGGTTCTACTTTGCTCGGGTCTTTTTTGCGGGTGTGCTAGTTCAAAGACTGGACTCCTTGATGTGGCGACACCTTCTAGCAGTGATGAATATGTGGTGCAGATTGATTCTGTTGTCAAAATCGTAAAAGGGACCCGTAATCGAATTAGTCTAGATACCGGTAAACACTTTGTAAAGGTCTCTTATGCAGGACAAACTATTGCCGATACCATAGTCCATGCATCGGGACGAAGCCCTGCGGCCCTATTTCAAGCTTGGATGGCGGGGTCTGCTGTTGGTGCGGGAGTCATGACATTTTTGTGGAGCAATGTTTGGTTGGTTGCAGTTCCTGTTGCTGTGGGTATATCGACTTTTTTTACTACGTCGCCTGAAAAAATCTTTTTGAAAACCGAAAAACGAATCGATGGATTGGGAGGCCTCCATCCGGTGGATGATTTTTATTTGCGTGTGTGGAATTTTCATTCGGATTTAGGAATTTCAGAAAAATATGGTGTGACAAACGTGATGAAGACAAAAAATCTATGCTATGACCGTGATGCAAAAATAGTTTGGGTGCAAAGTGAAGTGAGTTCTCGTGTTTATCCGCTGAATTTAAGGAAGGATGCAGAAGCGTGCCAATTTGATTTCGATGGAAATCGTTTGTTGTGCAGTTCCGAAAAAAACAACGTTCTTCAGAAGTACCCTTGCCATAGATAATCTGGAAATTAGCCTTAAAATCTTTAAATCTTTCGCCTTACACATTTATCGTTTCTCGTCTAAATTCTATATTTGGGCCCATGTTTAAAATAGGTGTCATGGCTTCCGGCGGTGGAAGCAATTTTAAAGCGATTATAGATCGTATTGGTGCTGGTGACCTCGATGCCCAGTGCAAGTTTTTGATTACGAATAACGGTGGCTGCGGTGCAGTGAACCACGCTAAGGAATATGGAATTCCGGTTCATCACATTTCTGGCAAGACTCATCCGGATCAGGCTGCGTTCGAAGCCGCGATGCTTGAAGTTCTCGACAAGTACGATGTCGATTTGTTGATTTTGGCGGGCTATATGAAGGCTCTTCCGCTTTGCATGCTCAAGCGCATGCCGGACCGCATTTTGAATATCCATCCGTCGTTGTTGCCGAAGTTTGGAGGCAAGGGCTTTTGGGGACATCACGTTCATGAAGCCGTTATTGCCGCGCATGAAACGGAATCCGGTCCGACGGTGCATCTCGTGAGTGAAGAAATTGACCGCGGTCGCATTTTAGCGCAGACGAAAGTTCCTGTGCTGCCTGATGACACGCCCGATACGCTTGCCGCCCGCGTCTTGGTGCAGGAGCACGCCCTTTACTGGAAGACCATCAAGGAATACGCCGAATCGCTCGGCTTGCACTAATGTCATGCCGGACTTGTTCCGGCATCACCTTGCATGAATCTTATGAAATTCAAACTTCCTGCATTTCTTGAAAACATCGAATCCCCGGTAGAAGGGGAGGTGGCGTTGCGTAAGTATGCCGCGAATCCGCTAGCGTTTGGCGGTGACGGCTCGCCGGATTTGTTTTCGTCTGCTGGTTTGAATGCGGATTGCGCCGATGCTGATGGGAATAGTTCCGCAATTGTGATTGGGATTGATGAAGTGGGCCGTGGACCGCTTGCCGGGCCTGTTGTCGCTTGTGCCGCCGTGCTCAAGTCGCCCGATGCGCTCCTGACGCTGAACGATTCCAAAAAGCTTTCTCGCCCCAAGCGCGAAGCGATGTTTGAACAAGTGAAGGATGCGTGTGCGTGCTATGCGATTGCGAGCGCGAGTGTCGAAGAAATCGACGAAATGAACATCCTCGAAGCGGATTTCTTGGCGATGCGCCGTGCTTTGCAAGCGCTCGGATTCCCCGGCCTGAACGAAACCGCTCCCGAAATCCCCATCGAAGTCAAAGGCACACTGAACGACGCCTTGAGCAGTTCCGTTGCATGTCATCCCGGCCTTGTGCCGGGATCACCTTTAGCATTAAACGCTAACATCCTCATCGCCGTTGATGGCAATCTCAAAATCCACGGAGTCCCTGCCGAAAAGCAAATGCCCATCGTCAAAGGCGATGGCCGCATCGCAAGCATCTCAGCAGCATCTATCCTTGCCAAAGTCTTCCGTGACCGCTATATGGACAAGTTAGAAGAACTTTATCCGGGATACGGCTTCGACAAGCATGCCGGCTACGGCACAAAAGCCCATCTCGATGCAATCCGCCGCCAAGGCTTCACCCCCGCGCACCGCAAAAGCTTCCACCCGAAAAGCTTGTAGAAAAACGACTTTGGATTACGTGGGGGTGGGGGGGAACTCGTCATCCTGAGGGGCTGTGCCCCGAAGGATCCAGTGAAGTTTAATTCTTCGTCATTCTGACGCCAACGGCGGAAGAATCCAGGGCGTCTTGCTTATTGTAATTCGAAGAACAAGTCTTTCCATTGGGGATTGGAGGCTTCTAGCAACGCAATTTTTTTCTTTCGCGTCCATCCCTTCAATTCCTTTTCGCGTTGGATTGCGAGGCGGATGTCATTATATTCCTCGAAGTATCCTAGCTTATCAACTCCGTATTGTTGGGTGAATCCTGGAATTCGTTTTTCTTTGTGTTCTGTAACTCGTCTTATAATATCGTTTGTTACGCCTATGTACAAAGTACCGTTTCTTTGACTGAAAAGAATGTATGTGTAGCTTTTTGGTTCCATAAGGAGGAAAATACACAAAAGTAAATAGGGGAGACAAGAGGGGCTTCTTACAACGTCATGTTGAGAGGCGTCGCCTATTGCGTCATTCTTACGCCAACGGCGGAAGAATCCGGGGCGTCTTGTATTGCGATTCGAGAAATAACTGGTCCCTTCACTTCGTTCAGGGTGACGAAGACGCAGTACTGTATTTTGATACTAAAGAACAGATACGCAAAGCCCTTCACATCCATAATACGAAGCTGACATCAGTCTTGTCCTCCGCATCAAATCCGATTGATGAATTCATAGATTGCATTGTTCCGCCACAAAATGAATCGGTCAATTTGCCGGACAAGAAAACCTATGTCGCGAAGCTTATTCTTAAGGACTGCGACTATGATTTGGAGAAGGTGGAGGCGAAGATGCGGGAGTTCTATAGAAAGGGGACAAGCGTCACCGCATTGATGAGTCTATAATTGTTTTATTATCAAGCAGTTACAACAATGCTCAAAATCTCGGATAGTCACTGGGGAAGTCTGAGGCAGGGTAATAGTCATCAACTGACATGATGGCTCCCATAGTTACTATCCAAACTATCTCATCCATCCCTCAACTCGATAGACTTTTTCCATCAACTTGGTTTCCTTTCCGGTTTTGGCATCCTTATGCCAGACTTCGATTCTTGCAGCATAGTAATCTCCCCAATCTCCTTCGTAGATGGTAAAGCTCTTATTATGTACAAGTTGTGAAAACGTTTTTGTTGAATCAATTGCAACCTTGCTACTTTCCGGAAGCCTGTCTTCGGAAAGTGGAATATTCTCTGTAATCTCAAAGCATCGAAGAAACACTTCTCCAGCAGGTATGGAGCCATAATAAAAGTCATAATCATAGATTCCTCCCTGACCACCATCCCAGATTTGAAGATATGTGTTTATATCCAAACTGTCTATTGCAACAGGTAGAGTAGAGCTCTCTAATGGAATACTGTATTCCAGGCCATCAGGTATTTTATGTTTTTTACCAAAGTCATCATAGCCGGGTCCCCACATTGCTGAAAAGGTAAGCATCCCTCCGAGGACGACAATCGTCACCAAAGATAATACAAACGAGAGAAGACACTTAAGCCATTGCTTATTTATCAGTAAGATGACCCATGAGGCGAGCAGTGCGATTAACGTCAATAATAACAGGATACCGACAATGGTTTCAAATACGGTAGGCGGGGCGGTCATAAAAAGGACAAGTATGATGATCATGACAAACGCCATGAAAGCGATGAGTGTCCACCAGTATTGAATAATGAACTTTTTCATACCACAAAGATAATAAAAAGGACCAACTATTCCTCTTCTTTCAGGGATAGTCTCAAAGTGGCTAAATAACCAAAAACTGCGGGTGCCAGGACTCGAACCTGGAGCGGTATGAAAACCGGACGAGCCTACACTGCCATAATAAAGTAAGGGCTCGTCCTCTCGCCACCATGACCGGTTGATACCGGTCGCTTTTGGCTCACGGCGGCTCCAGTTTCTCGATTTCGTGAAACGAAAAACAGAAAAGACCAATCTTTCGATTGGTCTTTTTTCTGCGGGTGCCAGGACTCGAACCTGGAGCCTTTTGGTTCGTAGCCAAACGCTCTATCCAGTTGGGCTACATCCGCGTTTTGTTGTCTTCTTTCGTTGACGGGTCCAAATATAGAATAATTGGAAATAATGTCAAGGGGAAATGATAAAAAAAGTGAATTTTTTTTTGCGGCGCTGATTTTTAGGACTATTTTAGCATGTAAAACCATAAAAAATTAATCCCATAAGTCTTGATAGTGCCATTTCGGCTCTTTTTTCAGAACACGTGTTTGAATAACTTTTGTCATTTATCTATTTTTTGCCCCAAACTTTTTTTAGTGTGTTTTAAAATGGATAAGTTCAAAGATTTCATGAAGGTTGTTGGTGCGGCCATATTAAAATATGGATCCATCGTATGGCAGAAAATCTGGGCCCTGTTGAAGTTTGTGTGGCTGAAAATTTGGGCTGTGTTGAAGATTGTCTTCGCCAATAGGGTTTTCCGCTGGCTCTTTATATTGATGATTCCTATTTTCATCATTTTCATTGTCGTGGTGGCGGTCTTTATCCATTACTCTCCGGAGTTGCCGTCGCTTTCGCAGTTGGAACAGATCAATCCGAAGCTGGTGACCAACATTTACGACAAGGATGGTCAGATTGCCCATGAGTATTTCGTTGAACGTCGCGAATGGACTTCGATTGATTCGATTCCGAAGAAGGCTATCCAGGCGGTGATGGCGACCGAAGACCGTGCTTTCTACAAGCACTGGGGCATGAACGTTTGGGCTATTCCGTCTGCTCTTATTGAAAGTCTTCGTTCGGGTAACAAGCTCCGTGGTGCATCGACATTGACGCAGCAGCTCACGAAGCTCTTGTTCCTTACGCCGGAACGTACGCTTTCCCGTAAGATCAAGGAAATGATGACGGCAATCCGCATCGAGCAGACTTACACGAAGGAAGAAATTCTGGAGTTCTACATGAACGAGGTTTATCTTTCTGGCGGTAATTACGGTTTCCAGGCGGCGGCGCGTTTCTACTTTGGCAAGCCGTTGGATAGCCTTGATGTTCCTGAGTATGCCGTGCTCGCCGGTATGTTGCAGCGTCCGGAACGTTATCGCCCGGACCGCAATCCGAAAACGTCCTTGAGTCGTCGTAACACGGTGCTTTACGCTATGCGTGATGCCGGCTTTATTACGAACGATGAATACCATAAGTATATTGATATGCCGATCAAACTTGCCGAAAAGGAAGAATCCGCGGAAACCGAACCGGGACTTTACTTCTTCGAAGAAATCCGCAAGTACATGGAAAAGAAGTACGGGCAAAATTCTCTTTATGCCGACGGTGTTTCTGTCTATAGTACGATTGACCCGGAAATCCAGGCTTATCTCGATAGCGTAGCCCGTGTGCAAGTCGAGAAGGTGCGCCGCCGCATCAAGTACCGTACGACTCGCAGGCTCCAGCTTACTAAGAAGTACGACATGCCCGAAGATAGCGTAGTCGCTCACTTCGACAGCGTGTATACGCTCTTCAAGAAGCAGTACTTGGCTTCTGACACGGTTCGCAATAAGAAGGGAAATTTCACCCGTTATCCGGACAGCATTCGCTACCATCATGCTGAAGTGGCGGCAATCTTGATTGAAAACGAGACGGGCGCCATCCGTGCTATGGTGGGCGGTAGCGATTTTAACAAGTCCAAGTGGAACCGCGCCGTGCAGTCCTTGCGCCAGCCGGGTTCTTCGTTCAAGCCGATTGTTTATGCGACCGCGATGGATAACGGCGCAAGTCCGTGCGATTCCGTGAACGACCAGCCGGTGACGATTCCTGATCCCGATAGCAAGAATCCGAACAAGACTTGGCGTCCGGGCAACTTTGAACACGACTTCGAAGGCATGATGACGCTTCGTCGTGCGTTGTACAAGTCGAAAAACTTGCCTGCCATTTTGACGGGCATGAAGTACGGCCTCAGCAACGTGGTGAACTACGCTCGCAAGTTCGGTATCACGAAGGCTCCTTTACAGGCGGTTCCGAGCTTGGCTTTGGGTTCTGTCGGTGCGACGCTCATGGAAATGACTTCGGCTTACACGGTGTTCCCGAATGGTGGCAACCGCATTGAACCGTATATGATTGAATCTATCGTCGATCGCAATGGCGAAATTGTCGAAAAGAATTCGAAGGTGGAACATGAAGTTTTGCGTCCGGCATCTTCGTACTTGATGGTCGATATGCTGAAGGATGTGAATATTCGCGGTACGGCGGCTCGCGTCTGGAACTCTGGATTCCGCCATCCGAGCGGCGGTAAGACGGGTACGACGAACGATTACACGGACTGCTGGTACATCGGCTTTACGAAGCAATACACGATGGGCGTTTGGGTGGGTTCTGACAATCCGGGGTCCATGGGTGCCGGTCACACGGGTACCGAAGACGCTCTCCCGATTTGGATGGCGACGATGACTCGTTTGCACAAGGATTTGCCGAAGCTTCCGTTCCCGGTTCCGCCGGGAGTTGTGAGCCGAGGCGTTTGCAACCACACGGGGCTTTTGGCAGGCGAGTTCTGCTCGGAGAAGTCTTACTGCCTTTACACTGCGGGGTACGGTCCGACCGAACGCTGCGACGGCAACCACTTCACGACTCAGACAAAGTCTGCGGATAACGCTACTTTGTTCAGCAACAAGGGCGTTGTGGAGAACAACCGCTACGAAGATCCTTATGCCAGCAAGAAAAAGAAAAAAGGCAAGAAGGATAAGGAATCTGAACCGCCCAAGCGCAATGCAAGAAAGATGTTCTAGTGGTTTGGTCTTTGGTTTTTGGTCAATGGTTAGTAGTCAATAGTCGTTGGTCATTAGTCATTGGTTGCTAGATGAAATTTAAGGGAGTCCGCCGGTTGGCGGGCTTTGCTCGTTTGCAATTGAGCGTTTGCAATTTGAGTTAGTTTTTTTTATATTTTGCACACTCCCATACGGGGGTGCTTTGGTTTGCCAAAATTCCTGCTCTTCGCAGCAATTTTGCCCTTCGGGCTTTTCGAGCTTGCGCTCTCAAAGGCTTAAATGCTCGCTAGCTCGCATTTAATCGACAGGCCTGTCTCAACCAGAGCACAAATTGAATATACCTTTGCATTTTAACCAGATGTTTGTTATATTTGTATTCAACCTCTAATATCCGGGGGGTGCTTTGGTTTGCCAAAATTCCTGCTACTCGCAGTAATTTTGCCCTACGGGCCTTTCGCACACTACGTGTGCTCAAGGGCCAAAATACTCCCATAAGGTCGTATTTTGTCGACAGGCCTGTCTCACCCAAGCACTATTTTAAGTAGCATTTGCAATTTGAGATAGTTTTTTTTATATTTTACACACTCCCATACGGGGGCGCTTTGGTTTGCCAAAATTCCTGCTACTCGCAGTAATTTTGCCCTACGGGCCTTTCGCACACTGCGTGTGCTCAAGGGCTTAAATGCTCGCACTTGCTCGCATTTAATCGACAGGTCTCAACCAAAGCACCCCCAGGTAAACCAGGGGGTGCTTTGGTTTCGACAGGGTTACCGAAGTGTTAGTTGCAAGCCGAGGTCTCAGACGAGGGCAACTCGTAAAAAAGTCTGAAAAAAAATAAGTGCTGACGAAAACTACGCACTCGCTGCCTAATTAATGGCAACGCCGGGCCTCATTCCGCTCCCATCGGGATGTACGTCCGGACGCAATATGGGATAGGGAAGTGTCATGCCTGGGGGCGCCTCCCGAGATTTACTAGGCTGGTCAAACTCCGCGCCGACCTTCTTGGGCGTGGATAAGGCGAGATCTTAAATGCGAAGGGAACGCTTGTAGGAACGTGCATGGACGTGATTTTGGACAGGAGTTCGACTCTCCTCACCTCCAGAAAATAAAAGAGACTCATTCAGTGAGCCTCTTTTATTTTTGCTTTTACACGTTCTTTTAGCCCTTTTTCGTTGTTTTTTGCAATTTTATTATTCCTATTCTTTAAAAAAAATTATACTTCTAACTATAAAAAGAATGATAGAAGGAGTTGCAGTATATGGAAAAGTTAAAACGTATTGGCAAATTCTTGGTTGATCATAAACCAATTTTCATGGTTATTCTTGGGTGTTTTTTCCTACTTTCTCCGCCTTATTATTCCAATTTTAAGTTCTTGTATGCTCTTAGCGCTTGGCTTTGGCCGTTTTTCTTTTTGTATTATGCCCATTGCAGTAAAAAGTCGTATTCGCAGGCTATAGTGTTCATTTTTTTGACTATTGGCTTGAGTATTCGTTTTTCTGGCGTTCTTGGTTCGAACCTTGATGGGGCGAGCGGCCTTTTAATCGTCTTTGCGGCTTGCGTTTTCTGGGTTCCGTTTGCTTGGGATTCCGCGTTCTGCAATCAAATCAGCTCGTTTGTCTATACGCTAGTTTTCCCGGCTCTTTATTGCACGATGAACTTGATTCTTTCGGCGTGCGATGTGCTTCCGATTTGCAATTTAGCTTATGCCCAATATGACAATAAACCATTGTTGCAGCTTGTTTCTGTTGTGGGTGAATTTGGTCTTACATTCTTGATTACGTGGGCGGCTTCGGTGGCGGTATTTGTGATTGACCATTGGAAAAAGCCTAAAGGCAAGCGCGTGGGCCTGATTGCTTTGTTGGTCCTTTTGCTGCTGCATGTTGGCGGCGCCATCCGTTACATGTGCTGGGAAGAAAATGGAACTGTCGTGAATATTGCACAGTCGATTGGCCCGAAATTGGATCAAGACAAGGATGATTTGCAGGATTTCCCGTTTGAAAAAAATGTGGCTGCTTTGGAAACGAACGTCATCGGTGCGTTTGAGAAAAAAGCTGGAATTCTGGTGTTCAGCGAAGAAGCGTTTACGATTGAAGATGTCGAAGAAAGTCGTTTATTGGATCATGCGAAAATGCTTGCG
>JAEEGL011566769.1_pt1 | contig 10432 bp, 6 predicted proteins | sample 9134231 | NCBI WGS metagenome assembly JAEEGL01 (sample SAMN16246548, study PRJNA631951) | gut metagenome | biome: gut microbiome; feature: rumen; material: fiber-attached | host: Bos | place: Iran: Karaj | collected 2018-10 | reverse complement strand
GAATAGCGGGCGCGACGACGACGATCGACAATACGAGACTGACGACGCTCCAGACTCGATGAAAAAAAAGGTTCATAACGGCGGTTCCTCCGGCGGCGTAGCGGGACGATCAAATTTGCGTTATGCGGTTCTCAAAAGCTGGTTAAACGATCTGACGACCGCATTGTAACGCTTTGGGAAAAAGAAAACAAGTCTCCGGCGATTTTTTTTAACTCATCGCGCGCTCTTGGTTTAATTCCGTTTTTCAAGAGACCGGTAGAAGTCGCGCGTTTGCGGGTAGTTTTCGAGAAGTTTGATCGCGCCGTCTTCGAGGAGAACGACGCTATGCCATCCTTTCGCGCTCTTCCACGGGGCGAGCGGCGCGACGACGGGCTGTTTTCCGTCGATTTTAGCGACGCCTTCGCGGTCGGCGAGGAGAACGAACGGAAAGACGCCGTATGGCGTCGCCGAGAGATCGTCGAGTTCAAAAGAGTCAGCGGCGGTCGGGGCGCGCCCGTGTTCGTCGTAAAAGTCGGCGCATCGCAGCCGGACGGTCTCCATGCGCTCCATCATGATCCGATCGATTTGTTCGCAGCGCGCGTCTTGGCGAACGAACGAATAGTGGATGGCGAGGGGAGGAATAACCGTTAGGAGCCAAATTCCCCCAAAGAGCGCAAGGGGCGAGGTCAGCCCGTCGAGCCACGTCGTATCCTCCGGGATATGGTCGAGAAAAGCGAGCGTAAAGAGGAGCAAAACGGAGGAAACGGCGACGAGCGGGATGAAGAGAACTTCAATCGTCGCGCATATCACGCTCGTTTTCCGGTGCGCTTCAAACTTCATGATTCCAACTTCCCTAAGAGACTGTCGTGGGAACGACGCGCAAGTTCGGCGGCGCGGAAAACGCGTCGCGTTTCAGGACGGTTGCGTTATAAAAGATTCTTGCTCAAATTGCAATAAGTCGCGCGAGAATAACAAAATTATCAGCGCCGTCTCCGCTTCGAGCCGTCGCGTTTTTTTTGAGATCGAAGACCGGATTACGGTCGAGACAACCTTGGGCGTCACGCGGGGTATAGGGGCGCGATGAGAACCGTCGCCAGCGCCATATAGATGAAGGTTCCGAGCGTGTCGGAGATGCCCGCGACAAACGGGTTGCTCATAAGCGCGGGATCTAAATGCATCTTTTGGAAGAAGAGAGGAAGGAGCGCGCCGGTAAGATTGCTGAAGAATACGACGCAGAGAACGGCGAGCGGCACGAGGAGCAACTGTAAAAGGGGCACGCTCGCGCCATAGATGAGGAGCGCGTTGATGAGTCCGCAACCGCCCATGGCGAGCCCGAGCAGCAGTCCCATCATCAGTTCGCGGACGAAAATTTTACGCCAGTCCGAGAGGGAGATTTCGCCTGTCGCGAGCGCCGTAATGACGAGCGTCGCCGACTGTCCGCCGCTGTTGCCGCCGGTCGAAACGATCATCGGCAGAAACGCGACGAGCCACGCGATTCGGTCGCTGACGTTGTCGAAGAGTTTGAGAATGAGCGCGGTCGTGATCGCGCCAAAGAGTAAGATCGCGAGCCAAGTGAAGCGTTTGCGCGCGAGAAGCAGAAGATTGGCGCCAAGATACGTTTCGTCGTCGAGAGGATCGACCGCCGCGCTCAGGTGCGCGTTTTCGACGAGTTCTTCAACCGCCGCGTCGAGAACGTCGTCGTGCGTGATGACGCCGAGCATTTTGCCCGTTTCTTCGTCGACGACCGGAATCGCGATAAAGTCGTACTTTTCAACCTTCTTAACCGCCTCTTCGCGGTTTTCTCTCGCGTTGACCGTAACGAGGACTCCCGCCTTCTTCATGAATTCCGAGATCGGCGCGTCCTGCTGATTGATACGTCTAAGGAGTTCGCGCGCCGAAACGACGCCCGCAAGTTTTCCGTCGGCGTCGAGCACATAGAGATAATAGACGGTCTCCATCAAGTGAGTTTGAACGCCGATTTCAGAAATCGCCTCGGCGACGGTCATATCTTCGCGAAGCCGTACGAAGTCGGACGACATTTCCGCGCCGCATGTGTCGTCCGGGTAGCGGCTCAAAAGCGCGACGTCTTTTTGGTCTTCTTTTGAGAGGAGTTTCTTCAACTCCTCCGCAATCTTTGGATCGACTTGCTCCAGCAGGTCGACTCGGTCGTCGGACGGCGTTTCTTCGAGAAGTTTCGCGACTTCGGCGCGCGGCGATTTCTCGACGATCTCAACCTGACGGTCGCGCTCAAAATAGGAAAAAATCTCAGCGCGGAGACTCGTCGGCAACGCTTGCAGAATCGTCCATATTTCGTCGACGTTCAGACTTGAGAGAAATTCGGCGGTCGAGGCGGGGTGGAGCGCTGAACAGACTTCCTGCATTTGTTTGTAATCGTTGTTGGCGATCATTTCACGCAGTTCTGGCGAAAGCAGGATGCTCATGCACATAGGGACGCTCCCGCGGTCTTACCGCTCGTTTTCAGTTACGCATTTGATATCAGTCGGCTCTTCAAAAGGGCGAAGTTATTAGGTCAGAAGCGGAAGAAACTCCGACGTTCCGGCTCGAAATTATAACGTGCCGACGTTTGGCGTCAAGAAGAAACCGCCTCGTTCAAAAGCCGTCGCGCGGACAATTTCACGCTATAAACGGCGCGTTCCGAAACGAACGCGGCTTTTAGAAAAAAGCGACGCCGGGACCGAACCCCTCCGATCCCGGCGTCTGTTTGCGTCGTTGCAAGTCGTCACCCATGTAAACAACGCAAAGTTCGATGTAGTATATAACCCGCCCGACTTCGACTCTCTTGCGATAATGAGAATATACACAAAAAAGAGTCAAATTCAAGGGCTGTTAAAATAGTTAATTTAGGTTTTATAAAATAATTTATTCAAAATAAGGGTTTTAGCGTCTGTAACGGCGCAAACATATCTTTCTATACTTTATAGCAAAGATTATCAGATTTTTAATAAAAATCAAGCCCCCGCGCTCCCGTGAGAGGCGATTAGAGCGATTTTTTTTATTTTTTATGAAAATTCATCCATGAAAACGCGTTTTTGACCCTGACGCCTATTGCGAGTCGCCGCCGCGACTGGGGGCGTTGGGCGCGTCTGGACGGTTGAAACCAGGTCCGCCGCCGGGGAAACCATTCCTTGGTGGATTAGATGGAGAAGGCGGCCAGTTGTTCCGACTATTTGGGTTATTTTGGGAATTTGCGTTAAAAAAGTTCCAGTTGCCGACGCCCCAATTGAGACTCGACAAGAGACCGCGCGCCTCGAGAGGAGGCGCCGACGTCACGAGATCTCGCGCTCGGGGATTTGCGTTCCGCAACGTCTCGGCAAGTTCTTGAACGGAACCGCCCCGTCGACGAAATCGCGAATTGTCGTCTTGGAAAGGACGCGTCTGAACGAAACGCCTGCCGTTTTCGATGAAACTGAGCGAAACGATCAACCCTAGAAGGGAAGAACGCTGCGACGGATCTAATTCGTTGAGTTCGTCTTTGCTCTCCTGTGAAAAATCGGCGACGAGTTCGTCCTGATCTGTCGAAGCGAGAAAATCGAGCACGTCGTCATGCCGCGACGAAGACTCGTCGTCGTCTTCGGAGCGAAATTTCACGTATTTGTCGTAAATCGACTGAAAATTCTCGCGTTGAAGATTCGGAGGGAGCGCCGCGCGGAGCAAAGAGCCCGGTCCGTTGTTGCGCGCGCCGTCGCCGGAACGACGCCCGTTCTGCCAGTTTCTCACCGCGTCCATATAGCGCTGAGCGTCGTCGATCCTTCGGCGGATTTCCTGGATCCGGGTAGGAATCGGAATCGAAGCGAGACGTCGACGATCGTCGTCGTTTGTCGACGAAACGATCCATCCGGAATAATCGTCGAGCGTCTGCAGGAGCTTGTCCCTCTCGGGCGATTCGTCAATTTGGCGACGAAGTTTTCGGTATTTATCCTGCGTTTCGCGATCAAGCGCTTCAAAGCGCCGTTGAAGACGATAGAAGACCGTGTTCTTAATGAGTTCGTCGTAAGGGCGGTCGCGCACTTCGGCGGGAACGACGTGTTCCTGACCCCGTCCTCCAAACGTCATGCTCGCGGGCGCCGACTGACGCCACGCGTCAAACAGGTTCGCGTCCGTTAGGGCTTTGAGGTATTCGAAATCGCCGACTGCTTCAAGCTGAATGAGTCGTTCGACAACGGCGGCGTCGCGCTCGCGCTGCCGTTTGACGTCGGGGACAAACGCGGCGAAGACGAGGTACCCGGCGACGAGGAAAAGAAGCGGCACGGCGAAGGAAACGATCTTGGCGCGTCGTCGCAACGCGTCGCGTCGCGCTTTAATCGCGTCGAGTTCCGTTTTCGTCTCTCGACTGAGGCGGTCGACCGTGCGTTCGGTCAGATCGATCGCGTCGGAGACCGCGTCTTCTTGTTCGTCGAGGGCGTCGAGGACGTCGAACGCGCTCTTTGCCGCCCTGACGCGTTCGGCGAGCTGCGGGTCGTCCGCGATTTTTTTCTCAAACGCGACGCGTTCCTCTTCGGGAAGCTCGCCGTCGAGGTACTCTTGAATCGTTAGATCGACCTCGTCGAGCGGTTCGTCGTCGAGCGTCGATTCGTCGTCGAGACCGAGATCTCCAAATTGATCGGCCTCGAGTTCGGGCGCGTCAAGCGGAGCTTGCGTCGGTTGGTCTGGTTCGTCAGGTTTCAGCCGTTGGCGAAAATCGGAGTCCTGCGCCGTCATGATTCTCTCCTTCCGTCGTCGACGTAAGGAGCCAAGATTTCTTTGAGATTCAATCTTGCTCGGCACAGAAGCGATTTGACGGCTTGTGGCGTCATATTCATCACTGATGCAATCTCACTGTAGCTCATGCCGTTGAATCGCGAAAGAATCGTCGCTTCGCGTTGTCGCGGGGGCAGTTTTTCGACCGCGTCGCGCACAATCTGCTGGAGTTCGACCTTCGCGATTTGTTTTGTCGGAGTCGCGTCCGTTTTACCGAGGACGCTTTCCTCGAAACCGAGCGCCGTCGTTCCGCTTACGAAGTGTTTTTGCACGGAGCTAAAGAGCGCTTCGGGCCGTCTGTTTTTAGAACGTAACGCGTTGAACGCGACGTTGTGCGCGACGCGATAGAGCCACGTCGTGAACCGCGCCTCATGACGGTATGTGGCGCGGTGCCGATAGACGCGCATAAAGACTTCTTGCGTGAGGTCCTCGACCGCCTGTTCGCCGACAAAACGCCGCAAGAACGCGGCGACGCGCGCTTGGTTGCGTTGCATCAGCTGCTCAAACGCTAAAGGATCTTCGGCTTGAACGGCAAGCATAAGACGAGCGTCTTCGTCGTCGTCGATGGGTGGAGTGGCGTCAGACGTCAATATTATCCTCAAGGGGAATGCAAATCCGGCGGACTGCCGCGCGCATACGACCGCGGCCGTCCCGCGTGGAACGTCGTCTATCTAGCGTTAAGTAATTTTCTCGGAAGTTTAAACTCACGTTTCCCATATTATACATGTTTACGCTAGGTATTGAATATATAGCCTCAAAAAAAATCGGGCGGCGCGGCGTTCTTTTTGACCTTGCGGACGCGGCGGCGATTCGGTAGAGTCCACGGCGAATGGACTTTGCTTTTTCGGGTCGCCGTCGCGATTCGGAAATCGCAGGGACGCCGGGATTCGCCGCGGCGTCTCGACGTCGTCGGCGTTAGCATGGAGCTTAGAAATGTTTCGGATATCAAGTAATCGTATCGCGACGGGAATCGGTCGTTGCCTGGCGGTTATTGTTCTTGTCGGACTGACGGGAACGGCGACGGTCGCGCTCGGCGCGTCGAAGAAATCGCCGGCTAACGAGAACGCGTCAAACGCGAAAGACGAACGCGCTTGGCGAACTCAGGCGTATTCCAAAGCGTCGGAATTCGCGCAGCGGCTCATGCTTCTCGAATTTTCGGAGAAGAACAATCCCGCGTGCGAATCGACGACGAAACTTGTCGACGAGATGCGTCGCAAAAGTTATCCGATTCAGCGCGTCGAACGCTCGTCCGGCGGCGAAATTCTCTTCAAACAGTACGACGTTAAGACGACGCCGACCTTTGTGCTGCTCTTTGACGGCAAGGAACTCGGGCGGGTCGTCGTCGGGAAAGACGACGCGAACGTGACGGCGAAGCGTCTTCTGACGCTTTTCCAGAAAGGTCGCGACGCGGTCGCCGCGAATCCTCGCGCCCGCGCGGAAGAGCCCGAGCACGCTTCAATCGCGAAACCGGCGCGCGGTCTTCTTTTCCCTCGCGCGCTCGATCGCGCGACGCAGACGCGCGCGCAAGCGTCTGACGACTCCGCCGCTTCTTCCGACTCTGACTCCGAGACCGACGCTGACGCCGATTCCGATTCCTCGCCGTCCGCTAAGTCGGACTCCTCGATTCTAGAGACACGCGCGGAAGAAATCTCGAATATTATCGGCGAAACGAGGTTGGAAAACTCGACCGTTCGCGTCTTCGTTAAAGATCCGGACGAAGGAGAAGACCGCGAAGGCGTCGGCTCCGTGATCCATTATATCGAGCAATATCACGAAATGCTGACGGTCGTCGCCGCGAGTCTCTTTACGGGTGTTTCCGATCCGACGCTGTACCCTGACGTCGACGTCGAGTTCTTCAACGCCGAAAGCGGCAAAGTTGAAAAAGTCGGGGCGCAGTGCGTGCGATGCGATCCCGACACGGGAATCGCGTTCGTCGCGGCGCAAGTCGAGTCGCCGGTCAAACCGGTCGCGTTTTTGCCAAAGAAGGCGCCCATTGAACCGAGCGAACGCGCCGTCTCCTATATTCGACACGGCGCCGACGTCGTGAAAAGGTCGCATGACGTTCTCGCCGTCGATCAGCGGCGATTCTATGAAAACAGCGAAGAACAGAGCGCGTTCGTCCCCTACGTCGAAGTTTCGAACCCGCCGGCGACGAACGACCTCGGCGCGGGCGTCTTTCTGATGCGCAACGGACGCTACTACTTTGCGGGAATTCTTGTCTCCAACGGCGACAAGGGACGGGTCGTCCCTGCGACCGTCGTCAGTCAAGCGCTCCTCGTGAATCGCAATCTTACGAACGTCTACCGCGACCAAATCGCCAATAAGTTCGACGCGCCCGCGACCTCCGCGGAAATAGACTCCGCGATCGACCGCCTCCTCAAACTCGACAGACAGAAAAAGGAGTCGGAGCAGAAATCGCGGGACGGCGCGACGTTCGACTCCAACGGTCTTTCCGTCGCGTTCTCCGATCCCGTTTCCTCCTTTGACGAAGGTAATCGTCCTGACGTCGCGTTCGACGCGGAGGTTCCGAAGCGCGCCGACGAAAAGATCTCCGAGGTCGCCGGACTTTCGAGCGAACAGTCCGACCTTGGCGATTTCCCGAGCAACGCTCGGGACGCGTTCGCGCGTTCCGAGGCCGCGGCAAACGCTCTTGCCGCGAACTCGTCGTTCAAGCTCGACGAATCGTTCCGTCAGAAACCTGAAAAACCGGCCGATTCCGTCGAGAGCGTCCTCACGCGCTCCGAAACGGCGACAAACTCTCTTGCCTCGAACGCCTCGTTCAAGCTCGACGAATCGTTCCGACAGAAACCAGAAAATACGACCGATCCCGTCGAGAACGCGCTCGCGCGCTCCGAAACGGCGGCGAACGTTCCCGCCTCGAACGCGTCGTTCAAGCTCGACGAATCGTTCCGTCAGAAACCTGAAAAATCGGTCGATCCCGTCGAGGCCGCGTTAGCCGACGCCGATCGGAACCGTTCGAAAAACGCCGACGCGGAATCCGACGTCGCGCAAACCCGAGTTATGTTCAACGGCCGCGAGCCTCTCCCCGAGCCCGCCGACGAACAGCCCGCGTCGAAACCGACGCCCTCGGTCGCGTCTAAGCCGGAATCCACGCCTCGCGTCGTCGCAAACGACCAGACGCCTTCCTCCCCCTTAGACGAACCCCTGCCTGATCCGCGGGATTCGCTCTTAGCCGCGGACCCGACGCCGTCGCGATCGACCGCGCTCGAATCCTCGCCCGCGGAGGAGATCGCCGACGCGCCGTTCCCCGATCCTTTTGACTCCCCGCTGACCGATCCGCAGGATTCGCTCCTCGCCGCAGACCCGACGCCGTCGCAATCGTCCGCGCTCGAATCTTCGCCCGCGGAGGAAATCGCCGACGCGCCGTTCCCCGATCCTTTTGACTCCTCGCCGATCGATCCGCAGGATTCGCTCCTCGCCGCGGATCCGGCGCCGACGCAATCGTCCGCGCTCGAATCCGCGCCCGCGGAGACGCCCGTAACGGCGCCAAGCGCGCGATCCGATTCTCAGCGCGTCGCGCATGACGCGCCGTCCGACGCCGTCGCGTCGTCTTACGCGGTCGATCAACTTCCGACGCCCAATTCCGACGTGGTTCGTTCCGTAACTTTCAGCAATCGCGAGCGCGTCGAAACGTTCAATCGCGAAGAAGACGAGTTTGAGACCGCGCTTGACTCGCTGCGTCGTCGCGGAACGGACGGCGCCGAAATCATCTGCGTCGTCAACTGGTCCAACGGGTCGGGCGTTCGCGACGCGGAGGTCGTTCGACTCCCGAAACACGCCGGTCTGACGAATAACGCCGCGTCCGGCGCCGTAAAGTCGCATTACGCGGCGGATCAGTTGCCGACGCCCAATTCCGATTTGACTCGTTCGACTCCTTCCGCCAGTCGCGATGAAGACGAGTTTGAGACCGCGCTCGACTCGCTGCGTCGTCGCGGAATGAACGGCGCCGAGATCGTCTGCATCGTCAACTGGCCCGACGGGTCCGGCGTTCGCGAAACGGAAGTCGTTCGTCTCCCGAAACGCGCGGTTCGCACGAATCCCGCCGCGCCCGGCGCCGGCGTCGAACTCGCGCGGAAACCCGAGCCGTCCGGCGTCGCCGGTCAGACGGACGCGCCGCTGACGTCAAGTCGCCCAGACGCGCGCGTCTATAAGTGACGGCTGGATTCGCCTCAATGTAACTCTATTGACCGTTCCCGTTTTAGCGCCTTTACACGCGCTGAGACGGGAACTTTTTTATTATTTTTTAAAGGGTTGCGACTCAGAAAAGCAAGAACGTCTTTCCTGCGTTGAAGTTAGACGTTATATTGACCGTTCTTCTCGGGGTCTTACTCTCCAAGACGAATGCGGTATAATGACGCGTTGTCGTTAGACGTCGAACGAAACGCCCGCGAGCGTCCAAACGTGGCGACGCTCCTCGAAGCGCGTCGGCGTTCTCCCTTTTACGATTGATTGCCGGTATGAAAGACAATTCGAAGCGCCCCTCCGCCTCGCAGACGTCCCCCGACGCCGAGGCGGCGCGGCGACAGAAGGACGAGGAACGCGTCCTTGTGGTTCCCACGTCGCTCTTTCGCGCGATCGGGTCCTTTCAAGGGTTTTCCGCCGCCGCGGTCGCGGAGGCGAACGCGCTTTTTGCGTCCGATCAGCTTCGTTTCATTCGACGCGGCGACGCCGAACGCGATCCTCAGTTCAAACAGCTCATCCCGTACGCGCTCTTTACGTGGACCGACGAGACGGGAGAAGTTTGGGTCTTCGCGTACCTTCGAGGAAAAGGGCAGGGCGAGAAACGGCTCGTTTCCAAATGGAGCGTCGGGGTCGGCGGTCATATCAACGATTCGGACGCTTCGACGTCGGACGGCGATCTTTTCGAGGCTGGGACTCGACGAGAAATCGACGAAGAAGTCGTTCTCGACGCGAACGTCGTCGCGTTTCGTAAAGTCGGGCTCGTCAACGACGACGAAACGGAAGTCGGCCGCGTTCATCTGGGCGTCGTCTGTCGCGTCGAACTCGACGCGCCCAAACTGCGCTCAAACGAACCCGACCTGCTCGAAGCGCGTTTTCGCCCAGTCTCCGAGCTTCTGCGCGAAGTCAAAGAAGACCCGTCGCGATTTGAATCATGGACGACGCTCGCGCTCCTCGGGTTATTCGACGCCCCCGCCGGCGCGTCGGCGGAAAACTAGGACGAGAAGAATCAGACGCACATTATTAATATAACAACGAAAGACGACGGCAGAAACATGACTATAGCGCGCGTCGACGGTCGAACGTTCGACCAATTGAGACCGATAAAAATTCAGCGCGGATTCACGAACGCGGCGGGAAGCGTTTTGATCTCTTCCGGCGCGACGGTCGCGCTCTGCACGGCGAGCGTCGTCGAAGACGTCCCCGATTGGAAGAAACGCGGCGGCGAACTTCCCGCGAGCGGATGGCTCACGGCGGAGTACCGAATGCTCCCGGGCAGTACGAAAACGCGTAAGCCGCGCCAGGATCGTCCCGACGGACGCGCGACGGAAATCCAGCGGCTCATCGGGCGCTCTCTTCGCGCGGTTTTCGACGCGGAGGCGCTTGGTCCGCGCACCGTCTATCTCGATTGCGACGTTTTGCAGGCGGACGGCGGAACGCGCACCCTTTGCGTTTCGGGCGCGTGCGTCGCGCTGATCGACGCGCTCAATTCAAT
>JAEEGL011076708.1_pt1 | contig 10432 bp, 5 predicted proteins | sample 9134231 | NCBI WGS metagenome assembly JAEEGL01 (sample SAMN16246548, study PRJNA631951) | gut metagenome | biome: gut microbiome; feature: rumen; material: fiber-attached | host: Bos | place: Iran: Karaj | collected 2018-10 | reverse complement strand
ATAGGAGAGCAGGGAGCAGAAGTAAATGTAAGCTACACAGATCCGAGACTTCCGGGATCGGTAACACTGACGAAGGTAAGCGAGGACGGAAACAAGACCCTTGAGGGAGCGGTATTCGAGTTGTACTCAAAGACACCGAGGACATCGGGACAGGCAGCGGCGAGCACGGTATTCACGGATTCATACTACAGGTACGGAACGTACACAACGGATGCAAACGGACGTATAACCGTAAGCGACCTGCCTTGGGATGACTACTTCTTCGTGGAGACGGAAGCACCGGAAGGCTATGAGATCGCCCGTGACATAAGCGGAGACTCAATTGCATACACCTTCACGGTCGGAGCAGACAATGCAGGCCCTGTAAGCATAAGCCTCGGAAACATCACAAATCCCGAGAAAGAGAAGGATAGCGGAGTAGCCGGAGTAAGGGCACCGATAGCCGAGAAGGTATCGGGAGTGCTCGGAGTAAGGAGTACACCGAAGAAGGGAGTACTCGGAGCAAGGACAGGCCCTGCAACGGGAGATGCAAGTGCTATAGCACTGTGGCTTGCACTGCTGATGGCATGCGCAGGTACGATAATATGGCTGCTGGCATCCGGAAATAAGAGAAGAAAAGCAGGTAAATAATGAATTTTCGCCTGCAGGAAGCGGGATTACAACTAAATAAGAAAGGCCGACCGAAAATAATACGGTCGGCCTTTTGAATATCATGTTTTGAATATCGAATAATTCTGTTATAATCAATAAGGAGCGTGTGCTGAATAGTTATAAAAGTAATAAAAGATCAAACGACTGCGATACTGGGACGGGTCTTGCAGTATAAAGGGGTACAGATCAGGGATTTAAAGATGAATAATAAAGTAAGGATAATAGCAATAATAGTGGCATCTCTGGGTGTGGTGATCTCTGCATTCATGGTATTTAAAACGTATAATGAGTACAAAAAAGGTGAGGAGGAGTATTCCGCGCTTGAGAGCTATGTGAGCGAATCGTCGGTTTCGGATACATCTGAGGAACAGGAAACAAAAAAGGAACCGGAAGAAGAGGAGAAGATCCTCAAGCGTAACTATAACAGAAGTGACTTTCCTGATATGGAGATAGATTACGCGGGCCTTAAGATGGAAAATAAGGACTACATAGGCTGGATTTATATGGGAGCTGCAGGAATAAATTATCCGGTTGTACAGGGGGCGGATAATGAATATTACCTTCATAATACCTTTAAAAAGGAGCCCAATTTTGCCGGCTGTATTTTTATAGACTGCGGGGACAAGGCAGATTTCAGCATGTATAATACTTTTGTATACGGACATGCCATGAAGAATGGTTCGATGTTCGGTGATCTGAGAAAGATAAGAAAAGATGCAGGTCTGGTAAAGAACGATCCATATATATACATGTTCCTTAAAGACGGTATATACAGATATCAGATTTATGCATATTATATTGACAAAAAGGACAGCGAAATGTACAACAGCGCCGGAACTGTCAAGGAATACAGACAGTATATCCGCAATGCACTTGATAAGTCCATGGTATCGTGTGATGCCAAGCCGAGTGAAGAAGATAATTCGATAACTCTTGTAACCTGTCAGGGTGCGGGCTCTCAGAAGCAGCGTTTCTTTGTACACGGTATATTCGTTGACAGATTTCTTTATGAGAACGGTACACAGTCCGATTGATTAAAGACGGTTATTGTGGTATAAAAATGGGTAGTGGAATAAGGTAATATGGTTTACATAACACTATCCGTTTTTATTATTATAAAAAATTTAAAAAGGAGAATTAAAAGTGGTTAAGCGCATCTATGTTGAAAAGAAAGAACCTTACGCGGTAAAGGCAAAGGAATTGCATGAGGAGATAAAGAATTATCTTGGATTTAAGGATATATCCAGGGTAAGGGAGCTCATACGCTATGATATCGAGAATATTTCCGGGGAGACATACGAAAGAGCCAAGACAACGGTATTTGCCGAGCCTCCCGTTGATATACTCTATGAGGAGGACTTTGAGAGAACTGCGGATTCAAAGGTGTTCTCCGTGGAATATCTTCCCGGACAGTTTGATCAGAGAGCTGACTCCGCTGTTCAGTGTGTACGCTTCCTGAAAGAGGATGAGGAACCGATAATCAAGACAGCCGTGACATACTGCTTCGAGGGGAATATAACGGATGATGAGCTTGATCAGATAAAGGCATATTGTATAAATCCCGTAGATTCGAGAGAAACGGGGCTGAAGAAACCGGACACACTGGTTACGAACTTTGATGAGCCGGCAGATGTTGCTGTATTTGACGGATTTAAGGATATGCCGGAGGAAGAGCTTAAGAAGCTGTACGATTCTCTTTCTCTTGCAATGACGTTCAAGGATTTCCTTCATATACAGAATTATTTCCGCGATGAGGAGAAGCGTGATCCGTCAATGACGGAAATACGTGTTCTTGATACATACTGGTCGGACCACTGCCGTCATACAACATTCTCAACAGAACTTAAGAATGTTGATTTTGCGGATGGGTACTACAGAAAACCGTTGGAGGATACATATAAGGAATACCTGAATGTACATGATGAGATATTTAAGGGTAAGGACGGAAAGTTCGTATGCCTTATGGATATTGCGCTTCTTGCCATGCGTAAGCTTAAGAAGGAAGGGAGGCTTGATGACCAGGAGGAGTCGGATGAGATCAATGCATGTTCGATAGTGGTGCCTGTGGAAATAGACGGCAAGGAAGAGGAGTGGCTTGTAAGCTTTAAGAATGAGACACACAATCATCCTACCGAAATAGAACCCTTTGGTGGCGCCGCAACATGTCTTGGTGGTGCGATAAGGGATCCCCTGTCGGGACGTTCATATGTATATCAGGCCATGCGTGTAACCGGAGCTGCAGATCCTACCGTATCGATCAAGGACACACTTCACGGCAAGCTTCCTCAGAAGAAGCTGGTACGTGGTGCGGCCGCGGGTTATTCATCATACGGTAATCAGATCGGTCTTGCTACGGGATATGTTAAGGAGATATACCATCCTTCATATGTGGCAAAGCGTATGGAGATAGGCGCTGTAATGGGTGCTGCACCCCGTAAGAATGTGATCAGGGAGACATCGGATCCGGGAGATATCATTATTCTGCTGGGCGGTCGTACGGGACGTGACGGCTGTGGTGGTGCCACAGGCTCATCAAAGGCTCATACAGAGCAGTCGATAGATACCTGCGGTGCAGAGGTTCAGAAAGGAAATGCTCCTACCGAGCGTAAGCTTCAGAGGCTGTTCAGGCGTCCCGAGGTAAGCCGTCTTATAAGAAAGTGTAATGATTTCGGTGCGGGCGGCGTATCTGTGGCGATCGGTGAGCTTGCAGAGGGTCTTACGGTCGATCTTGATAAGGTTCCGAAGAAATACGCAGGTCTTGACGGAACGGAGCTTGCGATATCCGAATCACAGGAAAGGATGGCGGTTGTTGTTGCGCCTTCGGATGTTGATGAGTTCATGAAATATGCGGATGAGGAGAATCTGGAAGCAACAAAGGTAGCGGTTGTAACGAAGGAACCGCGTCTTGTGCTTACCTGGAGAGGAAAGGAAATAGTTAATATATCAAGAGCCTTTCTTGATACAAACGGAGCGCATCAGGAGACGGATGTATCGGTGGATGTCCCGGACGAAAAGGATAAGTTCTTCGATAAATATGAGATACCTGCGGTCAATGGACTGCTTAAGAATAAGACAGGCGCCGGTGAAGCATCGGATGAAGATGTAAAGAAGGCATGGCTTAGTACACTTGCCGATCTCAACGTATGTTCGCAGAAGGGACTTGTAGAGATGTTTGACGCTTCCATAGGTGCCGGTTCGGTGTTCATGCCTTATGGCGGTAAATATCAGCTTACGGAGACGCAGACTATGGTTGCCAAGCTTCCTGTGCTTAAGGGAAAGTGCGATACGGTAACCATGATGAGTTACGGTTTTGATCCTTATCTGTCATCATGGAGCCCTTATCATGGTTCCGTATATGCGGTTGTGGAATCGATGGCAAGGATAGCTGCTGCCGGCGGTGATTTCAGAAAGATAAGATTTACGTTCCAGGAGTATTTCAGACGTATGTCACAGGAGCCGGCAAGATGGAGTCAGCCGTTTGCCGCTCTGCTGGGTGCTTTCAATGCACAGCTCCGATTTGGCCTTCCTTCAATAGGCGGTAAGGATTCAATGAGCGGAACCTTCAATGATATCGATGTACCTCCTACACTTGTATCCTTTGCTGTGGATGTTGCAAAAGAGGCTGATATCATCACACCGGAGCTTAAGAAGGCAGGAAATAAGCTGGTGCTTATGAAGATAAGGAGAGATGAATACGATCTTCCGGATTATGATCAGGTAATGGATCTGTATGATAAGCTTCATGACGATATACAGAATAAGAGGATTATATCCGCGTATGCGATTGATGGTAAGGGCGTTGCCGCCGCACTGTCCAAGATGGCTTTCGGTAACTGTCTTGGTGTAAGGCTCGACGATAATGTTGGGCCGGTTGATATGTTTGGACCGCTCTTCGGATCTGTTGTTGCCGAGGTGGAGGCCGGAAAGGAAGCGGAACTTACCGCAGAGCATATTGTTATCGGAGAGGTGACGGATGACAAATACTTCAGTTACAGGAGTATGAAAATATCTGTTGAGGAAGCGCTTGACACATGGAAGGCGCCTCTTGAGAAGGTATTTCCGACGAAGGCTGTTGACGGAAATGAAAAGGTTGATGCTCCTTTGTATAAAGCCGATAAGATTTACGTGTGTGCAAATAGGGTTGCGAAACCTACAGTGTTTATACCGGTATTTCCGGGAACGAACTGTGAATATGATTCGGCAAAGGCGTTTGAAAGGGCAGGAGCAGACGTTGTAACGAAGGTATTCAGAAACCTGAGTGCCGAGGATATAAGGGCTTCTGTTGACGAATTCAGGGCAGCTATCGAGAAAGCTCAGATAATCATGTTCCCGGGTGGTTTCTCGGCGGGTGATGAACCTGACGGATCGGCCAAATTCTTTGCTACCGCTTTCCAGAACGAGGCGCTTAAGGAGGCTGTTATGAAGCTCCTTAATGAGCGTGACGGCCTTGCGCTTGGTATATGTAACGGCTTCCAGGCGCTTATAAAGCTCGGTCTTGTTCCAAACGGAGAGATCACGGGACAGAATGACAGTGCTCCGACACTTACATTTAATACAATAAACCGCCATATATCAAAGATGGTATACACTAAGGTGGTTTCAGACAAGTCGCCCTGGCTCAGAAAGGCAACACTCGGTGGGACATATGTCATTCCGGCATCGCATGGAGAGGGACGTTTCGTTGCCAATGACGAGTGGCTTAAGAAGCTTGCCGGGAATGGTCAGATAGCAACACAGTACTGCGACCCCGAAGGTAATGTAAGCATGGATGAGGAATGGAACATCAACGGTTCATATATGTCGATTGAAGGTATCACTTCACCTGATGGAAGATGTTTCGGTAAGATGGGACATGCAGAGAGAAGAGGTGACTCGGTTGCAATAAACATCTATGGCGATCAGGACATGAAGATATTCGAATCTGGAGTTGAGTATTTCAAATAAGGATCACTGATATTTTTGGAGTAAGAATATAGAAAACAGTCATTGTGAGATAGGATGGAAGAGTGGTTATGCAATTATCAAGTGGGATTAAAAAAGCAGGATACCGACCGGTTGCATTGTTTGCTGTTGTGATCTTGTTATCTGTCATGGCGCCGGGCGTAAATGCCTATGCTTCCGAGGATAATGTACCGGATGACAATTTAAACATCGTGCAGGGACAGGAAGTTATAAACAACAATGCCAATGCAGGATCCGGGGGAAACGAAGAGGCTGTATCCGGTGGAAATACAGGGCAGGCGGGAGACCCCGATCCGAAAAATGAAGAAGGCGTTGTAAACGGAACTGAAAACGGAAATGAAAACCCCGATGGAGATGCATTACCGGCGGGAGACCCCGATCCGAAAAATGAAGAAGGCGTTGTAAACGGAACCGAAAACGGAAATGAAAACCCCGATGGAGATGCATTACCGGCGGGAAATCCCGATCAGCTAAATGGAGAAAGCACTATTGAAAACGGGAATGAAGGTGAATTGATTCAGGGAACGCCGAGGATGATGTTAAGATCGTTTTCTGCACCCGGAAATTCACAGCCGGGACAGCAGGATCAGCTGTTGGGACAGCAGGGTTTTCAGCTGAGACAGCAGGATCAACAGGCCGGGCAACAGTATAATACAAACTATAACTATAATGCCAAGTTGGCGGATGAAGACGATACACATAAGACTCCTGACGGAGAGGACAGACCCGGAGGAGCTTTGCCGGGTGTTTATACGGTTGATGATCTTCATACCAATACAAACAAAAAAGAAGACTTTTCCGATGCGGATACCATTGGTATGCCGAGTATTGCAGATCAGAATCTTCCTGATGCGCCGACGAATGAGTCGCCTGCGATAATACAGGGGGCGGCTGTCGGTTACGAAAAGAGGATAAGTCCGGTTGAATATGAAACTATCGATCCGGCGAATCCCAGGCCTATGCCGTATGAGGACTACAAGGTTGTGATTACGGAACAGCAGGGTCCTGACGGAACTATGCAGAAGAAGCCTACAGGCTTTGATCAGACCTATGTTATAGTAAGGCTTGATGTGTCCGAGATAATGGAATATAAGGGAAACAGTGCCACATCCGCAAACGCGGATGAGGATAAAAGCACATCGGGTGCAACCAAGTACCTTCATGTTAAGCAGGAGGGCAACAATGCACTTATTCCCGGAGCCGGAGTTGAATCCAAAAATGCGGATGAACAGGCAAAGGGAGGAAATCAGTTCACCACACAGACAGGTGAGAGAACAGGTGCCTACAGTATTGACTATCTTATCAAAAAGGCTACAGATAAGATCACGGGTATCGTAAAGCCTTATGTTGATGTCCTTTTGTTTGCAACTTCATCAGTTGTTGCCGGCGCGGATGCCGGAAAGGAAAACGTACCGGACGGAGATATAAAGCTTCAGATGTATGTTGACGAAACTCTTGATTACAATCCGTCTCTTGAATATGATCCTCTTTCGACAGATGTCAATCATGCCACAAACTGTCTTGCCAAGTTTTTCGATGCGACAAAAGTGGCAGCGGAGAAGATTTCCCGTTATCTCGTAAAGGGAAAGGATCTCAAGCTTGAGGTGGCCGTAGAGAATTCCTATGGAGAAAAAAAGGATACAGGGACATCCTTCTGGTCTCTGAATAAAGCATTCGAAAAACCGTATTATGATCTCGAAGCAGACGCATCTGCGGATGATCCGGGATGCGGAAGAGATATAAAGCTTATCAGCGAGGTTGCAATAACAGACAGTCTTGGCCTTGAGGGAACGTCAGAAACACAGCTTAAGAAACGTACACTTGATGTAAACAGCTATGATGTCCAGATCGCAAACAATACATCAGGTGAAGGCGGTGGTTATTCGGATGGCTTCACGATTACGAATGCCTGGCTTAAGATTAAGGACAGCTCAGCAACAACCGGAGCCGAAATGGCGATAGGAAATAATGCGCGTTTTGTGATCGACAAAGGCGGAAAGCTCATCATTGATGAGACCTGTCAGCTTGAAATAGAGTGGGACGGAGCATCGACAACCAATCCCGACGGATCACCCGCTCAGAATCCCGATACTCTCAATAACGGTGTTCTGGATCTGAGAGCAGGTGGAACAATTGAAAATAACGGTATTATCAGCATAGAGGGGTTCGAGGGTAAGCCTCATGCACAGGGCGGTGCGGTAATCCCCGTTGCCGGCTGCGGCGAAATGACGATAAATGAAGGCTCCACACTGGTTAATAACGGTTGTATGGTTGTAAACGGAAGATTTTACAATCTCGGAACACTTGAAAATAACGGAAGATATGATGATGTAATAAGCTCTAACGATCCCGACAAGGGAAGATTTGATTATCATAAGGGAATCCAGATCGCATGGAAGGATGATGTTACGCAGGAAGGAGTCGTACCCGGAGAACTTAATAACGGAAAGAAGGGTGATAAGATTGTAAGGACTGCAACACTCAATAATAACGGAGACATCGTTTTGACTCCCGGTACCATAAACAATTACGGGATAATAAATACCGAGAAGGGTAATATCTATCTTGCAGCCGCAACAGAAGCGATAATTCCCATTGAACCGGATCCCAATAATCCGACGGTTGTGACGAAGCGTATTACATTAAATCCGCCCAAAGGAAGCGTTGTTAACAACTTTGACGGCGGCGTTATCAATGGTATTCAGAATATTAAGAGAGCCTTGGTAGCTCTTAATGATAATATAGGATTTGGAGCTATGACGGTTTATAACGTAGTAACTCCTACGGGAAGTGATCCGCAGATATGGAGGGTAAATGATTACAATGATCTTCTGCCCCGTCCAAATACTGATGAAACCGATGATGATTCTTCAACAGACAGCGCGGAACAACAGCCTGCGTCAGATCTGCTGCTTGCACTGTCTGACGTGAAATTCCTGATAGATGATACTTTGGTTAACGGTAATATGAGCATCCTGCTGTACAGCGACGGAACATTCACGATTTCGGATTCCGGAAGAGAGGTTATAAAAGGAAGATTTGCAGTGGTAGATGATGAGCTTGTGTTCATACTTCCTGATGGTACAGTGGTGAAGTCAGTGATCGACAGTAATGGTAATTACGTATTTACCGTAAAGTTTTCTGACGGATCGGTCATCACCTTTAAGCTGACAAAGGATGAAGTGTTAAGAATAAAGGCTGCTCTTACGCAAAGAGCATAGGTTCAAATTTGAAAATACAGGAATTATGACAAAAACCCTCCGAGTGATCCGAGTGATCACGACGGAGGGTTTGTTTATCTTTTTATGTCGTTTTGGTTTTCCGCGTGGCTTTAATCGAATTCAAAGCCTAAGATATCGCCGGTTTTGGCATTTATATCATATTCATATTCTCTTCCGTTTGCTATGAATTCAATCTCATATTTCTTTATTCCGTCATCCAGATCAAGCTTTGACTTCTTAAGAAAAATCTTATCCTTTGTGAGCTTGGCATCCGCAAGAGCGATATCAAGTGCCCTTTCCTTGGATATTCCGCCCGCTACGTTTTCCATCTGAGCATCATTCAGTTTATTTAATTCGTCATTCATGATCAATATCCTCCTTTATGACGTGTTATCACGTTTTTTGTGTTCCTATTTATTTATACGACATTATCTCCGAATTGGCAATAAATATATAGGCCCTGTTTAAGATGAGCAACAGAGCTGAGCAGTGATTTTGTTCTTTACATAAGAGGAATTTCATGCTAAAATACTATACGTTGCGTGACCTGTTCCGGGTTTTGGGAATTCCGGCCCTGTACTCAGGCAGGCCTTATAATTGCAAGGTATAAATGGTATTGATGACGGAAGCTTTTTCTTCATCTGTTATCCTGACGCCTTGCAATGAATATTCGAAATGGAGGAAAAGAAATGATAAGCAAAGAGAAAAAGACAGAGATCATTAAGAAGTATGCGGTAAAGGAAGGCGATACCGGTTCACCGGAGGTTCAGGTAGCGGTTCTTACAGAGAGGATCAAGGAGCTTACCGAGCATCTTAAGTCTAATCCGGGCGATCATCATTCCGCAAGAGGTATGTATAAGATGATCGGTCAGAGACGTGGTCTGCTTGCATATCTTAAGAAGAAGGATATTGAACGTTACCGTTCACTTATCGACAGACTTGGCTTAAGAAAGTAATCATTAAGGATATAAATGAACGCAGTCAGGCATGGGCATGTGTGTGACTGCGTTCGTTTGATTTTTAAATAAGTTACAAAGACGGAAGTGCTACCCGAGACCACTGAAGTGTTTATGACCCCATGTGTTCTAAATCGTGTCAGCTGCAGGATCTGTATATCGGTGAATATGCGGATGATGAAGCGTCGAAGAAGCCTGCGGGGGTTTCCGGATGAACCGGGATATCGTGAACAGTTCAGTAGTTTCGGTACATAGCTTCCGTCTTGAAATAAACTATCAAGAAAAGGAGAAAAGTATGTACAAGAGTTTTTCGATCGAAATCGGCGGACGTACCCTCACGGTTGATGTTGGACGTGTTGCCAAGCAGGCTAACGGTGCCGCACTTATGCATTACGGAGATACTACAGTATTGTCTACGGCTACAGCATCGGACAAGCCGAGAGAGGGAATTGATTTCTTCCCTCTGAGTGTGGAATTTGAAGAGAAGATGTATTCGGTAGGTAAGATACCCGGAGGCTTCAACAAGAGAGAGGGTAAGGCAAGTGAGAACGCAGTGCTTACGGCACGTGTCATAGACCGTCCCATGCGTCCGCTTTTCCCTAAGGATTACAGGAATGACTGTACTCTTAACAACCTGGTATT
>JAEEGL010654309.1_pt1 | contig 10432 bp, 7 predicted proteins | sample 9134231 | NCBI WGS metagenome assembly JAEEGL01 (sample SAMN16246548, study PRJNA631951) | gut metagenome | biome: gut microbiome; feature: rumen; material: fiber-attached | host: Bos | place: Iran: Karaj | collected 2018-10 | reverse complement strand
TTCGTACCTTTGCAGGCATGAATGCTAGACGGTTGCATAATTTCCTGCTTTTGTTGCTGATGACACTCCCTGCATCGGCACAGAAAGATTTCTTTCTGTTCAAGGCTGCCCGCTCGGTGAAAAACTATCTGGACTCTTCTGTCATCAAGACGGTGGATAGCAATTATATATCGGTGCCCAAGAAGCCTTGGCAGCTTATTGTGCGCCATAAAATAGACCAGATGCGCATTACCATGCACTCGGTGATAGACGACGATGATGTTTTCCTGGACTGGACGCCCACCGTTGTGACCAATGCTGCCAACTCTGTTGGCCTGTGGCTGGGCTACCGCGGTTACGGCCTCGGCTATTCGGTTAATGTGAGCAAGCACTCGGACTACAATTTCACGATAGGTGCCGTGGGTGTCAACTATGGCATCAACCTCCGTCTTCGTACTATCAATACGAAAGACCTCAATGCGGATATCTTTCTTAAGGTAAAGAAGCCGATAGACAAGGAGGAGGCAGAGGGTATGAATGGTAACTTTGACATAGAGTTGTATGAGCCGATTCGCGTCCACTCTCTGGTCATTGACGGATATTATATGTTCAACCACAAGCGCTTCTCGTATGCGGCTGCCTATGATCAGTCGAACGAGCAGATTCGCTCGGCAGGGTCTTTCATGGTGGGTGCCTTGTGGAATGCCATGAGTGTGCGCTATAACTCCGACAAGAACACGACGTTGGTGGACATGATGAAGAATGTGGGTGCCTTTAAGATCAGGCAGGGCAGCATCGGAGCCGGCTATGCTTACAACTGGGTGCCTGTGCGTGGACTGCTGATTAACGCGATGGTCATGCCGATGCTTACCCTCTATAACCGTCAGGTCGTGATTAGCTATAAGGCCGATTATGGTGATACGGAGGACGACGATATGCTTTACGACGAGAATGAGACGACGCACTGGAGTCGTGTTGCATTGACTTACAATGCGCGCGCGTCTATTACCTATAATTTTGAACGCTTCTTCTTCAACGTCTATGGACAGTGGAATTCACGTTCCTACAAATATGGTCATGAGGGAGACGGACGTGTCAGGGATTGGTTCATTAACACGTCTATCGGATATCGTTTCTAAAGAAAACAGCTTTCTCTGACCTGAATATCAGGTCGTTTTGTTGTTCATAAACGCCAGACGAAGTGCCTGGTCGTAAACGATTCTTGCCAGATCTTCGTTCTGAGGCGAACGTCCGTTGAGGGCGTCGAACATCTGTTTCAGTCCAGGGATTCCTCTTCCGGTTTTCAGAATATGTACGATGCACAGGTTCTGTAAACCGACGGTATCTGCCAGGATATCAATGTCCGTACTACCCAGTTGGAACAGTGCCAACTGGTAGGCATCGTCAGAATATTTGGCCATCATGCGTTCTATGTCACCCAGCGTCTTGATGTCCAGCTGGCGCAAAACGGTGAGGTAGGGGATATAGGGACTCTCTTGTATCTCGGCTTGTGTGATGGCTGCAATCTTGCGATTCAGCTTGTTGAACGGATGCATGTCAACATAAGAACGGAAGGTGTCGCCATCCAGTGCTACCTCCTCCAGTTGTCCGTTTAATACCAGGTTCTGCATCCTACGGCGATAGTCGGCTATCGAGGCACGGATACGGCTGAACTCGTCATCGGCCAACTCCATCATACCAGCCAGACGGCTCAGCATGCGATGGTACTCCTTGGGCGTTTCAATTTCTGACTTGTAACCGATGTCATGCTGAATGGCCGACCAGACGTGTTGCAGGGCTGTACGCATCTGGATTTCAAAGCGTATGTCGTTCAGTTCAGGATATTCAGGGTCATAGAAAACTTTCTTGGGAATACGGCAAATGTAGTGCAGCGAGTTATAGCCGAAGCTGTTGGTCTCGTGCATCTTGCGCTTATCTACCGAGTTGGGCCAGTCAACCTCAAATATGGACTCGGCAAAAGCAGCTACGCGGTCCACGTCCTCGTTATAAAACATGATGACACGTGCTCCGAAAATGTCTGTAATGTCCTTCAATGATGAATATTTGGACCCTTTTCGTAGAAGTTTCCCTGCTAGTGAGGGCTCTTCCTTGATACGGAATTCCATAGAAGAAACCGTCAAGTCGCTATCCTTCACCATCTCGGACAACTTGCTTTTCACCGCTTCCATCAACCTAGTATAGAGAGGTAGCTGCTGGCGGTATTCCTCCAGCAGCATCTCTCCATGTAGGTCAAGACCATAGTTTTCCATGCGTCTTGTCTTTTCCTTGAATGATTATTTAATCTCAAACAGGTTGAAGAAACCTGTCATCATAAATACCTTCTTGATCTCGTCATTGATGTTCTTAATGACAACCTTTCCACCCTTTGTGGAAGTTTCCTTGCGGAGGGTCAGGAACAAGCGGAGACCAGAACTACTGATGTACTCCAGGTTGGAGCAGTCCAGTGTGATTTCCTTGTCAGCGTTCTCCAGCAATGGGGCAATATCCTGTTGTGCCTTTACTGCTGCTGGGGTGTCCAGACGTCCGTTAAAAGTGGCGATATAGCCACCGTTCATTTCATTAATCTCGATATTCATTTTCTTTCTTACGTAATTTATTAGTTTGATGCATTCTCCTCACCCAGCTTCTTTTGCAGGGTCAGCACGTTTTTATTGTCTTGACGCTTGTAGTCGATGACATCCATCAGCTGACGCACCAAAAAGATGCCCAGTCCGCCAATGGGGCGCTCTTCTGCTGACAGGGTGGTGTCTGCATCTTCCTTCATCGTTGGGTCAAAGGCTATGCCAGTATCCGTGATGACAAACGTCATCCATTCCTGGTCAGCCGTAACCTCAATCTCCACATTGCCTTTCTGTCCTTCGGGATATGCGTATTCCATTACATTGACAACCGCTTCCTCGAGGGCCAGGTTCAGGCTCATGGTGAGCGACATCTCAAGGCCCACCTCCTCAGCCGCCGAGTCAATGAACTCGTTCAGCTGAGGGATGGTCTCTATATCGTTCGGCAGTACCAGTCTTCTCGTCTTCATAGTCTTTTATTACTTCACCAAGGCTGCACGAGCAGCGTCGATACCTTCCTTAGCCTCGTTCAACTGCTTCTTCAGTTCGTCTACAGTGGTAGCGTTCAGCACCTCCAGAGGAGCAATGGCATCAGCAATGGGCTTGATGTCTGGATCATACTCAGACAGACGGTTGATAGCGTCGATAACGAGAATTACACGGAAGGTGATGTTTGAAGCTGCCTCGTCGTCGAATACGCTCAGGAACTTGTCGGCATTCTTGTTGGCAATGTACAGCTCCTCAACGAGTGCTGCAGAAGCCAGCTGCCAGAAATAGTTGATACGACCGTTCTTCTCCATCTGTTCATAGAGTTTCCCAGTGGTCTCGAATACGTCAGACTGATTCTCGAGGTTCTTGAACGAAGGATCGTTGATGTCGGCAATCAGCTTGGCAATAGCCTTCTCGTACTCGTCTGTAGGCATGTCGTACAGTTTGGCAATGCGCTTGTCAACACCCAGGGCGCTCAGAATACGATACTTCTCAGCCAGTGTGGCTGCTTCCTCAGCTACATTTGCAGGCAACAGATAGTCTGGCTTAACCTGCTTCTCTTCCTTGGTCAGCGACAGACCACCGTTGTCTTCCTGAATGAAGGTGGGCTGCTTCATCTTACTGATTTCAGAGGCGATGCTGTCCATGTGCATCTTGATACTAGCCTCAATCTGCTGCTGTTCAAAGCTCTTCAGAGAGTCAGCTTCCTCAGCGTTGTTAGCACTCTTTTTTCCTCCGCAAGCTGCGAAGACAATTGCTGCAAAAGCAACAGCTACGATAGTTAATTTCTTCATCTTTTTTTTAATTTTTGTTGTTATTAATTTAATGAATTATATTTTTCTCTCGTTCTTATTTCTTTAGGAGTTCTCCTTCCTCAGCAGTCGTCCTGGCCAGTCGCAGAACAACAGTATGCCCACGATGATGCTCATAATCAACATCATGGCGATGTTAAACCACAACGTCTTTACGTGCCAAGAGCCTACAATCTTCTCGCTACTGTAGAACGGGGCGTTGCCGCACTGGCTCTGGGGCGTCAGGAAGATAGTACCAGTCCTGGGTACGATGTATCCGTCTATCACATCCAGCATTCTGCGCTGGTCGGCACCTACCACGCAATCCTCCAATTTCAGGTTGAAGTTCTCACGCTTTAGTTTCAGCAACTCTTCCTTGCCATGAGCTCTGATGAATGCCGATATCATGTTGTCCTGCATCCGGCTGGCCTTGTTGCCTCTCTCTTTCAGAATCTCCTCGGCCTCTTTCATATAAGAGGTGAGCGATTCAGTGGAGTTGTCGCCCGTATAAGCCTTCATGCCACAGAACTCCGTCAGTCGTGGAAGATTGATCTCAATCACCTTCATGTGATTAGGATCTACGGGTTTGCCTTTCTTCTGCTCGTCCTTCATGGTTTCCACCTGCGATTGCAGTTCGTAGAGGAATCCCACGTTGTAGAACTGGTTCTCGTATTTCTTCTTGTCAATCTCGAAGAGTGGCTTCTCGTAGGCGTTGTCCGTAAACGAGGTGACTGCCAAGGCCTCGTAGGCCCATCTCGACGGGATTATGTTGCCGATGGCTGGCACGTTGCCTGTGGTGCTCTTGGGTGTCAGGTCTGAGAAACTTACCACCAGTCCGCACAACAGGATTTGAGGTATCAGCAGCAACGGAATACTGATGTAGATAGCCACTACCGAGTTCAGACACTGTGACAGTATCAGTCCGGTGAGGTTCGACAGCAAGGCCGTGACAAACAGGATAATCCACCATTCCATGGTCAGTCCATGCAATTCCATAATGGTGTTGCCAACCAGAATGAACAACAGCGTCTGTAGCAGCGATACACCAGCCAGGAAGATAATCTTCGACCAGATATAGCTGCCATACGACAGGTTCAGGAATTTTTCTCGCTTCAGCAGGGCACGGTCCTTGATAATCTCCTCCGCACTACCGCTCATTCCGATGAACGTAGCTACGATGACGGACATGAAGAAATAGCTTACCAGGTTCTTGTTGTCCATTACTGAGTAGCCCTCGGGTGGGGCATAGCGTGTCAAGAAGGAACAGATCAGTGCTAGCAGGGGGGCTTCCAGCAGAGTGATGCACAAGTATTGCACATTGGTAATCTTCGTCTTGAAGTTCCTGTGCAGGAAGATGCCGAACTGCTTCAGCTTGTTAGGTTTCTTCTGGTCGGAAGCGGGAACGTCACTCACCACAGGTGCCTTCATCTCCTTGCGGTTCTTCAGGTACAGTTCGTGCCATTCCTGAGGCGTCATCTTGCGCTCGTCGCTTACCTCGCCGATATTGTTCAATGCCTTCTCGTCAATGATGTTCAGGACGATTTCCGGGTTCACGTTGCCACAGGTCGGACACGCACTAGTCTCTGCATCGGCATAGTTGGCTGCTTCCTTGAAATAAGTGATGGCATCAATGGGATTGCCGTCGAATACGGGATAACCGCCCTTGTCCAGCAACCACAAGCGGTCGAACAATTTATATACATCGCTCGAGGGCTGGTGGATGTTTACAATAATCAGCTTGCCTTTCAGCGTCTGCTCCTTCAGCAGGTTGATGACCTTCTCCGTATCGGCAGACGACAGTCCTGATGTCGGCTCGTCAAGGAACAGTACGGCTGGTTCGCGAATCAGCTCCAATGCAATGTTCAGTCGCTTGCGCTGACCGCCTGATATGTATTTGTTGATGGCTGAGCCCACCTTCAGGTCTTTGGCTGCGTCCAGTCCCAGGTCTTTCAGCGTCTTCATCACACGCTTGTCCAACTCTTCGTCGCTCATGCCCTCGAAGCAGAACTTCGCTGTGAACCAGAGGTTCTGGTAAACGGTCAGCTCTTCAATTAGCAGATCGTCCTGTGGTACAAAGCCTATCAGACTCTTCGCTGCGGGCTCCGTGATGCTGTGTCCGTTGATGGTGATGGTGCCCTGTTGTGGCTTCAGACTACCGTTCAGTAGCGAGAGCAGGGTGGTCTTACCAGTTCCCGAACCTCCCATGATAGCCAACAACTCGCCGTTCCTCAGCGAGAAACTCAGGTCGTGCATGCCGTTGTCGCTGTTGGGGAATCGGAAGTTGATGTCTCTTCCGCAGAATTCCACTGCCTTCACCTCACTCTGCGTATGCTCGTATGTATTGATGATTGACGAGTAGTACACAGGCTTTCCGTTCTTGCCCTTCAGTACACTGCTCTGTATCCAAACCTGGTATGATCCAGTCAGTATGGGAACGTCGTTCAGCAATACGGTGTCGTTACCCATGTAGGTAAAGAACAAGAGTCCTGTAACAGGGTCGAGCAGCGTTTTCAGCGGGCCGTCGAATCCTTCCAGCTGGTGCAGTTTTACGTGTTCTGACTCTTTGCTATGCACAAAGTCTGAGAAGTCCTCGTACTGTTTCTGGGTAATGTTGAACAGCTGTGCCATAGTCTTGAACAGCACGTCCGTATGCTTACCCTCGAAACCGCCGTGACAAAACTCCATCAGACGCAGTAGCAACATGTCTTTCTCTATTTTGCGGATGTCGCCTTGCAGGTTGGCACAGATGGAGGTGACGGTGTCTTCTGTGTTCAGGTCGTCCGTCATCTCGTATGCCATACGCATATCGGAGTAGAGGTCTGTGTAAATCTCTGTATTTCTGATACCGAAATGGCGATGCAAGTAACTTACGAGCAAGTTCTTAGCCCGTACTTCGTCCACTTGCTCCTCCTTACCAAACAGGGCAAACAGACTGATAAAACTTGATAATATGACGTCTGTCATTGTCGTTAGAGAAATACTTTCTCTCAAATTATATTTTGCAAAAGTAGAAAAAATCCGTCACACCTCTTTATAATAGAAGTTAAAAATCATTAAACGAGGCATGTTCCTTCTTTTTCTAGGTGTTGTTGTCCATCGGGAACAGACCGTAAAGTTTGGCGTCAATCATGTCCGTAACCGTTTTTAGGTCTTCAGGATTGTCACCGAATTTACAATGATCTCCATCTACCACAATCAGCGGACCTTTATATGAAGCAATCCATTCTTCGTATCTTTCTTCCAGTCCTTTTAGGTAGTCCAATCGCATGGTTTGCTCGTAGTCACGACCTCTTTTCTGGATTTGTGCCACTAATGTTGGAATGCTTGAACGGATATATAGCATCAGGTCGGGTAGTTTTACCAGCGACATCATCAGGTCGAATAAGTCAGAATAATTCGCAAAGTCCCTGTCCGACATCATGCCTTGTGCGTGCAAGTTTGGAGCAAAAATCTTGGCATCCTCGAAAATCGTGCGGTCTTGGATGATGGTTTCCTCCGATTTGGATATCTCCACCACCTCCTTGAACCTCTTGCTCAGGAAGTACACCTGCAGGTTAAACGACCAACGGGGCATGTCGGCATAGAAGTCTGAGAGGTACGGGTTGTTGTCAACGGGTTCGAAACGGGGTGTCCAGCCATAGCGGTGGGCTAGCAATTTGGTTAGTGTGGTCTTGCCACTGCCTATGTTTCCTGCTACTGCGATGTGCATAGTATGATAGTTTTTTAGTCGTTTTTTTATAATTGCGGGGAGAATAGTCCGAATAGCTGTCGGTCTATGCGGTCCACTATCTGGGCAAAGTCTTTCGTATTGGCCAAGAAGTCCAGTTCGTCCTTCTCCACCGTCATCACTTGCCCTTTATATCTGTTGTATATGAAGTCGTCGTAACGCTTGTTCAGGTTTTCCAGATAGTCCAGCTTCATCTGCTGTTCGTATTCGCGTCCTCTCTTCTGGATGTTTCCTACCAGGTGGGGCACTGATGCTTTCAGGTAGATCAGCAGGTCGGGCTGTCTCACTACTGCCATCATCTGGTCGAACAGCTCCATAAAGGTTTCGTAGTCGCGCTCACTCAGGTTGCCCATGTCCTTGTTGTTTTCCATGAACACGTACACCCCCTCGTAGATGGTGCGGTCTTGTATGATGGTGTGTTCTGCCTGCGAGATGTCTATCAAGTCACGGAAGCGCTCTTTCAGGAAGAACACCTCCAAGTTGAATGACCACCTGTGTATGTCTCTGTAATAATCTTCCAGATAAGGGTTTTGCTCCACCGTCTCGTAGCGTGCTTCCCATCCATAGTGTTTGGCTAGCAGCTGTGTCAGTGTAGACTTCCCGCTTCCTATATTTCCTGCGACACCTATATACATTGCTTTAGATTTGATTGCAAAAGTAATGATTTTCTGTGAGACAGGCAAATAATCAACAATCTTTTTTTTTCTTGCTTTTTGATTTCGTTTAGTCCAGGTCCACTACCGTAATGCCGGCACCTCCGAACTGTACGTGCTCGTCTTTTGCTTTCTTTACGTTGGGCACCGTTGCAAGATATTGGCGTATCAGTTGGCGCAGAACGCCCGTTCCCGTTCCGTGTAAGATGCGAACCCTCGACATTCCCATCAGGATGGCATCGTCTATAAAGTGCATCACGGCATCAACGGCTTCGTCGCCACGCATTCCACGCACGTCAATGTCCTGATGGAAGTTCTGTTTGCGGTCTTCCATAGTGGCACGTGTCATGTGACTGGTCTGGATAGCCAGGTGTGCGTGCTTGTCTGATGGGTTGCTTACAGTTGTTTGCTGTTTCGCTGCTCGCTCCAGCTGCTCCAGTTTCACTTTCGAACGCAATCCACCAAACACCACCGTTGCCTGTTTGCCCTGGATGGCTTCTATCTCGCCGACGCTGCTTGTTCCCTTGATGCGAACGGTGTCGCCCTTTGCAAGCGGACGGTTCTCGGGGTGCAGGTTCTCTTTGGCTCTTGCTGCCAGTTTTTCACTGGCTATCCTTTGCTCCTCGCCCTTTTTCTCCTTGCGCTGTGCCTTACGCGCCTTGCGCTCTTCCATCTGGCGAAGTTTCTTGGCAAAGTCTTCTTCGCTCATCAGTCCGCGGGTGTCATCGTTCTGTACCTGCTCACGGAACTCCTGCAGCTCCTCACGAATCAGCCGCGTCTGTTCCTTCTCGGCCTGTGCCTCCTTAATCTCCCGGATGGCATTCTCTATCTTTCGGTTAGCCTCCTTCAGCAGTTCTTCCGCCTGTTGCTTGGCACGGTTTAGGATAGCTTTACGCTCGCGCTCTATCTCTTCGATGCTGGCATCCAGCCTCTCGCCTGTAGCCTCTAACCTCTTTTCATGCTGGTGGATGGTTTGGCGCTTGCCTTCCCAGTAGCGCTTGTCGCGCACAATGTCTTGCAGGTATTTATCGCTTTGGATATAGTCAGAGCCTACAATCTCAGAAGCTTCGCTGATGACCTCCTCAGGAATGCCCGTCTTGCGGGCTATCTCAATGGCAAAACTCGAGCCAGGCTGTCCGATGCTCAGTTGGAACAGTGCCTGCATCTGGTGTCGATCGTACAGCATGGCACCGTTCACCACACCCTCATGGTCTTCGGCAAAGTGCTTCAGGTTCTGGTAGTGGGTAGTAATCACACCAAAGGCCTGTTTCTTCCAGAACTGGTTCAGCACAGCTTCGGCAATGGCACCTCCGATGGTGGGTTCCGTGCCGCCTCCAAACTCGTCAATTAATAATAAGGTACGCGCATTAGCCTGTTTCATCATGTTTTTCATGTTCAACAGGTGGCTCGAATACGTACTCAGGTCGTCAGCTATCGACTGCTCGTCGCCGATGTCTATCATGATGTTGCTGAACACACCCACCGTTGAACGGTCACCAATGGGGATGCTCAGTCCACATTGCAGCATGTACTGCAACAATCCTACCGTTTTCAGACACACCGACTTACCACCTGCGTTCGGACCACTGATGATCAGCAGTCTTCCGATTGCTTTGTTGTTGCGTGTTTCCGTTGTTCCGTTATTCCGTGCTTCCGTTTCGTTTTCCAGACGAATATCCAGTGGAACGGCTTTCTTGTCTTGCTTCTCCAGCGAACGCTGTAGCAGCGGGTGAATCGCCCTTATCCAGTCGATGTGTGGCTCTGCCTTCACCTCGGGCTCGTAGGCATTCATCTGCTCTGCCATCTCGGCCTTGGCGTGTATCAGGTCGATGGTAGCCAGAAACTGGTAAGAGTCCAGCACCTCCTGTACATGAGGGCGCAACTCGTCGCTGAATACAGTCAGGATGCGCACTATCTCGCGGCGTTCGGCAGCCTCCAGTTCACGCACCTTGTTGTTGGCCTCCACCACCTCAGCCGGTTCTATGAACACCGTCTTTCCCGTTGCCGATTCGTCGTGTACGATACCCTTTATCTTGCGCTTCAGTCCTGGTGCTACGGGAATCATCAGTCGTCCGTCACGCAGGGTGGGGGCTGTGTCCTTGTCCACCAGACCGTCGCGTTGTGCAGCGTGTAGAATAGTATAGAGTGTGCGAGAGATGGAGCCTGCCGTTTGCTCCATGTCGTGGCGGATTCCCGCTAGGGTCATGGTGGCAG
>JAEEGL010441230.1_pt1 | contig 10432 bp, 10 predicted proteins | sample 9134231 | NCBI WGS metagenome assembly JAEEGL01 (sample SAMN16246548, study PRJNA631951) | gut metagenome | biome: gut microbiome; feature: rumen; material: fiber-attached | host: Bos | place: Iran: Karaj | collected 2018-10 | reverse complement strand
CAGACATGCAGAGTGAGGTGCCGGAAGAAGCGGTCCTTTATCTCACGGTCCCGCCGGAGGATGCGATCGAGGCTTCCCAATGCGTCCGCCGCTATGCCGAGGTGCATGGTTACCCGAAGCGCCTTGCCTATCGTGCCGCGCTGTGCATGGAGGAGATGATCCACTACGCGGTTTCCGCCAACGGAGGCAGGGACGTCCGCAACCAGCTGATGATCAAATTCTTCCCGGACAGCTGTATTTTTACGATCATGGACGACGGACGCTGCATCTTGCTCGACGAAGACGAGGAAACGAAGGAGCTGATCACAAATTACAGCATGATCAGGAAGACCGCCTCTTCCGTGAGGTACCAGTATATCCTGAATCTCAACTATACCGTCTTCTGCTTTGCATGAGCATCGACTGCCCGGCTGCGCAATTTCTGAAGATTTCTGAATTCATGAATATCGTGTTGATTTCTGTACAGCGATCGTCGTACAATTCAGGATAACAAAAAGGAGGAGGAAACGACCATGAAAAAGCTTGCATCTCTGCTTCTGGTTCTTTTTATGCTGTCTCTGATACCGGCTTTCGCTTTCGCGGATTCGGATATTACGGTTTCCGGGACGGGGGAGGTACTGGTCCCGGCGGATACCGCCGTGGTATCCCTCGGGGTCACTGCTGCGGATCCCGATGTCCTTGAGGCAATGGCCAGCGTGAATATGGCGATCGCTTCGGTCAGAGAGGCCCTGATCTCGGCAGGGGTCGATGAGTCGGATATCAATACGGATTATATCAGTATTTACGCCAGATATGACTATTCCGGCGAGACGGAAAAAATCGTCGGATACAATGCCAATTCGACGCTTGCCGTCCGCGTGAATGACATCGATCTGGTCGGGAAGATCATAGACACCGCCTTAGAGGCAGGGGCCAACACACTGAATGATATCAGTTTTTCTGCGACAGACACAAAAGAAGCGAAGGAAAAAGCCATGCGCCTGGCGGTAGAGGATGCCCGGGCAAAGGCCGAGATCTACGCTGACGCAGCCGGGCTCAGTATCTTCGGCATAGAGGATATTGTGGAACAGGGAACCTTCAGTTCTGAGAAAGGTGTCAGCACGATGTTTAATTCCGTGGAAGCCGCAGGGGATACCGAGACCTTTGTACAGGCGGCAAAACTGACTGTCAGTTCGAGAGTTACAATCACATTTAAAGCGGACAGATGATATGTCCCTGGGATGAATGCCGGGCTTTGCCCGTTCATTCCGACAGAAAACAACACGCCCGGAGCCTGAATGGAGAGGAAAGCATGAAAAACGGAAAACACAGAATCAGGATACTTACAGCCCTGCTGGCAGTTTTTGTGCTGGCGGCCTGCGCCGTGCCGGCCTGGGCGGAAGAACCGCTGCCCGGTGACGGCGGCCTCCGCATCGAGGACGGTACGCTGCTTCCGATGTGTGAGTATTCCGACCCCAGGGATCCCAAGTACAGCAATGAAAACAGCGACATCCTGCGCTTTTGCGTGTATGTGGAGACAGACAACGACACGGACAACGACGGGATGGCGGACCTGGTCAAGGCGCTGGTCCAGGTGCCCCGCGCCGCTGTCGAGGGGAAATTCAAGGCGGCGACCATCTATGATCCCACCCCTTACGGGGTCGGGACCTATGAAGAGGCGTATAACGATCCCGAATCGATGTTCAGCAAAACGCCCTTTGATTACGACAGCCTGTACCGTGCCTGCGAAAAAAGGACCCCCGCGGGAGAGATGAGCACCATGGACTGCGCTCTGGCGGCCCGTCCGGACAGGGACTGGAACTATACCGTACCGCAGTCGTCCGGAAAACAGGGCTACAGCTACCTGATCAACTACGACTATTACCTGGTCCGTGGCTTTGCCGTGGTGGAGGCCAGCGGCATCGGCACCTACGGGTCCGAAGGCTTTGAGCTCTGCGGCACCCACCTCGAGCGGGACTGCCACAAAGCCGTGGTGGAATGGCTGACGGGCGATCGGAAAGCCTATACGGACAAGACCGGCTGCATCGAGATCCGGGCGGACTGGTCCAACGGAAAAGTCGCCATGTCCGGCTGCTCCTACGGCGGGACGCTGCCCTTTGAGGTCGCCACCACCGGCGTCCGCGGTCTGGAAACCATCATCCCCTCCTCCGGCATCGCCAGCTGGTACGATTATACGAATTCCCAGGGCGTGCCGACCATCTTTGACGTCAGCTATGCCAACGCGCTGGCAGGCTATAACTGCGGCGGCACCTTCCTGGACAACAAGTGGACGGTAAAGAACAGGGAATATGGCTCCTGGCTGTGGCAGATCGCCCAGGATCAGCTGAATACCAACGGCAATTACGCCCCCATCTGGGAGGAATCCGATTATTCGAAGGACTGGGAGAACATTCAGTGCTCCGCCCTGATCGTGCAGGGGCTGAATGACTTCAACGTGAATACAAAACAGGCGGATCTGATGGTGCAGGCTTTCGAAAAGGCGGGGAAGCCCTGGACCCTGGTCCTGCATCAGGACGGGCACAACGTGCTCGACAACACGATGGTCAACGGCGAGCTGTGGAACGAGATCCTGACCCGCTGGCTTGCCTACTGGCTGTACGGCATTGAGAATCAGACCCCCGACATGCCCGCGGTGCTTGTTCAGTCCAACCTGGACGGCAGCTGGAGGACGATGGATTCCTGGCGGGACTTTACCTATGTGGACGCCCCGGTCCACTATGATCAGGACCGGTCCGTCGTCAAGTCCAAAGGCATGGCCGATCACGTCCAGGCCACGCTGGGCACCACCAGTCCGGATGATGCCTGCGTAGAAGGGCAGGACACCTTCTATCTGGACCTCGATGACAGGCTTGCGGCAAAATATGTGATTGACCTGCCGGAAGGAACGGACATCTGCGGCGTGCCGGAGATCCACCTGCACCTTTCCAGCGAGATTCAGGAGTACGAAGGCCTGATGATCACGGCGGTCCTCGCGGATACGGCGGATGACGGAGAGCCCTTTGACGCCTATATGCTGAAGGATGTAATGGGGCGAAGGCTGCCGGTCCGGACGATCGGCGAGTATGAAGGCGCCTCCGCGTGGAAATCCAACCTGATTGTGGAGTACGTGCAGGACAGCACGGCGGCGAAGGTGATTTCCTACGGCTGGACCGACCTGACAAACCCCGGCTGCGGCTATGATTCCAGTGAATACACGACGACCTCTCTTCTGACGGCCGGCGAATTCTATGACTATACGATCTATATGCTTCCCACCGTCTATACGGTTCGGCCCGGGCATCACCTCAAGCTGATCCTGACGACCTGGGATCCCTACCGGGCTTTCCTGGACGAAAGCTTTGAGAAGCTTGACATGGACAAGAACGCCGAGGAGATCGATTATGATTATTCCTACATCGTTGACAACCCGGCGATCCGCGTTCGTATTCCTGTTGCGTAAACGGTACTGCCGATCAGACGGAACAGACAGGAAGCTGATCATTGGCATGTAAACGGATAAAAAAGCTGACCATTGCCTCGGCAATGGTCAGCTTTTTTACTTGGCTGTATCCGTTTCAGGCGGCGGCGGGCAGCTCCTCGTCCATCTGTGCGGCCATCCATTCCGCTGTGCGTTTCGCCACGTTATCCTTCAGGTTCGTGAAGAAAAACAGGTTGTCATACACGTGATACGAGCCTGCAGGGAAAATGTCCAGCAGAGGGGGATAATCCGCAGCGTCGATGTCGGTCACGACCAGTTCTCCGCGTGTGCCGATATAGGCGCCGCACAATTCGGGGATCGGGTTTGCGCCGACGCTCATGACCGCGCCGCGATTCAGCGATTTATCGGCCGGGGTGCTGTCCGTCTTCCAGTTGAGGGGATTGATGGAAAGCGCCACTTCACCGGCCGGGTTGATGATCGTACCGGTCAAACTGCCGTCTTCACAGTCGTAGCTGACGACCACGCCGGTGTCTGTTTCGGACCTGGCGGGCACGATCTGCGGATACTGCTCTGTCATCTCCTGCGAGAGATGCCAGCCGATCGCGTAGACAGAGACGAGCTGTTCGAGCAGCTGCTCATCCGAGAAATAGTCTTTCATCAGCTGCAGGCACATATCCGCACCCTGGGAAAAGCCTGCCAGGATGATCCCGCGCCCGTCGTTCTCGTTCTCCAGATACCAGCGAAACGCAGCCGAGATATCTGAATAGGCGATCTCCCTGAACGGGGCCCGCTCCTCTTCCGACAGGCGGTAGGCGTTGATCGACATCTGACGGTAGTAAGGGGAAAAGAGCCTTCCCGTCTCCTCATAAATGCCCTTCTCCCCGTCAAGGGCGCCGACAAATCTGCCTTTGATCTTTTCGTTCAGGTCAAAGGTGTTTGTCGGGCTTCTGGTGTCCACTGTCGGGCAGATCAGAAACACGTCTACAGGCTTGTCTTCACCCAGATCATAATAGGCCCAGTTTTCAGGCAGGGCATAATCCAGCGCCTCCGTCTCCGCCGCCAGGGATGCGGGGCAGAGCGACAAAAGCAGCGCGGCGGCGCACAGAAGGGCGAACAGCAGGCTCAGCTTTTTCATGATGAACTCCTTTCAGAACGGCTGAAGCTGACGCGTCTTTACGACATAGCAGTTTTCGTCATGATCCATGAGATTTCCGTTGCGGATCGGTCGGCCGCAGTAACGGCAGATCTCGATCATACCGCCGGTCACTTCCTCACTGCCTTCCTCCTCATAACCGCCGGAGATCGGATCCAGCAGCTCGTCGCTGAGCTGCACTTTACCCTTGTTCTTTTCCATATCAGCACCTCCTGAAAATACTTTCCCAATATGCAGGCATACTATACCACAGCTTCTGTCACAAAACAATCACACAGTTTTCACGCGGGATGGCCGAATGCGCTTGACGAAAAGTGGAAAAATGAATAAAATAGGTTGCACATTTTTATAATGGTAACAGAACTGGGGCAGCTTTGCCTGCCGCAAAAAGTTCAGCCGGAAAGGCGCTGCCCCGCTTATGCGGTGCAGCGCCTTTCAAGCTGAGCCGCGTCCGTTTAAAGCCCATGAGGGTTCCTCCCCGGTCAGATCATCAGGCATGTCTGTTCGTCTATCCATGACTTCTGCGGGACATCATGGATCCTGTCTCCATCCGTATAGTTCCCGATCAAAAACGGCGATTTCGGGTTGTGAAGCCGGCTCTGCGCCAGCACCTTTGCAGGCTCGGCGTTTGCGTAGCAGTACCTGCAGAGGTGTCTGCAGGTGTTGTATGCACCGATATCACAAGACAGGAAGCAGGCACACTCGGCCCTCGCACCTTTCTTCTTTGGAGCGTTCAGGTGTTTGCCGATGGCCTTCTCATAATCACCGATCCGCATACAGCCGCCGCAATCCGCACCGTAAGCAGCGAGTTCATCACCCTCTGCGCAGGGCTTGACAGTCATACCGTGTATCGAAGCGATTTTTATGAGTTCTTTCCCCAGCGCCAGCCGCTGTTCCTTTGCAACCTCATGTGCCTCCGGGAAATTCCTCCTGACCTTCGGATAGAGGTCAATGAAGCTGATAACCGCTGTCTCTGTATATCCGTCCAGCGCAGATGAGATCTGCTCAAAAGCGCGGACATGATAGTCCGTTGTGTACCGCTCCGAAACGAAGATCGGATCGTACCGCCAGCCGATGGAGTTCAGACCAACGATATCCGAAAGCCTTTTGAAATCGTCAAGAAGACGATGCTTGTCGGGCACATTCGGCTCAATGTCCCGTCCGTAAGGCGTGATGGTAACAAACCAGTACTGACCGTAGTTTTTCAGCAGATCCATATGCGGAAACATGGGCGCGGGGTTCTTGGTACAAAAGCCGATGACATCCACCACGGACGGGTCGAGGCGGTACCGGCTGACCTGATTCGGGTTATAGGGATTGCGGACGCAGACAAATCCTTCTTTCAGTCTGTTCGCAAACCACTCGGCATAGAATGCCGGAATATCTGTCCGCTGACCCGTATTGATGATCATGTCTCCACACCGCCCTGCCTTTTACTTGTTTCTCTTACAATGCTGTTTACCATGCCTTCATCCTGAGCCATAACCGCGTCCCGTATGATGATACCACCTCTTTCTGCGGCGGTCAATGCATCCTTCAGATTACGCGGGCCGGGAGATTGCATCGCAGCCGCGGAAAGGGAGGGGCTTTCCTTGACAAAGGCAGGAACAGCATTTATGATAAACAGGCCGCTTTCAGAAAAGAAAGCGGCAGCATGGACCGACCTGATGGTTGACGAGTGCATGAAGGCGCAGAATACCGTGAAAAACAGGATCTGTTTGTGGAGGAGATATGGTAAGAATCATTTGTCTGCTGATCCTCGTACTGGAGGCCATAGGGCTGTCGATCAGCATCCGTGAGCGCGGCTGGAAGATATTCGCATTCTACACCCAACTGTCCAATATCATTACTGCTGGTTCGGCTCTGCTTGTCATCCTCTTCGGTGAGACGGATTGGACCGTCTATCAGCGGTATATCAGCAGTTGCATGCTGCTGATGACCTTTATCGTGACGACCTGTGTCCTGGTTCCGATGGGCGGGGATGCAAAACAGCTTCTGTTTTCAGGCAACGGCCTGTATCACCATCTTCTGGTCCCGATCCTGTCCATTGCTTCCTATCTTCTGATCGAACAGCATGTGAAGTCTCCTTCGGCGATCGCAGTCCCGACGGTGATCACATTCATCTACGGTGCCGTCATGCTCTGGCTGAACTACCGCGGTCTCTTTGACGGACCGTATCCCTTCTTCCGTGTGAAACAGCAGAGCGCCGGGTCAACCGTGCTGTGGATGGCGGTGCTGATCGCGGCAATTGCCCTGATGTCAGCCCTGATTTTCTTCCTGGGGCGCTGAACAGGACCTTCAGGGACATGGAATGACAGGCGTGCGGATCATCCCTTCGCGGTGCTCAGATAAAGGGTATAGTCCGCTCCGTCTCCGGGATACTGATACAGGCTGGTATGCCCGGGGTCCGTATAGATCGTAAAGTCGCCCCAGCGTCCTTCATACGGCAGGACCTCCCAGTCGGCCGGGACGCGGACAAAGTCTGTCCGGCTGATCAAAACGCCGCTGCGGAAGTCTTCCCAGACCAGCGTCACGGTTCTGAGAGGACCGTCCCAGGCTTCCAGCAGGGAAAGGCGCGGCGGCTGCCGGTCGTACCCGAACGTATACCGGTAAAGCAGCGAACCGTCCTCCGCGATTCCGTCCAGCTGCTGGATCCACAGCGTCAGGCTGTTGACCGTCATGATCACCCGCTGCCCGCTTCGCGTTTTACAGTTCAGGACGCTGTTCTCTCCCTCCGTGCGGACAAGCTCCATTCGGACCATGTCTGAGAAAACCTGCGGCAGCGCGCGGTTGAAGTTCTCCCCGGCAGCATCGGGCGGGTCGATCTTCCCCACCTGCACACGGCTCCCCGCATCCTCCTTCCGGAAGTCGATACCGTTCACCTGACCGTAGGACAGACTGCCGTTCTGGGAGATATCGACCGTCTTCTCTCCCGTGCGGAACAGCCACCGCTCCGTATATCCCCCCACATCGCTTTCAATGTGCACGGCGGGACAGAACTTCAGGACCGTATCCAGCCGGTTGGCATACTGAAGGTCCTCCCAGTCAAAATCAGCATTTCCTTCGATCTTCGGCACAAAAGGGCAGACCTTCAGCTCGGCAAGCCGGTAGGGGAAAGTGCCTGAAGCATCCTCATTGTGAACATACCTCAGTTCGTAAGACCATTCCGCCGTGCTGCCGTCCTCATAATGATGAACGATGGTAACGAGCACCGAGCAGCCGGCTGTTTTCAGACGGTATTCCATCGTGACGCCAAGCAGTTCGGCAAGCTGATTCTTATGGTTGGCGAAGTCATAGTATCTTCGCCCGTCCCTGCTGGTGAGGACGTTCACGATGCCGTATTCCTCCCAGCTTTCAGGGAACCGCAGGTCACCTGAATATCCCACGGAGCGGAGATAATCCCTTAGTTCCTCTTCGGATATCAGATCATAGCCGTATCGCGCCTGAAGAGCGGCATACCAGCCGGCCGCGTCCAGACGGAGAAGGTCGTCGTCCACATATTCCGGGTATCCGCCGAGCCAGGCGGCCATGGCAAGCGAAAAACTCTGATCCCGGACCAGGCCCTCCGGGACCGTCTCTTTTTCTGCCGCTGTTTCCGGCTGGCCGGATGCGGTTTCCCCGCTCTCTGCGCGGGAGGAAACAGCAGGCGCTGCCAGCAGAAGAAGCGCCAGCCAGAAGGTGAATACTCTTTTCATGATTCTCTGTCCTCTCCGTATTCTTGGTAGAATGATCTTACCATCAGATCCGGCGTAAGGCAAGTTCCAATGCCGATACCGAATCGCAGATTTCGAATTCTCTGCAGGAACCGCTGGCAATCTTCCGCGCTTTGGACTATAATTTGTCCCGGTACTGTTCTGCATAACAGCAATCTCCGCAATATGAACCGGATGAGAGGAAGGCGATAACCGTGTATACAAAACCCTTTGTCGGAACCGCGTCGGACTATGCAAAGAAGAAAAACTGGCTTTCCCGACCGCAAACGCCGGATAAGCCGGCAGACCTGCTTTATCTGTATCCCTCAAGCTGCGAAGATCCCCTTGCAGACACGATCTGCACGGTCGACAACCCCATTATGCGCCTGACGGCCCGAAAAAACTTCAAGCAGCAGGCGAGTGCGTTTGAACCGGTCGCCAATCTTTTCACCCCGTACTGGCGGCAGGTGAATGCGACCAAACTTTCCGCGATGAGCTTTGAAGAGGTGGATGCGGCCGAATGGGCCGAGCCGCGTACAGACGTCTACGCGGCCCTGGATTATTATTTTGAGAACCTGAACGGAGGCCGTCCGTATTTCCTTGCCGGCCACTCCCAGGGCTCCCGCCTGTCGTACATGGTCCTGTCGGAGTATATGAAAGAACACCCGGATTATTACGCCAATATGATCGCCGCCTACTGCATCGGCGATTCTCTGACCGGAGAGTATCTGGAAAAGAATCCCCATGTGAAGGCAGCGCAGACGGCGGATGATCTCGGCGTCGTCGTCTCCTGGAATACGGAGGGGCCTGCCAACCGGGGGAGGGCCTCTCTGGTCGTTGCGCCGGGGGCGATGTCCATCAACCCTCTGAACTGGCGCACCGATGATACCCCTGCAGGCCCCGAGCTGAATCTCGGAAGCTTTGTGCCCCATCTCCTGAATCCGGGGATGGATGAACTGCCGGTCGGGGCTGATGCCGTCATCGATCCGGAAAGAGGCACGGTCATGGTCATGAATCCCGACTTTGACAGGTACACCATTACTGCGCTCACCGGGATGCCCGACCTGGAGAAGGTGTTCGGCCCGGCAAGCTATCACGGCTGCGATTATTCCTTCTTCTATCTGAACATCCGTGAGAATGCCCGCCTGCGTGCGGAAACCTGGCTGAAAAGCCATAAAAATGAAATATGACTGACCGTATTCCCGACACTTCCCGCCTCAACGAGCGGCTCAGCGGTTTTACATCCTACTGCGGCATTGTCTTTGACGATCTGCAGAGCGACCGCTGCCTGATCAGCTGCCCGCTTCGTCCGGAGCTTCTCAACCCCGCCGGCAACGTGCACGGCGGGCTCATCGCGACCGTTCTCGACGTTGCCTCGGGACTGATGGCCCTGCAGGCGGACGACTGGTCCCACCAGATCGTCACCCAAAACTGCAGCATCCACTATCTGCGCCCGGCTGCCGGCGAGCGTCTCTGGGCCGAAGCACGCCTGATCCGCAGAGGACACCGCGTCTGCGTCGTTCAGGCCGACTGCTATTGCTCCGCCGACGGACGCCCTTCCGCGACCTCCATCTACGAAATCGCCTATCTATGAGTTCTGTCTGCTCTGCCGGATATCCTCCAGAGCATTGGAAAGCAGGCTGACAGCAAAGTGATGGACTCCTTTATCCGGCAACTGACGATGAACGGCAAGGAAGTGCAGGATGACGACATGTTTCTGGCTGCGCTGGAGGGGTATCACTATAAACTGATGGAGACAGATTTCGGCATTTCCCGGGAAGAGGTCGAACAGAACGGCCAGCCGGCTCAAATGGCCGCTGAGGCATCGAATGTCCTCATGGAATACCTGTCGAACTACAACTCCGCCAAACTGACCGGCCGGCCGCGCGTCGTCATACACATGGATTGAATAGATAATCAGAAATACAGAACACAGGGGGCGTCCATAGAGAACCGGGCGTTAAAGAAACCGGGAGCCCGGCGCTTATAAAGCGAGGGTTCCCGGTTTCAGTTGTAAGCGCTGCGGATTTATGCGGCTGTCTCAATGCTTTCCATGTAGTGAAACAGCCTTGCGACATCCTCACGGTTCTGGCTGTAGACTTCCAGCTCCGGATTCTCTTCGGCGTTCATGGCCTTACCGAGGCCGATGAACCGCTCGCGGAGGTCTTT
>JAEEGL016606406.1_pt1 | contig 10433 bp, 9 predicted proteins | sample 9134231 | NCBI WGS metagenome assembly JAEEGL01 (sample SAMN16246548, study PRJNA631951) | gut metagenome | biome: gut microbiome; feature: rumen; material: fiber-attached | host: Bos | place: Iran: Karaj | collected 2018-10 | reverse complement strand
GAGATCGTGCAGGAGCGCCTGTTCCGCGAGTTCGACATGGACGTGATCACCACCGTGCCCAACGTATCTTATAAGGTATACACCACCCAGGGCGAGGTGCTCGATGTGCACAACCCTTCTGGTCTGCCGGCGCCCACGCTCATCGAGCACATCGAGGAGCCGTACATCCGCGCCCAGATCATCTCCAAGGCTGAGTTCTTCGGGCCCGTCATGAAACTCTGCCTCGACAAGCGGGGTACCCTGGTGGGGCAGCACTACATTACGACCGACCGGGTGGAACTCAACTACGACCTGCCCCTGTCGGAGATCGTGTTCGACTTCTACGACAAACTCAAGTCCATTTCCAAGGGATACGCCTCGTTCGACTACCACCTCACCGGTTTCCGTCCGGCGCGCCTGGTGAAACTTGACATCCTGCTGAACGGAGAGCCGGCCGACGCCCTCTCCACCCTCATCCACGAGGACAACGCCTACGATTTCGGGCGCAAAATGTGCGTGAAACTCAAGGACCTCATCCCCCGCCAGCAGTTCGACATTCCGGTGCAGGCGGCCATCGGGGCCAAGATCATTGCCCGCGAGACGGTGAAACAGGTGCGCAAGGACGTGCTCGCCAAGTGCTATGGCGGCGACGTGACGCGCAAGCGCAAGCTCCTTGAGAAGCAGAAGGAGGGAAAGAAACGGATGCGTCAGATCGGCACCGTTCAGGTGCCGCAGAGCGCCTTCATGGCGGTGCTCAAACTGGATTAGAAACTGTAGCTGACCGAGAAATTGACGGTGAAGGGAATGATATACGTTCCCGCCAGGAGATAGTCGGTCAGGTCGATATCGGCACCCAGCGTGTCGGCAGCGTCGATTTTTCCCTTGGCTCCCTTTGCTCCGAGCAGGTTCACCATGTCCACCGCTACGTTGCAGCCGGGCAGCAGTTTGTAACTCACGCCGGCGAAGGTTTCCCAGTGCCCGTCGAAAGCAACGGTATTCGTCTTGTTGGCGTACTGCTTGCTGAAATAGCGCAGGCTGCCCCAGACGCGGAATTTCTTCCAGCTGTAGGACGGGTCGATTTCGGCCAGTACACGGGAAAGGCCCGAGTAGTAATAGCCGGTGTAGTCCATGGTGAAGGGCCCGTCGCTGAAGTCGCCGTGGGCAATGAGGTTCGTGTATTTGGGTTCCTGCAGTGTGAGGAGGGCGTGCAGGTTGAACCCGCCCTTATGCAGCGTGGCTTCATTGGTCCAGCCAAAGGTCCCGTACGAGACGTCCGCCAGATAAATGACCGATTCGGAAACTCCGCCGACTAGGCGGGAGAGGGTTGTGCTACTGTTGCCGTGGGCGGAATGGATATAGGACACCGCAGAACTGAGGTCGAGCCAGTCGTTGTTCCATACCAGCCCCACACGGCCGAGTTGCCCGACCGCCGGCTTGGGGTTGGGTGCGTTGGAGGAGAAGTGGTGGATCATGATCCGATGCCGCTGGGTGTAGATATACTCGGCCATACCGTAAAGGCAGTCTCCAATCTTGTAATCACCCTTGAGCAGTGCGGCAAAGTTGGGTCCGTCGGTGCGGATATGGTTCGGATGCGCTGTTCCGTTCTTGATGAAGAACCCGTCCGTACGGGTGTTGGCCGTCTGGCCGGAAAGGTTGTAGGCGCTCCAGGTATCCACATGCAGCCAGCCCGCACGCAGGCCCGTCTGCAGGCTCAGGCGGCTGTTCACGGCCCACTTGTCCATGGCGAACACGCACAGGTCATTGCTCCAGCCGTCGGCATAGACCATGCCTTTGTTGAGATTCCAACTGTCTTTGCCGTCGAGGTACAGGCGCACCGGATTGACTTCCACCGTATGCGCAAACGATGCGTATGAGGTATATACGAACTGTTTGTCAAAGAAATTGTACAGGCCCAGCGTGAGGTCGTGCGCACCCAGGGTGCGCGACAGGGTCGCGTTTCCGATTACATCATACAGGGCATCTTTTTGGAAATTGACGTTGCGTCCCTGCATGGGGCCGGAATACGCAGTACCGTCGGCGAGGGTCACAGCCTTGCCCGAGGAGCTCATTCCCCCCGTAATCTGGCTGATGTTCCCGACACTCCAGCCGAAGAAGTGGAAATCGGGAGCCAGGCAGAGGTGCAGGCCGGCCTGGAGTTTCCATCCGGCCACGTCATCGATGCGAAGCAGCGTAGACACGTCATGGATGACCTTGTCACCCAGCTCGCCCAGGACGTGCGCCTTGAAGGGCTTGCCCGTGTAGCCGTCCACGAAGGAGACGAGGTCATCGGTGGGGAAATAGTTGTCCAGGCCCATGCGGAATCCGTCATAAGACCTGACGCTTCCGTCCCCTACATAATAGAAGGGGGCGGCCAGAAGTTTTGAGGAAACGTCCCGGTTGAACGAGACCTTGTAGAGCAGCGACAGTTCCCCGCCGGACCAGCGTTTGGTCAAGGCGCCGCGGAACACCTCCATGTCGTTCACATATTTAAGTTGTACGGGCCGGGTGCTGCCCGGATCCTTGTTGACATAGGCCGAAACCATGTAGTAGAAACCCTTCCCGAGCGGGCCGCTGAGGGCAAGATCGGCCTTGATTCGGCCAAAACTGCTGGATGCCGCCGTGATGCTCCCTTCGAAGCGGTCGCCGCCCAGTTTGCTATAGCTGTCAAGCATCGCGCCTATGCGGCCCAGGTAGATGGCGCCGTCTTCGAGCGGCTTGATGCTGCGCGAAGAGTAGGAGTGTCCTCCGGCCCAATGGTGGAACTGGTAGATGGGATAGTCCACATAGTTCATGAGCATTCCGTCTTCCACCACTACCGTACCCATATCGCCCGGGGACAGGCCGATGTTTATTTCGCGGGGTTTGTTGGACGCTTCTGCGTTAAGCATTACGTTGCGCTCGCCGCTCTGTTGGACGGCCGTGCTGTCCGGGGTTTGTACGCCGACGAGGCCGACAAGAATCAAGGATAAAAGCATAATGTGCAAAAATAATTATATTTGCATAAAGATAAAAGAAAGCAGTTATGAAATCTATCCTGGTACTCGGCCTCGGAACAGGCGAAATTATCGTCATCTGCCTCGTCGTGCTGCTGCTTTTCGGCGGCAAGAAGATTCCCGAGCTCATGAAGGGCATCGGCAAGGGTGTACGCAGCTTCAAGGAAGGCGTGAACGACATCCAGAAGGATATCGACAAGGTGGACGAGCAGTCCGGCAACTACGAGAAATAGTCCCGCCGTGGAGGAAATGACGTTCTGGGACCATCTGGAGGCGCTCCGATGGTGCTTTTTCCGCGTATTGATCGCCCTTGTGGCGGTCTTCGTGGGCGTGTTCGCCGTCCTTCCCTCCATCTTCGACGACTTCATCCTCGGTGCGGCGAGCGCCGACTTCTTCGCCTACCGTCTGCTGGGCCGGGTCCTGGGTGCCGGGACCGATGTGCAGATCATCAACATCAACGTGGCCTCGCAGTTCCTCACCCACATGAGCACCTCGCTCTGGATCGCCCTGCTGGTGGTCTTCCCCTATCTGCTCTACCAGTTCTGGGTGTTCGTGAAACCGGCCCTCTATCCGGGCGAGCTGCGGGGTGTGCGCACCGCCTTCCTGGGCGGGACGCTCCTTTTCTACCTGGGCTGCGCCCTTTCCTACACCGTCATTTTCCCCATCACCTTCAAGTTCCTCACCCAGTACAAGGTGAGCGCCGACATCGTGAACCAGATTTCGCTCAATTCCTACATGTCGGTGTTCCTCACCATGATCTTCGTGATGGGGGTGGTGTTCGAGCTCCCGGTGCTGGCCTGGATGCTTTCGGCCCTCGGGGTGCTGCACAAGGGGGTACTGAAGCGTTTCCGCAAGCATGCGGTGGTGGCGCTGCTGGTGCTGGCCGCCATCATCACGCCCACGGGCGACCCGTTCACCCTTTCGGTGGTGTTCCTGCCGCTCTATCTGCTCTATGAATTCTCCATCCTGATCGTCCGTCCCGATGAGGAAGAGGACGACAAGCCGGCGCCTGAGCCCGATCAGGGCACGGGGTCATAGCCCGAGCCACCCCAGGGGTGGCAGCGCATTATCCTTTTGAAACTGAGCCAGAATCCTTTCAGGGGCCCGTATTTACGGAAGGCCTCCAGCGCGTATTGGGAGCAGGTGGGGGTGAAGCGGCAAGTAGGCGGCTTGAGCGGCGAGATGCACAGCTGGTAGAACTTGATGAGCAGCACGAAAGGAGCTGCGAGGATGCTGCGCAGGCTCATGGCTGCGGCTCCTCCCCGGTCCGTTCCGCCTTGAGGGAGATTGAGCCGAGCAGTTCGGCCATCTCGAGCCGGATCGTCGCGCTGTCGAGCAGCTCGGGCGTGCTGTAGGACACCAGGAAATCGATGCCCTGCACGGCTAGAAGGCCTTTTTGCGTGCGGTACGCTTCGCGCATCCGGCGTTTCAGGAGGTTGCGCAGTACCGCCCGTTTGAAGAGGCGTTTGGGCACGCTCACCATGATGCGGTTGGGGCCCTCGTCCCCGCGCCGTACCCAGCACCAGCGCAGATGCGCCGTACCGCCCCGGCGGCCGTCGGACATCAGGCGCTCGATGGCCTTCGTTCCGGACAGCCGCTCCGTCTTGGGAAGCGAATTGTCCTGGAGCGGGGTCATGCCATTATTTGTTTTCGAGGAAACGCTCGATGGCCTTGGCGGCCGAGGGGACTTCGGGCGTGGGCGCCTGGATGGCGATTTCCAGCCCGGCCTCCTGCATGGCGCGGACGATGCTCTTGCCGTAGGAGACGAACTTCACCGAACCCTGCTTGAAGTCGGGGAAGTTGGCGTAGAGCGACTTGACGTCGTTGGGGTTGTAGAGGACCACCAGGTCGTAGGCGGCGAGGTCGAGGTCGCTCAGGTCTTGCGGGACCGATTTTACCATCACGGCCGTGCTGAAGCTGAGTTTGCTCTTCTCGAACAGGGAGGTGATGACATCGGAGTTGGAGCCTTCCGCCTTGGTGATGAGGAAGTTCTCCCCCTTGTGCTTGCTGCCGATCTGGGCCACGATGCTCTCGGGCGTGCCGTCTCCGTAGAAGATCTTGCGCTTGCGGTAGACGATGTGCTTCTGGAGATACATGGCCACCACCTCGGTGGTGCAGAAATATTTCATGGTCTCGGGGACCTTGAAACGAAGCTCTTCGCAGAGTTTGAAATAGGCGTCGATGGTGAAACGCGACGAAAAGACAATGGCGGTGTATTCCGGGAGGTTGATCCGCTGTTCGCGGAATTCCCGGGAGGAAAGGGGCTCGATGAGGTAAAAGGGACGGAAAACGATTTCTGCGCCGAACCGCTCCTGCAGTGGCTCATAGGCCGTCATTTTGGCGGGTGCCTGCTGTGAGACGAGTATCTTCATGGTAGGTGCTCCTTCTGCTAAAGGACTACGGCAGAGGCGACAAGCGCGGCGGCCGGAATCCATTCAAGGGCGCAAAGGTACAAAAAAGTTGAAAAACCGCCCACTTTCGCCCGCAAAATTTGTCCGCTCCTCCCAAGCGACACACCGAACATAACTGCCGTTTCCACAAGCAATATGAGGCGGATAACGCTGTCGGGCGCCGAGCAAAGGAAGCGCGCGATACAGAGGGAGCAGAACTGCAGGGCCACGAGGACCACGAAACAGTTGAATAGATTGCGGTGCAGGGCGCTGCGCTCTTCCGCGTCGAGCCGCGGGGGCCGGGCGGCGAAGACGAGCAGTTCCACCAGTTTGCGCAGCAGCAGCCAGGCGACGAGTACGCCGATGAGGGCGGGCACCCGCCAGCCGGGGTTGAGGGCCTCAAGGAACCGGGGGCTGTAGAGCGTGTAGCGGTCGGCCATGAGGCAGAAGGGCAGCAGGGCCAGGATGGCGATGGTGTTGCGGCTGCGCGCCTGATGCAGGCTGTGCTCGAGCGAGAGGTTGGGGCGGACCCGCGTGACGCACTCCAGCAGGAGCGGCATGAGGCGGATGATTTCGCTCAGAAACAGGAGCAGCAGCACGGCGGCCGCCACCGTCAGGATCCCGTTGAGGGGGATGTCCGACCAGGCCGGGGGACCCGCGGGGGCCTCCGCAGCCTGCAGTCTGAGGGTGCCGAAGGGATCGCTCATCAGTTGCCCCGTTTAGCCTGGTAGCCCATCTGTTGCAGGAGGGCCGTAACCTTGTCGCGCAGGTCGCCCTGGATGGTGATCTCCCCGTCTTTGGCCGTGCCGCCCACGCCGCATTTGACCTTGAGCGTCTTGCCCAGCGCGGCGAGGTCGGCCTCGCTTCCCACGAAGCCTTTCACCAGCGTGACCTGCTTGCCGGCGCGGGCGCGTCGGTCTATGGTCACGATGAGCCGCTGTCGCTCGGGAGGAAGGGTCTGCACCACTTCTTCGGCGGCCTGCGTGTATTGAAAGTCGGGATTGGTGGAGTAGACCACTCCGAGCCTCTTTTTCCAGTCGTTATCTGCCATTGCGCCACGATTTTTGCAAAGATAACGATTTCCTTTCTTATCTTTGTACGTTATGATGGATCGGAAACAATTCAAGCTCTGGAACAGGCTCTGCGCGGCCGCCGCATTCGTGGTGTCGGCCGTCACCTATCTGCTGACCATAGAGCCGTCGGCGTCGTTCTGGGACTGCGGCGAGTTCATCGCCTCGTCCTACAAACTGGAGGTGGGACATCCTCCGGGGAACCCCGTTTTCCAGATCTTCGCCCGCTTCTTCACCCTGTTCGGCGACAACATGCACGCGGCCATCCTGGTGAACGCTATGAGCGCCCTGTGCTCGGCCCTCACCATCTTCTTCCTCTACCTCACCATCGTGTGGCTGGTGCGGCGCCTGGTCCTTTCGGCCGATGCCAAAGCCTGCACCCCGGCGCAGGCCGTGACCATCCTGGGATCGGGTCTGGTGGGTTCCCTGGCCTACTGCTTCTCCGACACCTTCTGGTTCTCGGCCGTGGAAGGGGAGGTCTATGCCATGAGTTCCCTGTTCACCGCCGCCGTATTCTGGGCCATGACGCGCTGGTACGATCAGGCCGACGAGCCCCGCTCGGGCCGCTGGATCGTGCTCATCTCCTTCCTGATGGGCCTCTCCATCGGGGTGCACCTGCTCAACCTGCTGGCCATTCCGGCCCTGGTGTTCCTCTTCTTCTACCGCCGTCGTGAAGACCGGCCCTACACGCCCTGGGAGTATGTGAAGATCTTCGGCGTGGGCGTGGTCATCCTTGCCGTAATCCTCTTCCTCATCATCCCCTGGCTGCCCAAGCTGGCCGCCTATTTCGACCTCTTCTTCGTGAACGTGCTGGGGCTGCCCTACAACAGCGGCGCCGCCTTCTTCGTGCTGGGCATCCTGGGGCTCTGTTTCTGGGGACTGTTCGTTACCCAGAAGCGCGGGAAGGCCTTCCTCAACACGGCCCTGCTGTGCCTGACCACCATCATCATCGGCTTCTCGGTGTTCAGCGTAGATGTGATCCGCTCCTGCGCCAAGACGCCCACCAACGAGTATCAGCCCGACAACGCCTTCACCCTGGTACGGTACCTGAGCCGCGAGCAGTACGGCAGCACCCCGCTTCTCTACGGGCAGTACTACGATGCCCCTTACACCCTCAAGACCACCCGCTACTGGGCTCCGCTCGATGGGAAATACAAGAAAGTGGAGGGCCCCGTGGACGCGCACTACGACGCCGCGGGCAAGATGCTCTTCCCCCGTATGTGGAGCAACGCCGATCCGCGCTACATCGACTTCTACGAGGCCTACACGGGCGGAAAAGGCCGTGCGGTCCCGGGCGCGCAGCACCGCAAACCCTCCATGGGCGACAACCTCCGTTTCTTCTTCGACTACCAGCTGGGCTGGATGTACCTGCGCTACTTCATGTGGAACTTCGTGGGGCGTCAGAACGAGGTGCACAGTCCTTCGCCCGGTAATATCTTCTATGGTAACTGGGAAAGCGGCGTGAAGTGGCTCGACGACTTCCGGCTGGGCGACCAGAGCGACGCGCCCGCCGTCCTCAGGGACAACAAGGGTAAGAACCATTACTACTTCCTGCCGCTGTTGCTGGGCCTGCTGGGGCTCTGCTTCCAGTTCCGGCGCGACCGCCGCGGCTGCTGGCTCACCTTCCTCATGTTCTTCATGACGGGCGTGGCCATCGTGGTCTACCTCAATCAGCCGCCCTATCAGGTGCGGGAGCGCGACTACGCCTACGCGGGTTCGTTCTATTTCTTCTGCGTGTGGATCGGTCTGGCGGTGGCTGCCGTCTCGGAGTGGCTGACCGATGCCTTCGGGCGCCGTTTCGCCCTGCCGTCCGCCTGCATCGCCACGGCCGCCTGCCTCTGCGTGCCGGCCCTCATGGCGGCGCAGAACTGGGATGACCATGACCGTTCGAACCGCGCCACCGCGGTGGAGCTGGGCCGCAATTATCTGGAGTCGGTGGGGCCGAACGGCATCCTCGTGACCCACGGCGACAACGACACCTTCCCGCTCTGGTACGCCCAGGAGGTGGAGGACATCCGCACCGACGTGCGCATCTGCAACACCTCGCTCCTGGGGACCGACTGGCACATCGACCAAATGCGCTATGCGGTGAACAAGTCGGTGGCCCTGCCCATCTCGGTGCCGCACGAGCAGTACCTCTACGGGACCAACGAATACATCCCCATTTTCGATACGCGTGAAGAGGAGATGTCCATTGCGGACGTGATGAAACTCTTCAAGCACCCGCAGGTGAAGGTGGCCCTCTCGAGCGGGCGCAAGGTCGACTACATCGCCTCGCGCAAGATTTCGGTGCCGGTGAACAAGGAGAATGCCCTGCGCTATGGGCTCGTGGCCGAGGCTGACGCGGACCGCATTCCGGAGAAGATCGTGCTCGAGATCCCCAAAGACAAGGACTACCTCACCAAACCCGAACTCTTCATGCTCGACCTGCTGTCGGGCTACAAGTGGGACCGTCCGCTGCACCTGCTCAACATGGGCGGCGACCTCAACATCGGCCTCAAGGAGTACTTTGAGTATCAGGGCTATTCGGTGCGGCTCACCCCCATCCGCAACCGCCCGCAAAGCACCCGTCCCGGCCATGTGGACACCGACCGGCTCTACCGCCTCATGACGCAGACCTTCCGCTGGGACGCCCTCTCGCGCGACGACTATTTCATTGACTACCAGAACCTCTACACCCACCTGGGCGTGATGTCGGTGCGTTCGCTTTTCGTGAGCTGCGCCAACGCCTTCATGGAGGCGGGCCAGGACGACCGGGCCGTGGAGATGCTCGACAAATGCTGCTCGGTCATGCGCAACTATCCCCTCTGCTCCACGCCCATCGGTTTCTCGGGCAACGACTATGTGGTGGTGCTCATGATTGAGGATTACTTCAAGCTCGGCCGTACGGATCAGGGGTTGAAACTCGCCGTGGAGATGGGTGACCGCCTGCTGGAGGCGGCCCGCTTCTTCCTGGAGTATTACGAATTTGCCAAAAATGAGTTCGAACTCTGCGGCAACTACATTTATTTCTTGTCCGACGTGCTCAAGCAGGCAGGCGAAAAAGACTTGGCGGACCAGGTCACCGACAACTTCGCCAAGATGATCAAGTCGGCTGTAGGAGAAGAATCATGAACAAGAGACTTCTTTCGCTCGACGCGCTGCGCGGTTTCGACATGATGTTCATCGTGGGCTTGTCGGCCGTAATCAGGCGCGCCTGCGCTTGTTTCCCTGGAGGAGACCAGAGTTGGCTCTCCCTGCAGATGATTCATGTGGCCTGGGACGGTTTCCGGCAGCACGATACCATTTTCCCGCTCTTCCTGTTCATTGCGGGAATAGCCTTCCCGTTTTCTTATGCCAAGCAGGTCTCTGCCGGTGCGTCGCGCGGGAAGATCGTGGCCAAGATCCTGCGCCGGGCCCTCACCCTTGTGCTTCTGGGCCTGGTGTACAACAGGATATTCAACCTCGAGTTTCCGACGTTCCGGTTCTACAGCGTGCTGGGTCGCATCGGCCTTGCCTGGATGTTCGCCGCCCTGCTCTTCCTCTATTGTAAGAGGGGGACCCGGGCCATCATCGCGGGGGCCATTCTGGTGGGTTACTGGCTGCTGCTGCGTTTTGTTCCTGTACCCGATGCCGCCGGGGCGGGCCCGTTCACCATGGAGGGGAACCTCGTGGGGTATATAGACCGTAACCTCTGGCCTGCCCATCTGCTTCATCCCGGTGTTTTTGACTCCGAAGGCCTGCTGAGCCTGGTGCCCGCCATCGTTACCGCCATGCTCGGGAACTTCACCGGGGAGTTCGTGCGCAGCGAACGCTTCGACGGGACGCGGAAGTCGCTCTATATGGCCAGCGCCGCCCTGCTCATGCTTGGTCTCGGCCTGCTTTGGAGCCTCGTATTTCCCATCAACAAACCGCTCTGGAGCTCCAGTTTCGTGCTGGTGGCGGGTGCCTGGTCGTTGGGCCTTTTCGACCTGTTCTATTATATCATAGACGTGCGCGGATATACGAAATGGACCCTCCCG
>JAEEGL015284024.1_pt1 | contig 10433 bp, 11 predicted proteins | sample 9134231 | NCBI WGS metagenome assembly JAEEGL01 (sample SAMN16246548, study PRJNA631951) | gut metagenome | biome: gut microbiome; feature: rumen; material: fiber-attached | host: Bos | place: Iran: Karaj | collected 2018-10 | reverse complement strand
CTGAAGTGGTTCGGTGACATCACAATCATCCGAAACAATGACTTCAAGAACTTCATAAGAAGACCTGCGGATGAACAGACCAGGGTCATTGCAAGCCTCAAAATCGACCAGAACGAGTCCATTGAGCGTGTCACTGAGATTCTTGACAGGGAGTTGCCGATGATCCACGAGCACCTTTGCGCCCAGACAGGCAATGAGATAATCGGACCGATCTTCAGAGGTGTGGACAGTATCGACGAAAGCGGCATGGCCTTGAGTTTCAGCATTCTGTGCAAGGGGATGCTGGTTGGACTGATTCCAAGGTCCCTGAACGTGGAGCTTAAGCTTCTGTGCGAACGAAACGGCATTAAGCTCTCAAGCTATCAGGTCAAGCTCAGCAATCCGGAGAAGGAGCAGAAGAAGGCCTGACAATCGCATAGAGCATGCTGTCAAAGTCGGGTAGGGCACTTGTCAGACCCTGCTCGACAATCTGAAGACCGTTTCTCTCCAGTTCCTTTGTAAACGTCTCAGAAGAAACCATCCTGCAGGATGTGCTTGCAACCATGACCTTCCCCGATGAATGATTACGCTCCGAGAGGATGAAGGCTTTGGATGTGTCCGACCTCATTTCAGCCTTTCCGTCCCCCATGGAGCAGATCAGGGCAACGCCATCCTCTTTCAGATGGCTTTTGATGAAGGCGTAGAACGCATCTCGGTGCGCATCATCCACAAGCATGTGAATCACCGCGACAGAGTAGATCATTTCGTACTTGGCCTTATGCACATCTGAAATGCAATCCAAGACCTGAAAACGAGTTCCATACCTCGGCATGGCCTTTTTGCAGAACGAAATCGCCTCTTCAGAGATGTCGGTGGCAAGAAGGTCATAACCTGCGTCCAGGACCGCTTTGGCATCACGACCCTCACCGCAACCGATTTCGAGTATGTGCGAGGCCTTTGTGCACAGTCGCTCTATCGTCTCAAGCACAATCGGGGTGGGGACATCGAAAGACCACCTCAGTCTCTTTTCGTGGATTTGCCTATATCTGTCGTCATATGCCTCGTAGTATGGTCTCATGAGAATATCTGCCCAGGCAGTTTCTCCTTCTTCTTTGGAGGGAAGCAGCGGTCGAAATCTTCGACGTCAGAATCATCGACATAGTAACCTTTGGGTGTTTGGTAGACCCCGGTAATTCCCTTCAGATAACCTGGCACAAGCTCCCTGCAGAGGAAGAATGAGGAATCGGCGCCCTCCGGCAGGTCGTGGTAGCGGATACCGAACTTTGATGCATAGTCGAATCCGCAATTACCATAGAATCCTATGTTCCCCTCAAACAGGACGGCCCCGAATCCCATCTCTGCGGCCTTGCAAAGGCAGTAATCCAGAAGGTATTTCCCATAGCCTTTGCGTTTGAGTTCGTTTTTTATGCAGATCGGTCCCATTGTCAGAACATCAACATCTTTACCGTCATCAGCGTTGATGACGGTTCTCATGAACATGTTCTGCCCGATCAGAACCCCGTCCTTCTCCATGACGAAATCCAGATCCTTCACGAATGCAGGATCATCTCTCAGTACATGCATCACATAGTGCTCGCTGCAGCCTGGCCTGTAGACGTTCCAAAACGATTCTCTAATCAGATTCTCGACGTTTCTATGGTCCTCTTTCTTCTCTGGTCGGATAACCAATCCTTTCGTATCCATTTTCACCTCTACCAAACGAACGGAATGACTTTGTATCTCACCTTCTTCTTGTATTCCGCATAGCCGTCCAGGCCCTTCTCTAGAACCTCCTCCTCATTGCGAATCCTCTTGGCGATGATTGGTATGTACAGCAAAAGGATTGCAAACGAGATGGGGGAGCCCAGCACCAGACCCATGGACAAAAACAGAAACAGCGTTGCGCAGTACATCGGGTGTCTGACAAGTCCGTACAGCCCTGTGTCTATCACCTTCTGGTTCTCCTGAACCTCGATTGTTCTGGACAGGTATGTGTTTTCGCGAAGAACCTCCGCATACATCAGATATGAAAGCAGAAACACGGCAACACCCAACCAGACCAGCCAGGATGGCATTACGATCCATCTGTATCTGAAGTTCAGCCCTGCAACGATGAAGGCTGCCAGGAACATTATTCCGCTGAGGGCAATGACGGTCTTCTGCTCCGACTGCTCCTCTTTTGCATTCAGGCGCTTCTTCAACAGTTCAACATTTGTGGCCATCATCACCAGACCTGCAACAAACATCGGTCCGAAGAGGATTGCAATGAAAATCCATGCGTTCCAGTAATCGAACGTGCCTGCGGGAAGAAACAGCAGAAGGCCAACAAGCACAATACCCATGATGAACTTTCCCATAGCCTGAAAGAATAGCTTCGCGTTCACAGTTTACCTCCAGACAAATGATAAACCATATCCCATGCTTTTTGTGGTTATAATGGTAATCCAAGAGGTATTGCCATGGATAGGATGCTTGGCATCAAGGTTTACGACTCTTCGTTCTGCACCGACAGATATCTGGATTGCCTTCAGGAACTCGGTTTCAACACGGTTTTCCTGGGAAGGGGAGCCCTAAGCAGAGAAGTCTGCGAGAATCTGACCAGAAGGGGACTGTTCTGGAACATAGTGGAGCCTGTGTTCCTTGTCACGGAGGATGAGGAGTGCACACTTGCCACCAAAAAGGACGGATCTCCTGCTGAAGATGACTGGGTCAGATTCGCATGCCCAACGGATTATTCGCATCTGAATTCCATCAGAAAGCGCATCGAGACCGACATTGCCACATTCAACCCTCCTGGAATCTCTTTGGACTTCTTGCGTTTCTTCCAGTTCTGGGAGATGGCTGAGCCTCTTGCAAATCCAAGAAACCTACCCAGAACCTGCTACTGCGACCGATGCAAGAGGCAGGCAAAGACATTTGGAACCGAAGCGCTTTGGAGACAGGCTCTTGTCACAGGGACCGCAATAGAGCTGAGCTCTCTTGCCAGAGCCTGCAAAAACGAGCTGAGAATCGGAATCCATGCAGTTCCATGGACGCGAGGCCTGTTTGACGGAGCAAGAGGTGAGGTCATAGGGCAGAACTTCTCATCGCTTGCCACAATCGCGGATTACCTGACTCCAATGGCATACCATCACATGATGCACATGCCAGTCTCCTATATCAGCGAACTTCTTTCCGACATGAAGGATGAAGGATGCTCCCACATTGTTCCTTCAATCCAGTCCAAAGAGGCTTACAGAAAGGATTCTCTGCCGGCAAAGGAATTCGGCAAGGCCTTGGAATTTGCCCTCCAAAAGCCATCTGAAGGGGTTCTGATCTACAAATGGGAAGATCTTTGCCAAGACGAAGAGCGCATGGAGATTGCAAAGGCCACAATCAGCTGACAAGCCATCTTCCGGCTTTGTTCGAGCCTTGGCGAACCAGGCGTCCCTCTTCCTTGAGGGAGGAGATAACTCTTTCAACCTGTCTTGAGGACAGGCTCAATGAGGCGGATACGTCCTTTGCGCTGGCGGTGGGGTTCTTCTTCAGATAGGAGAGGATCCTGTCCTTGACGTTTCCACCGTTCTCCTCGTCATTGCCCTGCAGAACCTCTTTGATAAGCCTCAGGGAGAATTCGATGAACTTCGTTGATTTGCCCTCTCGGTCCGAGTAGGCCATTGCCTGATAGTACTCCTGCTGATGTTCGTGGACCAGGCTTTCCAACGGAATCCATGAGAAGATGTTGTTCCACCTTGAGAGTATCAATGTGTGCCAGAACCTTCCCGTTCTGCCGTTTCCGTCGGAGAAGGGGTGGATGAACTCGAACTCGTAGTGGAAGATGCTGGATTTGATCAGCGGATGCAGCTTGGAGTTTCTGGCCCAGTTGAGGAGGTCCGTGACAAGGTTCTGAACATACTCCGGCTTGGTTCCCAGGTGGAGAAGCTCCACACCCTTGTACACCCCAACTCCTCTGTCTCTGAAATGGCCTGCATCCTCAACGATGCCTTTCATGAACACCTTGTGTATGCCAAGCAGGTCATCCATGCTGTATGGATTGGTCTCCTCCAGATGGCAGTAAGCCTCATAGGCGTTCTGAACCTCCAGAATGTCCCTTGCGGGAGCTATGATCTTCTTGCCCTCCACAACGGCTCCGACCTGCTCCTCGGTGAGCGAGTTGTTCTCGATTGCCAATGACGAGTGTATTGTCCTGATTCTGTTCTTGCGTCTGAGGGTGGGGTTCTTGGAAGACTTTGCCCCTGCCTTTGCTCCGTTTACCAACAGGCAGATGTCAACGGTGAGGTTTGCAATGTTCTCCGTCATGTCAAATGGCGGAACATATCTGTCTTCCATGACGACAGTATATTAAATAAACCATAAAATTAATACCTAAAATGGCGTTTATTCCGACATTTGTTCCGACATTTTTTACGACGTTTATTCCGACATTATTCCGACAATGCTGAAAAGCACAACTCTCTTTGATAAAGAAATCGTTTGCATATGGCCGTGGGTAATGTTATGATTTTGGTTACAGATGAAACCATTTTGGTTCAATTACTGAAAAAGGAGTTAAGCTATGAAGAAAACATTGCTCATTGCATTGATGGTTCTTGTCGTAGTCGGAATGGTCTTTGCTCAGGGTGCACAGGAAGCCTCTGGAAGCAAGACGATCAGAGTCCTTTTGTGGGATTCGACCTACAATTCCACAATTGTTCCGAACGGCATTGAGGAGAAGTTCGAGGCAGCATATCCAGGATATGATGTTGTCTTTGACAAGATCGCATACGATGATCTGGACAAGACAATCCTGTTCTCACACACCTCCGGTGACGACTATGATGTAATCCAGGTGATTACAACATCCCTCAACCCGCTGTTTGCAGGTGGAGCTCTCGCACCGATGGATGACCTTCTGAAGAAGACCAACCTCGACTTCTCGACATGGTCACCGGCAGCTGTCCAGGCTGGAAAGATCAATGGGGACACCTATGGTCTTCCGTTTGACCCTGACTGCAGAATTCTTGCTTACAACATCAAGATTCTCCGCGAACTGGGTCTTGAGCCGCCAAAGACAACTGACGATATGCTTACAATCGCAAAGGCAGCCTACGAGAAGCTCGGTGTCTATGCCATGGCAGGACAGATCAGCAAGAACGTATTCTGCATGTATGACCTCGGTGGATTCCAGCTTTGTTTCGACTCAAAGGTCTATGATCTGGTCGATGGAAAGTACAAGGCTCTCCTTGACAAGCCAGAGGCTCTTGCATTCGTGAAGTGGGCAACAGAGATGTACAAGTACATGCCTAAGGACACCAACATCAACGACACTCTTGCAAGATCAATGTTCGCACAGGGTAAGGTCGCAATGCTTTGGTGGACACCGTCTCAGATCAAGAGCGTTATCCCTCAGTTTGAGCACAGAGAGGATCTTGAGTTCTCAGTCATGCCTGTCGGACCTACCGGAAAGAGGGGATCCGCAATGGGTGGTTACCACTGGGCAATCGGATCTGGCTCAAAGAACAAGGAAGCTGCAATGAAGTTCCTGGAGTTCGCTCTCCAGCCACAGAACCAGGCACTGATTGCACGCGGACTGCCGGCAGATACAAAGGCATTCGACTATCCGCCATACAACGTTCCTGATTACAACATGTTCCGCGAGCAGCTCAAGTCAAGCGGCTATCCTGCACCGCTCATCTCTCTGTTCACAAAGGTTGCAGAGACATGGAACAGACGTTTCCAGGAGTCACTGCTTGGTACAATCACTCCTGAAGAGGCTTGCCGCCTAGGTCAGCAGGAAGTCCAAGCAATTCTCGACACCTACGAGTACTGATGTCATTGCCGCCGCAGGTATCCGTTGCCTGCGGCGGTTCCTTCTCGTTATCATTGAACAATCACATTCCACGTGAGGTATTAGAATGCTGTTGAACAGAAAGAACAGAATAGCAGCGTACCTTCTGATTCTCCCTGCAGCCGCAATGCTGGCCGTGTTTGTGCTCTATCCCATGGTGCTCAATATCTCGTTGAGCTTCAAGGATTACAGCATGCTGAAGACGACCACCAACAACGTCGGGCTGAAAAACTACATTACGCTTCTCTCTGACATAAGGGTCTGGGAGGCGGTCAAACGTACTTTCGTTTGGACCTTCATCAACGTCGCTGGAGCCCTGCTCATCGGTCTTGGAGCGGCGCTTTTGCTTTCGAACGGGTTCAAGGGATCAAATCTCATCAAGGCGATAGTCCTGATCCCCTGGGTTCTCCCGTCAGTAATCACAGGATACATTTGGGCACTCATGCTCCAAGAGGATGCTGGTGTCATCACATATATACTCAAATCGCTTGGGATCGTCGCCCGAGACTTCTCATGGTTCCGAACCGGACCGCTTTCCATGACATCTGCAATAATGGCCAACATCTGGAGGGCCTTCCCGTTTTTCACACTGATGATCTTCGCCAAAATCAACACCATCCCGTCCGACCATATCGAGGCCGCAATGCTGGAAGGGGCGAATAGTATACAGCTGTTTTGGCATGTCACATTCCCGTTCATCCGACCTACGGTCTACACTTGCACATATCTTTGTTTCATCTGGTCGTTCAACGCTTTCGACATTCTGAAGGTCATGACGAACGGAGGTCCTGCCGAGATGACCACAACCATGTCAATCATGGTCCAGCGCGAGGCCTTCCAGTTCTTTGAGATATCCAACGCCTCCACCATGAGCGTGATAATGTTCATTCTTATGGTTAGCGTGATTGTCATCTTCACGGTAGCGGCCAGGCTTATAAGGAGGGTAAAGAGATGAGAAAGAACAAAGACCCCAAACCCCGTTCAGCTCTTGCAGTCGGAAGCAGAAAGCTTTCAGTCGGTCACAAGATCGGACTTATCGTTTTCTCCGTCATGCTCTTCATCCTGATTATCTTCCCGTTCTATTGGATCATCCTTTCCTCGTTCAAGAACTTCCTGGAAATCTTTGAGGTTCCTATCCGGTTCCTGCCTAAGCGTCTGGATTTCACAAACTACAAGGAGGTTTTCACAGAGTACCATATCGGCACGTATGCGATTAACAGCATTATTGTCACAGTCACGACCGTGCTTCTGACAACCTCCATATCCACAATGGCATCGTTCTCGCTTACAAGGCTGAACTTTCGGGGAAGCAAAGCTTTCGTGAAGTTCTTGCAGATGAGCCAGATGTTTCCGGTTGTGGTCATTCTTGTCCCTCTGTATCTGATGTGTACCAGAATGAACCTCGTCGGAACCAAGAGCTCCCTTATTCTGCCATATGTCGCAATACAGATTCCCGTGTCGGTGATATTGCTGTCCACCTATTTCGTGGATATCCCAAAGGAGATGGAGGAGGCGGCCCTGATTGACGGGTGTTCTCTCTTCCAGCTGTTCTTCAGGGTCATGCTGCCTCTGGCGACGAGCGGAATAGTCGCTGTGAGCATCTATACCTTCATACAGGTCTGGCAGGAGTTCCTCATCGCATCCTCATTTATCAGAAAGTCGATACACTACACACTTACTGTAGGACTTTCAACATTCAAGGGTGAGTTCATCAACTGGGGCGGCCTTATGGCTACAAGTGTCATCATCGCCATACCTGCCATGATTCTCTTCACAGTCTCTCAGGACTTCTTCATCAACAGACTCGCCGGAGGTGTTAAGGAATGATCTCCGACGAGAAGCTGTTCATGATTGCGGTGGCCTACTATGCCAACGGTCGGCATCAGCAGGACATTGCGAACGAGCTTGGAGTCTCACATGTGCAGATTGGAAAATATCTGAAGATGGCACGGCAGAAGGGGATTGTGGAGATAACAATCAATCCCCCATATGTGGATGCTGATGAGCAGAAGCGCCAGCAGATGGTGTTCAGAAGCGTGTTCGGACTTGAGAACTTGGTTCTGGTGCCCACTGCGGCGAGTCAAAAGCAGTCTATGGCGTTTTTGGTTAAGGGTGCCTCAAAATACTTGCTGTCCAGGTTCGCGAACAAAAGTACAAGAATCGGCCTTGGCATGGGACGGACGATGTTCCAGCTTTCGGAGAGTCGCATAAGCTATGCCGACAGACGTACGTCATGGCGCTTCTATCCCATCATGAACTACTACGACCAGAAACGTCATGATGAGGAGCATCACAACTACTTCAACTATCAGGACATGATCGACGGCTTCTCCAAGAACTGGGGCGGGCGTTCGGACAAGGAGTTCATGGAGGGGTTCAGCGGAGACAGGTCTCTTGTTCAATATTCGAAGTATTGGAGCAAACTGGATATCATAATCGGAGGAGTAGGTGTCCCATTCCCTCGTGATCCAAATGCAAGAGTTGCCATGTTCGGAGAACAGGAAGCGGCAGAGATTGAAGGGAAGGACATTTTGGGAGACTATCTCAACTACCACTTTGATTCAGATGGAAACGTCCACTCGCCGTGCTCTCTGAGCAGCAGCAGAATCACATGGGATGAGATTCAGAGCATCCCCCAACGTATTGCGGTGGCAGGAGGGCCAAGCAAAGTCCCTGGAATCCTCGGGCTTTTGAGGGCAAAGGGGGTAAACACCCTTATCACTGATGTTTCCACGGCAAAGTCAGTGCTGGAGTACAACAACAGATGAGAAGCAATGTGTTTTATCTGTTTTGTGGACTCACCGGAAGTGGGAAGACGACTCTGGCATACTCATTCGCACAGAGCAGAAGACTTGCCTATCTTGATTATGATACCGTGGTTCAGCCCCTTCTTTCCGAAATTGAGAGAAGAGGCGGAATAGGGGACAGCAGGGCAGCTTTCTACAGAAGTTGGAGACCTTCATGCTATGAAAGCTTCTGGAACACGGCTTCTGAGATTCTGTCCACAGGCTCAAGTCTGGTTGCAAGTGCTCCATGTGGACAGGAGATAGAGGATGAAACCTTTTTCTCCCGTCTGAAAGACAAGGCAAAGAGAGATTTTGATGCAGTGGGGGTGTACCTGGCACCACAGAGGGACTTCCACTATGAGATGATGAAGAGAAGAAACGCAATCTGGAACGATGACATAATCCCCAACTGGAACGAATACTGTCTTAAGCATATTCCGCACAGGCCCAAGTGGGATGCCGATTGGAATATCTACCTCGAGTATTCCTCCTTCGAGGAGCTTTCAACCAGGTTCAGTGAGGCAATGTCACCCGTTTTGGCTGCGCAAAAGGTCGAAGGAGTAACCGAATGACAGACGGTATCAAAAACAAGCTCGATACTCTGGCTGAGGAGATAAGGCATTGTGGCGAATATGCCCGCATGATGCAGACCAAAATCCACAGGTCATACAAGCCTGACGGAACGGTTCTTACAGAAACTGATCTTGAGGTCACAAACCGAATCGTATCTCTGATCAAGACCCTTTTTCCTGACTGCAACATCGTCACAGAGGAAGAGCTTGTTGGAAGCCAGGACAACAGCGCCCCCTATACGTTTGTCCTTGACCCGATTGACGGTACCGACACATACAGCCAAGGACTTCCATGTTGGTGCATCGGTCTTGGGATTCTGGACAGGGACAGGCTACCGGTTGGATCAATTGTATATGCTCCACGATTCGGACGTGGTTGCGAAGACCTCTTTCTGCGCACCGATCCGGGTGACAAGAGAATCTTCCTGAACGGAGAGGTTCTGGACGTTTCCGAGATAACCGAGCGACATGCCAAGGACAAACCCTATGCTGTGACAGGGGGTTCTGACATTATCAAGACCCTTCCGTTCGCAAAGGCGGGTGTCAAGTTGCGCTCCTTCGGCTGTTCGATTGTACATATCTCCTGTGCCGTGGTCTTCTGCGGCATTGACGGATGTCTTGATCCTCCGTGTTATATCTGGGACATCGCCCCGGCACATGCCCTTGCCGAGCGTGCTGGAATGAAGTTCCAGTATTGGACAGGGGAGGATTTTAGATATGATGACGATCTTGTCATCGGGCGTCATAAGTTCCACAAGCCGCTGGTGATAGGAACTGACACATGGAGAGAGGAGATTATAAGGAGACTGAACTCATGAAAAACGGCAAGGTTCTGACAGTCTGTCTCAGCCCCACGTTCCAGAACACGCTGGTCTATGATGATTTCCGTGAGAACGAGGTCAACAGGGCTGTGGGTGAGATGAATATCGAGGTCTCGGGAAAGGGAATAAACGTCATACGCGTGGTCTCACAGCTTGGGCGTAAGGCTTGCTGTCTCCTCCAATTGGGCGGACCAAGGGTCGGAGAGTACCTTGAACTGTGCAAAAAGGGAGGGCTTAGTGTCCAGCCCGTGATCTGTGATAGTGCCATACGTACTTGCACAACGATCATCAACCGAAAAAACGGAACCAGCACGGAGCTTGTTGAGAATGCACATGAAGTGTCCGAACAGACGGACAGGGCAGTCAGAGAGCGCTTTGTCTCCCCTCTTGACGGCTGCAAGGCCCCGATAATCTCTGCCACAAAGGCACCCGGATTCGGACCTGACAT
>JAEEGL015023746.1_pt1 | contig 10433 bp, 6 predicted proteins | sample 9134231 | NCBI WGS metagenome assembly JAEEGL01 (sample SAMN16246548, study PRJNA631951) | gut metagenome | biome: gut microbiome; feature: rumen; material: fiber-attached | host: Bos | place: Iran: Karaj | collected 2018-10 | reverse complement strand
TAGAGGATGGAAACACCTTAAGCGACTTTGACAAAGAGGAGCAGAAGAGACACATCTCTATCAGCACATCAACAATTCCTCTTGAGTGGGATGGACATAAGATCAACCTTCTTGACACACCAGGTTTCTTTGATTTCGTTGGTGAAGTAGAAGAGGCGATCAGCGTTGCTGACGGCGCAATAATTGTTGTTTCCGGCAAGGCTGGAATAGAAGTTGGAACAGAGAGAGCATGGGAACTTTGTGAAAAGTACAAGATCCCTCGTATGTTCTTTGTTTCAGATATGGATATTGACGATGTTTCCTACAGACAGGTAGTTCAGGATCTTACTGACAAGTATGGCAAGAAGATGGCTCCATTTAATCTTCCTATCCGTGAGAACGAGAAGTTTGTTGGTTATGTAAATGTTATTCAGGAGAAGGGCTTTAGATGGGAAGGAAAAGAAGTAGTTGAGTGCCCTGTTCCTGAGTACAACGAGGCTAACTTAAAGCTCTTTAGAGACACTCTTCTTGAGACTGTAGCTGAGACTTCCGAGGAGTTCATGGACAGATATTTCAACGGAGATACTTTCTCTGAGGCTGAGATCAGAGCTGCTGCCCGCAGCAATGTATGTGATGGCTCCATCGTTCCTATCGAGATGGGATCTTCCACACTGTGCCAGGGTATTTACACAGTTCTTGATGATATCGTTAAGTACATGCCAAGTCCTGAGAACCGCAAGATGGCTGGTATCAATACTAATACTAATGAGATCTTTGAAGCTGACTTCGACTTCTCTAAGCCCAAGACAGCATTTGTATTTAAGACCATGATCGATCCATTCATTGGTAAGTACTCACTTATCAAGGTTCGCTCTGGTGTCCTTAAGAGCGATGATCAGATGTTCATTGCTGGCAAGGATACAGATGTTAAGATCGGTAAGCTCTATGTCCTTCAGGGCAACAAGGCGACAGAAGTTCCAGAGCTTCATGCAGGAGATCTTGGTGCACTTCAGAAACTTGATATTGCTACTGGGGATACACTTTCAACCAAGGCTAATCCTATACAGTACGCTAAAATGGATATTTCACAGCCTTATACTTACATGAGATATCATGCACAGAACAAGGCTGATATCGACAAGATCGCTCAGTCACTGGCTAAGCTCTCTGCTGAGGATCAGACCCTTAAGGTTGTTAACGACGCTGAGAACCGTCAGACTCTCCTTTACGGTATGGGTGATATGCATCTTGAGGTTGTCCAGAGCAAGCTTGCGAATGTTTACAAGGTAAATATCGATCTGACCAAGCCAAAGGTTGCATTTAGAGAGACTATCCGCAAGAAATCTGACGTTGAGTACAAGTATAAAAAGCAGACTGGTGGACATGGCCAGTATGGACACGTTAAGATGCGCTTTGAACCTTCAGGAGAAGATACAACACCTTACGTATTCGAGCAGGAAGTTGTTGGTGGAGCTGTTCCTAAGAACTACTTCCCAGCTGTTGAAAAGGGACTTGCAGAGTCTGTTCAGAGAGGACCTCTTGCAGCTTACCCTGTAGTAGGTGTCAAGGCAGTCCTTTACGATGGATCTTACCACCCTGTAGATTCTTCCGAAATGGCGTTTAAGGTTGCTGCATCAGGCGCCTTCAAGAAGGGCTTTATGGATGCTAATCCAGTACTCCTTGAGCCTATCGTATCCTTGAAGGTTACAGTACCTGACAGTTTTACTGGTGATGTAATGGGAGACCTCAATAAGAGAAGAGGACGAGTTCTTGGAATGAATCCTTCTCTTACAGGCAAGCAGGTCATCGAGGCAGAGGTTCCTATGATGGAACTGTTTGGATATTGCACACAGCTTCGCTCAATGACTGGTGGAGCAGGTGATTTCGAGTATGAGTTTGCAAGATATGAGCAGGCTCCATCTGATATCCAGGCAAAAGAGGTTGCTGACAGAGCAGATAAAGTTGCCGCTGCTAATGCAGAGGAATAATGTAAACTATATGAAAACTCCTTCGGGCTTATCCTGGAGGAGTTTTTATTTACGGAAAACACACATTGTCATCATTAAAAGTTTATAGTGATTTAATATATGCATAAACGCTTTTGTGATAACATGTAAGTATGTTGACAGATACTTTTATCCAATACAATTACACAGGCGAATATGCCGGAATCCTTATATGTTTTCTGGCACTGGTTGCTATCTTTTATTCAAAACCAAGAAAGTCCTTCGTTTTCAGATATGTTGTGGCAGGACTTTTTTGGTCTATTCTTTCTTCTGTTTTCCAGATAATGATCTTAAAAGTTGCCAATGATCCGGAAAGACTATACGACAGATATTTATTTATGATCCTGATACTTGGCTTTCTGATAGCTTATAATGCAGTTCTGTACCTGGTTTTTGCCTATGTTGATATGATGTCCATTCACAGGAGAGGACAGAGAAAAGAATTCTTTATGATGTATCTTGTACTGGCTCTTTTGTACACCATTGGAGCTGTCATTGAGGTGGCATCTGGCAGGATCTACATCATGCAGGTGGGCGGAATTGATGTGACTCACTTTATAAGATTCTATTCATTTGCAGGTATTGTCTGCTCGATCATCTGTTTTTACGCATCCGTTACAAACAAAAAAGACATTTCCAGAATTGTCTGGAAGACAGTATGTATTGTAGTGCCATTCGAGATAATCCTTTTGACTGTCCAGATCCTGATACTTAGCAGGCATGTGATATTTACATCACTTTCTTATTCCCTCGTATTTATGTTTGCATATCTTTTATTCCACGCTGAGAAATACGATGAGATATCAGGCTGTCAGGGAATAAACGCACTAAATCAGTACATAAGTAAGATCTGTGGCAAGAAGAAATTCCACATTCTGTACGTATATTTCATTTTCCCAAGCAGTGGCAACATGATTGATGAAGACATCGCTATGGGGCTTAAGGGAATCAGGGCCTGCAGATCAGTTGAAGCCATAAGTCCAAAGATCAGGATGTTCCAGGGCGCTGAAGACAGATATGTGGATGTCATTGAGAGAAGCAGTGACAAAGAAGCAAGAAACTACGTCAATCAGATACGTGGCATTTTTGACTGGCTAAAGGCAGAGATTTACATGCCCTTTAACTATATGATGATCTTTGGTGAAGTATATAAAGAGCTGGATGATCCTGTTAAAGTGAGACAGTTTTACGACTACATTTCCAAGAAATTTGTAGATATGAACAACAGCTATTTTTATACCACAACAAGGGAAGATCTTGAGGAATTCCAGGAGTATTATGAGATCAGCAGGGCTCTTAAGAACATCAGAAACACTGTAGATGAAAATGATGAGAGAGTACTTGTTTATGCTCAGCCCATTTACAGCGTTGAAAGAGATACCTTCAGAGTGGCAGAAGCACTTATGCGTCTTAAGATCGGCGATCGCATCGTGACACCTGATAAGTTTATCTCCATAGCAGAGCAGACAGGATGCATACATATGCTTTCCTGCATAATGGTCAACAAGGTATGCAAGGCCATTGAGCAGCTCTCTGAGTTTTATGATTTTGATGCGATTTCAATAAATATTTCGTCAAAAGAGCTGTCTAACCCCACAATGTATCAGGACTTTTTGGACATCATCGAAAAGTATGATATAGACATGAGCAAGATCCGAATGGAGATCACAGAGACAGCCATGTTTGAGAACTACGATATGGCTCAGAGAAATATGGAGATCCTGGATAAGGAAGGCATCCAGCTGTACCTGGACGACTTTGGAACAGGCTACTCATCTCTTGAAAGAGTTATCAACTGTCCTGTTAAGACCATCAAGTTTGATAAGACTCTTTTGTACAAGTCCCTTGACGACAACAGGATGGACGACATTCTTACCTACATGATAGAAGTATTCAAAAAGAACGGCTTCGTAACTCTGGTTGAAGGAGTAGAAGATGAATCCCAGCAGAAATTCTCTGTGGATAAAGGCTTTGATTATATCCAGGGTTATCATTATGCAAAACCAGAACCAATAGAAGAACTCAGGAACTACTTTAGCAGAAAAAGTAAATTCTGAATTGCATCTGAGGAAAACATAGTTAAGATACAGTGACGAGACACGGATCTGGCACGGGGAAGGTTCTACTGAGTCAGACCCGTGTCTTTTTTATTGCCTTGACAGTGGTGGTATGATTGTATACAATTATACCAAAGTGTATTTATAGAAAGGCAATGGGGCTTAACTATGAGTGATCAGACTACTTTTCAGAATAGACCTGTGACAATGAACGAGAAGAATAACCTGCTCAAGATCGAAGAGCACATGTATATTCTTGATGACGTTGTCAAACCAAACGTATTCAGAAACATGTTTCCGTATGAGGAGATTCCTAAGATCCCTTTTAACGACAGGATTGTTCCTCACAACATGCCAAAAGAGATCTGGATAACGGATACTACTTTTAGGGATGGACAGCAGTCCAGAGCACCATACACCACAGATCAGATCGTAAGGATCTATGACATGTTCCATGAGCTTGGCGGTCCCAACGGAATGATCCGCCAGAGCGAATTCTTTTTATATTCAAAGAGCGACAGAGATGCAGTCTACAAGTGCATGGAGAGGGGCTATGAGTTCCCTGAGGTTACCAGCTGGATTAGAGCCAGTGAAGAGGACTTCAAGCTGGTAAAAGAGATCGGAATGAAGGAAACCGGTATTCTTGTAAGCTGCTCTGATTACCATATTTTCTTAAAGCTCAAGATGACAAGAAAACAGGCACTTGAGCATTATCTTAGTATCATCAGGTCATGTCTTGAGGAGGGCATAAGCCCAAGATGCCACCTTGAAGACATTACAAGAGCAGATATCTACGGATTTGTAGTTCCTTTCTGTATCGAGCTTATGAAGCTCAAGGAGGAGTACAAGATCCCAATCAAGATAAGAGCCTGCGACACAATGGGCTATGGCGTCAATTTCTCAGGTGCTGTTATTCCAAGAAGTGTCCAGGGTATCATTTATGCTATCAACACCAACGCTTCAGTTCCAAGTGAACTGATCGAGTGGCATGGCCACAATGATTTCTACAAGGCTGTCACCAACTCAACTACAGCCTGGCTGTATGGATGTGCTTCTGTTAATACATCACTGTTTGGAATCGGTGAGAGAACAGGTAACACACCTCTTGAAGCTATGGTATTTGAATATGCTCAGCTCAAGGGACACCTTAACGGCATGAACACCCAGGTGATCACAGACCTTGCTGAGTACTATGAAAAAGAGATCGGATTTACTGTTCCTGCCAACACACCATTTGTTGGTAATAACTTCAATGTAACAAGAGCTGGAATCCACGCCGATGGACTTCTTAAAAACGAAGAGATCTACAACATCTTCGATACTGAAAAGTTCCTAAGAAGACCTCCTGTAAGTGCTGTTTCCAACACTTCAGGACTCGCTGGAATAGCTCACTGGATCAATGTACACTACGGTCTTAGAGAAGAACATGCTCTGGACAAGAAGTCAGAGCTTGTTTTAAAACTCAAAGACTGGGTAGATAAAGAGTACGAAAACGGCCGTGTAACAGTAATGACAGACGGCGAGCTTGTTGCCAAGATCGATGAGGTATCAAAAGAACTTGGCATCGTTGTTAAGGAAGGAGAAGTGGTTACTTTAAAGTGATCCACAAATATTATGGAAAATCGCGATTTAAAACAGGAAGTCACTGACAAGTACTCCCTGCGAGGCAGAGTCTTCAACAGGATAAGAGAAGACATTCTTAACGGCAAGTATAAAGATCACGAGGAACTTAAAGAGGTTGCCATCGGCAATGAACTTGGAGTCTCAAGGACACCTGTCAGAGAGGCTTTTCGTCAGCTTGAGCTTGAAGGACTTATCCAGATAATTCCCAACAAGGGAGCTTATGTTACAGGCATAAAGGCCAAGGACATTCAGGATATCTATATGATCAGGTCAAGGCTTGAAGGTCTGTGCGCAAGATGGGCATGTGACAATATTACTGATGAGCAGCTTGAGGAGATGGAAGAAGTTATTTATCTTGCAGAGTTCCACGCAGCCAGAGGTCACATGGAGCAGATGGCTGAGCTTGATAACAGATTCCACACTATCCTTTACGAATCATGTAACTCCAAGATGCTTGAGCATCTTTTAAAGGATTACCATCAGTATGTATGGCGCGTAAGACAGCAGACTCTTTCAAGCGGAAGAGGCGCTGTATCAAATGTAGAGCACAAATACATCATGGAAGCCATCAGGGAAAAGAATGCAGACAAGGCTGAAGAACTTGCCAACCAGCATATGGTTAACGCCTATGAGAACATGGTAGACAAGGGCCTTTTAGAAATGTACGACTAAGTAAAACTAACTATAAGGAGAAAAGCAATGAGTAAAGTTACTATGACCACCCCTATTGTAGAGATGGACGGAGATGAGATGACAAGAGTCCTTTGGCAGATGATCAAGGACAAGCTTATTCTTCCTTACATTGATTTAAAGAGCGAGTATTACGATCTAGGTCTTAAGCACAGGGATGAGACTGACGACCAGGTAACAATTGACAGCGCCAACGCTACATTAAAGTACGGAGTAGCTGTAAAGTGCGCAACCATCACACCTAACAATGAACGTGTCACAGAGTACAATCTTAAGAAGATGTGGAAGAGTCCAAACGGAACTATCAGGGCTATCCTTGATGGAACAGTATTCAGAACCCCTATCATGGTCAAGGGTATAGAGCCCAATGTAAGGACCTGGACAAGTCCAATAACTTTGGCAAGACACGCTTACGGTGATGTTTACAAGAACGTAGAGATCAGAGTGCCAGGACCTGGTAAGGCTGAGCTTGTATTTACAGGAGAGGATGGAAAAGAGATCCGTCAGACCATCCACGAGTTCGATGAGCCAGGTATCATCCAGGGTATCCACAACAAGGATTCGTCCATAAGAAGCTTTGCAAGAGCCTGCTTTAAATATGCTCTCTCAGAGAAAAAAGAGCTCTGGCTTGGAACTAAGGATACAATATCAAAGACCTATGACAGAAGATTCAGAGAGATCTTTGATGAAGTTTATGAAAAAGAGTTTAAGGCTGATTTTGAGAAGGCAGGGATCACCTATTTCTACACCCTTATTGATGATGCTGTAGCAAGAGTAATGAAGTCAAAGGGCGGATTTATCTGGGCATGCAAGAACTATGACGGAGATGTTATGAGTGACATGGTATCATCAGCATTTGGTTCACTTGCCATGATGACATCAGTACTTGTTTCACCTACTGGAGTATATGAGTACGAAGCAGCTCATGGAACAGTACAGAGACACTACTACAAGTACCTTAAGGGTGAGCCTACATCTACAAACCCTGTAGCAACTATTGTTGCCTGGACAGGAGCCCTCAGAAAGAGAGGCGAACTTGACGGCATCAGCGGACTTGTGGAGTGGGCTGATAAAATGGAGAAGGCAACTCTTTCAGTTATTGAATCTGGCCGTATGACTGGAGACCTTGCACTTATCACATCACTTCCAAATCCAGTAAAGATGGGAAGTGAAGAGTTTTTAGATGCAATAGCGCAGGAATATGCTATACTTTGAAGCAGAGATTTAGTTTTGGAGTTTAGTGATGATTCTTTCAGTACACGGAATAAATAAAAGTTTTGATGGAAAGGACATCCTTAGGGATGCCTCTTTTCATGTGGAAAAAAATGAGAAAGTAGCTGTTGTTGGCATTAACGGAGCAGGAAAGACAACCCTCATCAAGATGATCGTGGGACAGCTTTCCCCTGACGACGGCGAGATTACTTTTTCCAAGGATATAACCTGGGGATATCTTGCCCAGAACCAGAACGTTGATACAGACAACACTGTATATGAAGAACTTAAAGAAGTAAAAAAAGACGCCATAGAGCTTGAAGAGAGTATACGACAGGCTGAGTATGACATGAAACACCTTGAGGGTGCAGAACTTGAAGCACTCCTTGATAAGTACACCCGTATGAACGAGCAGTACCAGAGAATGTCTGGTTATGCCTGGCAGAGCGAGGTGAATGGCGTTCTAAAGGGACTTGGCTTTCTGGAAGAGGAGTTTGATAAAAAGATAAACACCCTGTCAGGAGGTCAGAAGACAAGAGTAGCTCTTGGTAAGCTTCTTTTGCAGAGCCCTGATCTTATAATCCTTGATGAGCCCACAAACCACCTTGATATGAATTCCATAAGGTGGCTTGAAAACTACCTTCTTAACTACAAGGGGGCAGTTATCATCGTATCCCACGACAGATATTTCCTTGATAAGATCGCTGAGAAGGTCATTGAAGTAGAAAATTGCAAAGTCTCAAGCTTTATTGGCAATTATAGTGATTATGCTGTTAAGAAAGAGCAATTGCGAATTGCCATGTGGAATGCCTACATCAAACAGCAGGCTGAGATAAAGCACCAGGAAGAAGTCATAGCCAAGCTTAAGTCCTTTAACAGGGAGAAATCCATTAAAAGGGCTGAGAGCAGAGAAAAGATGCTGGATAAGATCGAGGTTTTGGACAAGCCCGCTACGATCGATGACAGCATGAAGATAAGTCTTAAGCCAGTTTGTGAGAGTGGAAACGATGTTTTGTCTGTGGAAGGACTGTCTAAATCCTTCGGAGATGAGAAGCTCTTTTCTGATATCAATTTCGAGATCAAAAAGGGTGAGCATGTGGCCATCATCGGTGACAATGGAACTGGTAAGACCACTCTTTTAAAGATAATAAACGGCATTGAAAAGATGGACGATGGCAAGATAACCCTTGGGGTTAAGGTCCACATTGGCTACTATGACCAGGAACACCACGTTCTTCACGACGACAAGACGCTGTTTGAGGAGATATCTGACGCCTATCCAACCCTCAATAACACTGAGATAAGGAATACTCTTGCTGCATTTCTTTTCACAGGAGATGACGTATTTAAGAGGATAAAAGACCTCTCTGGCGGCGAGAAGGGAAGAGTATCACTGGCTAAGCTTATGCTGTCAGATGCAAACTTCCTTATCCTGGATGAGCCCACTAACCACCTTGATATCACCAGCAAGGAGATCCTCGAGTCAGCAATTTCAGGCTATGAGGGAACAGTTCTTTATGTAAGCCACGACAGATATTTTATCAACAAGACTGCCAACAGGATCCTTGATCTTACAAGGGGACAGGTGGTTGAGTATATAGGTAACTACGACTACTACCTTGAGCATGTGGAGGACAGGACAAAGCGCCTGTTTGGTGAAGATACCACAAGTGGCGCCGCGCAGGCAGCTCTTCAAAGCGGAAGCTATAAGTATGAGGGCAGCAAGGCTGCAGCAGATACCTCGGCAGATCAGCCAAAGTCCACTGGCGGAGCTGGGGACTGGAAAGCACAGAAGGAAGCCCAGGCCCTTAAAAGAAAGCTGGAGGCTGCTCTTAAAAAGTGCGAGGAAACAATAGCAAAGCTTGAGAAGAGGGAAAAGGAGATCACTGAAGCGCTCTCTGATCCAGCTGTTGGAACAGACCTTGGGAAACTGAGGGCTCTTACAGATGAGCAGACAGATATTCAGGAAAAACTCACATCTTTGTATGAGGAGTGGGAACAGCTTTCGGAAAATTCAGATTGACCGAAATAGTTCGCGAATATATAATATATGAGATTCTATAAGCATTTGTAAGGAGATATACGGCCTTGAATCGTTTATATATACCATTATTGTGGGAACTTTTGTTTATTATAACGACAATCCACTGGCCTAAATATACCCTGTATCTTTTCTTCGTTTTCTATCTGGGAATCTTGTACTACTTTTATTATTTTTACAAGCAGTTTTCATTTAGAAAGCTCAAAAAGAACTTTGGGCGCATTGTGACCTTTTGGATTCCGGTGGCACTTACCTTTGCCGGACTGTACATTGCAAACTATATAAAAGTACAGATAATTCCCTATAAGTTTATTGGGGTAAGGGATGGAACAGTTCAGATAATCTATCACAATGAATTATTCCCAACAATTATCTATGCTCTGATGATGATAGTGATAAAGCCTGTTGCGGAAGAGCTCTTTTACAGAAAAGCTCTTATCAAGTTTGGCAGTAAAAAGAAGGTTATAGCCTTTACTGTTCTGAGCCTTGTTTTATGTGCACTATCAAGAGCCCATGGACTTCTTGGAATAGCAGAGTGGATGCTCATGGCTCTTCCTGTGACGATAGCATATGTGGCTACAAGGAATATCTACATCTCCCTGACTGCTCACGTGCTCTTTGAGTTTTACGACAATATATATTCAGTTGTCTATGCTATTGCAAGGATATTTAACAGATAACAGGGTGTGATAGCTTTGCCGGTGACTTTATGTGCCGGCATAATTTTTTTAGGAGGAAATGTGTATGGGAGCTTTTATGAAAAAGCAAAAGGTTTTTACCCAGGGGGAGAACCCTCTGAAAAAGGGCAAGAAGGCAATTATCATC
>JAEEGL013804378.1_pt1 | contig 10433 bp, 7 predicted proteins | sample 9134231 | NCBI WGS metagenome assembly JAEEGL01 (sample SAMN16246548, study PRJNA631951) | gut metagenome | biome: gut microbiome; feature: rumen; material: fiber-attached | host: Bos | place: Iran: Karaj | collected 2018-10 | reverse complement strand
CTCCGCCAGCTTCGAGATGACGGGGAGGCGCCCGACGAATTCGGGAATCAGGCCGAACTTGACCAGGTCCTCGGGCTGGACCTCCTCGAGCGCGGCCTCGTCGGCCTTGCGGGTCTCCGCGTCGCTGTCGATGTAGCCGACGACGTTCCGCCCCTTGCGCTGCTTGACGATGTTGTCGAGGCCCACGAAGGCGCCGCCGAGGATGAAGAGGATCTTCTCGGTGTCGATCTTGATCGTTTCGGCGTTGGGGTGCTTGCGGCCGCCGTGCGGCGGGACGTGCGCCTCGGTTCCCTCGATGATCTTGAGAAGCGCCTGCTGGACGCCCTCGCCGGAGACGTCGCGCGTAATCGAGACGTTCTCGGTGCGGCGGCCGATCTTGTCAACTTCGTCGATATAGACGATGCCGCGCTCGGCGCGGGCGACGTCCATGTCGGCGGCCTGGATCAGGCTGAGGAGGATGTTCTCGACGTCGTCGCCGACATAGCCCGCCTCCGTGAGCGTCGTCGCGTCGGCGATGGCAAAGGGCACGTCGAGGAGCTTGGCGAGCGTGCGCGCGAAAAGCGTCTTGCCGCTGCCGGTGGGGCCGATGAGAAGCACGTTGGACTTGTCGATCTCGACGTCCTTGAACTCCGCGGCCACGTTGGCGTCGGTCACCCGGCGGTAGTGGTTGTGGACGGCGACGGCGAGCGTCTTCTTGGTCTGCTCCTGCCCCACGATGTAGAGGTCGAGGAACTCCTTGATCGCGCGGGGCGTCGGCACCTTCAGCGCGGGGAGCGCGGCGGTGTGGCGCACGGCCTTCGCAGGGGACACGCCGTTGGCCTCGTCAACGGCCTGGTTGCAGCGTTCGAGGCAGTCGAGGCAGATCGCCCCGAAGCCGCCGTGTATCAGCGGGCCGGCCTCCTCTTCGTCGCGGCCGCAGAACGCGCAGATGTCATCGAGTCCGAGGAGATCGTCGCTGGAGAAATGGCCCCCCGAGGAACTCTTCCTGCCGCGTCCGGTCCCTTTTCCGCCTTTGCCGTTGGATGCCGGGGCCATGCTACTTCTCCGGCTTGCGCTTGACGAGGACCTCGTCGATGAGGCCGAAGGCCTTGGCCTCCTCCGGCCCCATGAAGTTGTCGCGCTCCGTGGCGCGGGCGACTTCGTCAATCGGCTTGCCGCAGTGCGAGGCGAGGATCCCGTTGAGCGACTCCTTCATCCGGATGATCTCGCGGGCGTGGATCTCGATGTCGGTCGCCTGGCCCTCGGCGCCGCCGAGGGGCTGGTGGATCATGATGCGGGCGTTAGGCAGCGCGTAGCGCTTGCCCTTGGCGCCGGCCGCGAGGAGAACGGCGCCCATGCTGGCGGCCTGCCCTACGCAGTAGGTCGCCACCGGGCACGACAGGAACTGCATCGTGTCGTAGATCGCCATGCCGGCGGTGACGACGCCCCCGGGCGAGTTGATGTAGAGGGAGATGTCCTTCTCGGCGTCCTGCGCCTGGAGGAAGAGCAACTGGGCCACGATGAGGCTCGCCACGTTGTCGTTGATCGGCGAGCCCAGGATGATGATGCGATCCTGGAGCAGGCGCGAATAGATGTCGTACGAGCGCTCGCCGCGCCCGGTCTGCTCGACCACGATGGGCACGAGCATGTCGGCTGTTGTTTCTTTCATGTCTTTTCTTTTTTCGGGTTCGTTTTTTCGCCTGTCAGCTACCGGGCCACTAGACGCGGAGCGGCATCAGGACGTAGAGGAAGGGCAGGTCGCATTTGAAGGTGGCCGGGCCGTGGCCGGCGGAGAGCTCGATGTAGACCGGGGCGGTCTCGTCGAGGTTGCGCAGCGGCGCCATGACGAACTCCGGGTTGAAGGAGTAGGTGAGCTCCTTGCCGCCGTATTTCACGGCCACGACCTCGCGTGCCTCGCCGACGTCCGGCGACTGCATCGTGACAATGAGTTCGTTGCCCGAGAAGGTGAGCTTCGCCGGAATCGTGCGGTCGTCGCCGGAAACCATGGCGACGCGCCGGACGGCGGCGAGGAGCTCGCCGCAGACGACCTCGACGCGCTCCGCGAAGTTCTGCGGGATCACCTGCCGGTAGTTGGGGAACGTTCCCTCGATCAGCTTGGTCGAGAGGAAGGTCTCGCCGTACTGGAAGACCGCCTTCCGGTTGTCGGAGGCGAAGATCTTGAGCTCGCCGTCGTCCTTGAGGAGGCGCATGAGCTCGGCGACGGAACGCGACGGGAGGACGAACTCGGTCTCGATCTCGGGCGGGAACTCGACCTCGCGCTCGACGAGGGCGAGGCGGCGGCTGTCGGTCGCGACGATGGTGAGCTTGCCGTCCTTGAACGAGAGGAGCACGCCGTTGATGATGCGGCGGGACTCGTCCTCGGAGACGGCGTAGGAGGTCTTGCGGAGCATCTCGCGGAAGACATCGGCGCCGAGGGTGAAGCAGGCCTTGGTGTCGGGCTCTTCGAACGGGGGGAAGTCCTTGCTGGTGAGGCCGATGATCTTGAAGAACGAGGCGCCGCTGCGGATGTCGGCGGTGTCGTTCGCGTCAACGGAGATGTCGATGGCGCCATCGCCGAGCTCGGAGACGATCGGGGAGAGGCGCTTGACGGGAAGGGTCGTCGAGCCGGCCTCGTCGATCTTGGCGGCGACGGTGCAGCGAATACTGACATCGACGTTGGTGGTGTAGACGGTGAGAGTCCCTTCCTCGGCGGAAAGCATCACGTTCGAAAGGATCTGAATCGTCGGATGCGCCGGGACGATGCTCTGCACGGTGCGAAGGGCCTCGCTGAAGCTGGCTTTGTCAACTGTGAATTTCATTGTAACCTCCATTAAGTTAACTACCATTCTATCAAATCCTCGGATTTTTCGCCACCCCTTGCAAAAAGCTGAAATATTGCAAAAAGTTGAAATCTTCCAGAATATTCGCTAAAATAATCTAATGCGAAAAATAGAACCGACACTTTTCCTGCTGGCCGCGGTAGCCGGCGCCTCCCTGGCAGCCGGTTGCGCGACGACGGAAGGCGACAAGGAGGGGCTTCTTCTTGAACGGCGCCTCGATGCGCTTGGCGAGGCCGGACGCGAAGGCGGCGCCTCCGCCGCCCGCCGCGACGGCCTGCCCGTCGCCTCCGGTGAATACGACCTTCTCGGCGTCGTGAATTCCGCCCTCGCCAACAACCTCTCGCTCAAGGCGGCCTTCCTGCGGCGCGGCGAGGCCGCCGGCGCCGTCGAGGAGGCCCGCTCGGCGGCCTTCCCGAACCTCTCGCTCGGGGCCGGCGCGACTTCCGACCTCGTCGAGCGCGGCGACAACCCCGATACCTATTCGGCGTCGCTCTCGCTCACGCAGCCCCTTTGGCGCTCCGGCGCGATCGGCGCCGGCATCCGCTACGCCGACCTCTACGCCGCCGACATAGACGAGGCGATCCGCGGCACGATGCAGGCAATCGTCGCGAAGGTCTCGCAGGACTACCTCGGCGTCCTTCTAGCAAAGCGCATGGTGGATGTCTACGGCGAGTCGGTCAACGTCGCCGAGCGCATGCTCGACACCGCCAAGAAGAAGCGCGCCGCCGGCACGGCCTCCGACTACGAGGTGCTGCGCGCCGAGGTCGAGGTCGCCTCGTCCAAGGCCTCGCTGATCAAGGAGCAGAACGCCCTCCGCACGGCGGGGATCCGCCTGCTGCAGGACATGGGCGTTGACCAGTCGAGCCGCATCGCCATCACGGGTTCGCTGGAATACCGGCCCGAAACCAACAACGTCGACACGGCGATTGTCGCCGCCCTCGCGAACAGGCCCGACCTGCTCCGCGCCGAGGCCGCCGTCGCGATGGCGGAGGAGTCCCTCAAGATCACGAAGAGCAGCTACGGCCCCTCGGTCGACCTCTTCGCCAACGGCAAGTACCAGAACCCCGACCCCAACGACACATCGAAGGACGAGTGGAACCACGACGCCTCCGTCGGCGCGAGCCTCACCCTCGCCCTCTACGACGGCAACGAGCGACGCGGCAAGACGAAGCAGGCCGAGTCGCGGCTCGCCCAGGCCCGCGCCGCGCTGCGCGAAGCCGAGGAGACCGCCCGGGTTGAAACGACTCGCGCGATCCTCGACGTCCGCAACGCCGAGGAGCTCTATGTGTCACAGTCGAAGAACATCGACCTTTCGCGCGAGGCGCTCCGCATGCTTGAAAGCGGGTTCCGCGTCGGGCGCAACACCCAGATCGAAGTGCTCGACGCCCGCAGCGCCCTCACCGAGGCGATAGGCCGCTACTACGAGGCGATCCACGACCACTGCGTCGCGCGGATCGCGCTCCGCCTGGCGACCGGCACGCTCGTATCCGGCGCCGGCGGGCCGCCGGTCGGACCCGACGCCAAGGTCGAGGAGCGACCCTTCTAGGGCAAGCCCGGTGCCAAAGGTTAAACACAAAATGAAAGGAAGAACCATGGCTGAAAAAACAACACGGGCGCTCGCCTTCGCGGCGGCGCTGGCAACTGCGCTCGCCGCCGCCGCGCAGCAGGAAGGCGAACGCGTCTTCGTCGTGCGCACGGGCAAGGCGACGCGCCAGACGATCTCCCAGACGATTCGCAAGACCGGCGGCCTCGTCTCGCCCGCCGAGGTCTCGATCGGAACCAAGGTGGCGGGACGTCTGGCCACCCTCGAGCTTGACAACGGCACCCGCCTGGAGGAAGGCGTTCGGGTGAAGAAGGGCGACCGGATCGCCACCATCGAGCAGCGCGACTACAAGGCGCAGTACGACGCCGCCCTCGCCGGAATCGCCTCCGCCGAGGCGACGATGAAGGACGCCAAGCGCGAGTTCGAGCGCGCCAGCGCCCTCTTCTCCGAAGGCACGGCCACGGCGCAGGAGCGCGACCAGGCCGAGGCCAGCTACGAGCGCGCCGAGGCGGCCCTCGCCCTCGCACGGGCCCAGGCGGAGTCCGCGAAGATCAACCTCGACGAATGCACGATCTACGCGCCGATGGACGGCGTCGTCTCGAAACGCGCCGTCGAGCCCGGCACGCTGCTCGTCTCCGGCTCCCCGATCGCCACCATTACGCAGATCGACCCCCTGCGCTTCCGCATCGCCGTGCCGACGACGCTCTTCGCCCAGCTCGCCGCCGGCGAGTCCGCGATCGCCATCGACGTCGATGCCTACCCCGGCCAGCCGATCCCGGCAATCATCTCCCGAATCTACCCCGTCGCCGACGACGCCACCCGCACGGTCGTCGTCGAGACGACCATCCCCAACGCGGACGGCCGCCTCGTGCCCGGCATGTACGCCGTCGGCACCCTCAGCCTCAACAGCCGGAAGGACGTCCTCTGCGTCCCCTACGAAACCGTCGTGCGCAACGGCGGCGAGCACCTCGTCTACAAGGTCGAGAACGGCGTGGCGCGCGCCGTCAAGGTCGAGCTGGGCATCCGCTCCGACGCCATCGTGGAAATCATTGGCGACATCACGGAGGCCGACGAAATCGTCGTGGCCGGCCAGCACCGGCTGACCGATGGCGCAAAGGTCAAGCCGGAGGCGGCCGAATAGCCGCCGGGAGCGCACAGCGATGAAACTTTCGGAAACAGGCGTACGGCGGCCCGTGACGGCGGTGATGGTCTTCTTCGCCATCCTCATCCTCGGCGCGATCTCCTACACGATGCTGCCCGTTGACATGCTGCCGGAGATCGAAACCCCGACGGTCACCGTCCACACGGTCTGGGACGGCGCCAGCCCCGAAGACATGGAGACGAAGGTCACGCGTCTCATCGAAAGCGTCCTGGGCGGCGTCACCGACCTCGATGAAATCACCAGCTTTACGCGCGAGGGGCGCTCCCGCGTCTCCTGCAAGTTCAGGTGGGGCACCGAACTCGGCGAGGCGTCGAACGACATGCGCGATCTCATCGAGCGCGCGAAGCGCCGCCTCCCCGACGAGGCCGACGATCCGGTGATGATGAAGTTCAACAGCTCCAACATGCCGATCATGTTCTACGGCATCACCGCCAACGAGAACAAGGAGGCGATGTACGACATCGTCAACGACGAGATCGTGGACGTGCTCAAGCGCGTCTCGGGCGTCGGCTCCGTCGAGGCATTCGGCGGCTTCAAGCGCCAGATCAACGTCCACCTCGACAAGGCCCGCCTCTCCGCCTACGGCCTTTCGCTCGCGCAGGTGGCGGCCGCCATCGATGCCGACAACCGCACCGAGCCGGCCGGCAGCCTGAAGATCGGCTCCACCGACTACACTCTCCGCGTGCCCGGCGAGTTCGCGCATCCCAGCCAGATCGGCGACGTCGTCGTGAAGCGCAACGGCGACGCCCTCGTGCGGCTCTCCGACGTGGCCACCGTCGAGGACGGCTTCGTCGAGACGGACAGCACCGTCGAGACCAACGACAAGTGGGCGATGATGATGATGGTCCAGAAACGCTCCGGCGAGAACACCGTGGCCGTCTGCGACCGCGTCCGCCGCCGCGTCGAGGAAATCGCCCGCACGCTCCCGGCCGACTTCGACATCGTCCTCATCGGCGACTCCTCCGAGACGATCGTCCGCTCGATCAGGTCCGTCACCTCGACCGTCCTCTGGGGTGGGCTCTTCGTGATCCTCACGACGCTCTTCTTCCTGCGCAACGTCCGCGCCTCGCTCGTGATCGCGCTCACGATTCCGTTCTCGCTGATCATCGCCTTCGTCTTCATGTTCCTGATGGGCTGGACGATCAACATCATGTCGATGTCGGCGCTGGCCGTCGCGATCGGCATGGTCGTGGACAACGCCGTCGTCGTGCTCGAGAACATCATGTCGCACATCTCGCGCGGCGCGAAAAGGATGGAGGCCGCGATGTTCGGCGCCGACGAGGTGGGCCTCTCCATCGTCGCCTCGTCGCTCACGACGATCGTGGTCTTCGTGCCGCTCATCTTCGTCAAGGGCGTCTCGGGCATCATGTTCCGCCAGCTCGGCGGCCTGATTGCCGCAACGCTCGTCGCCTCGCTCTTCTGCTCGCTCTACCTCACGCCGATGCTGGCGTCGCGGCTGCTCCGCACGCTCGACCAGCGCATCGCCGCCGGCCAAACGACCATCGGACGCTTCGTCGCCTGGTCGGAAAAGGGCTTCGTCGCCTTCGAGGCCGGCTACGCGCGCCTCGTCGCGGCCTGCCTGCGCGGCCGCTGGCTCGTCGTCGCGGTGGCCGCCGCGGTGATCGGCGTCACCGGCTGGCTCTTCACCATCGTCGGCTCCGAGCTCATGGGCGCGGAGGACACCGGCGAACTGCGCATCACCTTCGAGCTGCCCGTCGGCACCCGCTACGAAAAGACCACCGCCGTGGGCCGGCGCATCCTCGAACTCGCGCGCGCCACCGTCCCCTCCGCCTACATCAAGTCGTATTCCTTCAACGCAGGCGGAGCCGGCGGCGGCTTCGGCGGCAACCGAAACTCCCACACCGGCACGATCCGCCTCCGCCTCGTCAAGGCCAGCCTGCGCGACAAGTCCACCGACCAGTTCGGCGAGGAAATAACCCGCCAGGTGCGCGACTGGCCCGAGATCGCCAAAGTCTATGCGTCGTCCGACAACTTCCTCAACCGCGTGCTGATGGGCGGCGGCGCCAACATCGCGATCAACGTCTACGGCTACAACCTCGACGTCACGACCGAGATCGCCAAGAAGATCCGGCAAATCGTCGACGAGACCCCGGGCAGCCGCGACTCGCGCATCTCCCAGGACCTCGGCCAGCCCGAGCTGGCGATTCGCATCGACCGCCTCAAGGCCTCCACCTTCGGCTTCTCGATGGACACCCTCGCGACCGCGCTCTCCACCCTTTTCCAGGGCGGCACCGCCACCGAGTACCGCGAGGAGGACGACGAATATGACGTCCTGCTCCGCCTCGCCGCCCCCGAGCGGCAGAGCATCGAGGATGTCAAGGGCGCCGAGGTCGAGCTGCCCGGCGGCCAGCGCGTGCGCATCGATTCCTTTGCCGAGGTCGAGGAGATCTCCGGCCCCGTGACGATCCGCCGGAAGAACCAGGAGCGCATCGTCGTGGTTGACTTCGACGTGATCGACCGGCCCCAGGGCGATGTCGTCGCCGACGTGCGCAAGCGCATCGAGAGCGAGATTCTCGTGCCCGACGGCGTCCAGATCGAATACGGCGGCATGATCGAAGAGCAGGAGAAGTCCGAACGCGCCCTGCAGATGATGATCATCCTCGGCGTCGTCCTCGTGTACATGGTCATGGCCGGACAGTTCGAGTCCTTCATCCACCCCTTCCTAATCATGTTCTCGATTCCCTTCGCGGGCAGCGGCGTGGCCCTCGCCCTTCTCGCCACCGGCACGCCGCTGAGCATGAGCGCCTACATCGGGATTGTCCTGCTCGTGGGCGTCGTCGTCAACAACGCGATCGTGCTGATCGACTACATCAACCTCACGCGCGAGCGCGGCGCGGCGCTCTTCGACGCGATCGTCGCCGGCGGCCGCCAGCGCCTGCGCCCCGTGTTGATCACGACGCTGACGACGCTGCTCGGCATGATGCCGATGGCCCTCTCGCACAGCGACGGCAGCGCGACGTGGCGTCCGCTTGGCATCACCGTCTGCGGCGGCCTCGCCGTCTCGACGTTCGTCACGATGTTCATCATCCCCGTCCTCTACTTCATCGTCGAATCGTTCCGCGAAAGGCGGCGCGACGCGGCCGTCGCGACGGGCGGCAACCAGACGGCGGAGGCCCTGCCATGAAAAAGTGCGTGACCATCTACGGCAACATCTCGATTTCGCAGGAAATCCTCGAGACGCTCCTCGCCACGGGCGTCTCGCACTACACCCAGTGGCCGCGCCTCGTCGGCGTGGGGCCGGTCACCGGCCCGCGCCTCGACAGCCATGTCTGGCCCGGCGCGAACACCTGCTTCCAGACCGTCGTCGAGGCCGAGACCGCCGAGCGTCTCCTCGACGCGCTCCAGGCCCTGCGCGACTCCCCCGCCGGAAAGCGCTCCGGCCTCTTCGCCTTCAGCTCCCCCGTTGACCGCGAACTCGTCTAGCATCGACACACCCTCTCGCAACACACCGCCATGCCCACACACAACCCCGCGAACGAGCCGACCGAATCCGAACTCATCGACACATGGCAGCGCCAGACGGAACATGTCTCCGCCCTCATGTTCACGCGCTACTTCATCGACGGCAGCACGCGCTACCAGACCTCCCTGCGTCGGCTGGAGGGCGCCTTCCGAAAAGTCCTCCGCGAAATCCACACGACCAAGGTCGACGAGATCCCCGCCGTCTGGAACATCTACAACATGGGCTTCGTCGTCAAGACGCGCGAGTCGCTCTTCTCCATCGACCTCCACCACCGCCGCGCCGCCGAGCTCGCGCCGCTGCTCGACTTCGCCCTCATCACACACAACCACCCCGACCACTGGCGTCCGGATTTCTACAACGCGATGAACAGCGCGGGGAAGACCGTCGTCTCGAACTTCCTCGACAACTACGGCGTACAAGACTGGCGCCGCGACGGCGGCTACAGCCCCGGCGAGCGCACCTTCCGCATCCGCGACGTCGAGATACACACCACGCGCATCGACCACAACGACTACCTCGTGGACTTCACCACGGCCTTCGAGGTCCGCGTGGGAAAGTGGACGCTCTACCACACCGGCGACAGCGGACGCGGCACCGAGGCCAAGCTCGGCACAATCTGGGGAAGGCCGGATCTCTGGCTCTTCTTCCCCGGCTGCGGCATTGACGTCGCGGAGGCCGTGCGCCGCGTACAGCCCAAGCGGCTCGTCTTCGGGCATCTCTGGGAGCTTGGGCACAAGAGCGGCCGTCTCGACGCGCCCCTCATCCGCAAGGCCCTGGCCGCCGCGCGCTCCGTCGGCGTCGACCCGACGCTGGCCTTCTGGGGCACGCGAATCATTTGAGGACGGGCCGGACAGCCCAAGTCCCCTTGTTCCGGATTCAAGGCAACTAACCCGAAACAAGTGCCGCAGGCACTACAAGGACTGCGGCGTTGCGTAGGCGTGGGTGTTGGCGTGGTTGCCCATCGCGTCGGTGAGGGTGAGCCTGAAATACGGGCTGTTGGACGGAATGGGGAGGGTCGCGCTGGTGATACCGGCCTGGCGCACTGAGGCGAAGCGCCGCCCGTATCCGGTGATGGACACCGCGCTGACGGGCGAGAATTCCGCGTGGACCTTGCCGTCCTCGACCCAGAGGGCGTGGAAGCGGGGCGGGCAGATGCCGGAGGCGCAGTAGAAGTCGCCGTTGAGCAGGGCCCTTGAGATGTCCTCGAAGGTGGGCACCGCCGCCGCGATGAAGGTGGAGCCGCCGAACGACTGCTCCTCCGGCGCGACCGTCGGGCGGTTGTGGTTGTCGTCGGCCATGGTGCAGAAGAGGCCCGGCCCGCGCTTCTGCAGCATCAGATCGTAGAGGTAGGCGCAGTACTCAGCCGCGGTGACGCGTTGCGTCGCCCAATTGAGAATTACCAGCGCCCAGGCGTCGGAGACCGCG